>Ga0247610_10008053_pt1 | contig 10761 bp, 9 predicted proteins | sample 174DNAGHGhighgp2_FD_193483 | JGI IMG/M metagenome (GOLD analysis project Ga0247610, IMG submission 193483) | Sheep rumen microbial communities from Palmerston North, Manawatu-Wanganui, New Zealand - 1742 DNA GHGhigh gp2 | ecosystem: Host-associated > Mammals > Digestive system > Stomach > Rumen ... | reverse complement strand
AGATGCAGCAATTTTAAATGCCATTTCATTTGAGTCTACATCATGGTAAGATCCATCAAATAATGTACATTTAACATCTATCATTGGATATCCTGCTAGTACACCACCAGCAAGTGCTTCTTGAAGTCCTTTATCAACTACTGGAATATATTCTCTAGGAACAACTCCACCAACAACTTCATCAACAAATTCATATCCTTTATCTTTATTTGGTTCAAATCTAACCCAAACGTGTCCGTATTGTCCACGTCCACCTGATTGTTTAATGTATTTTCCTTCACATTCTGCAGCAGATTTTAATGTTTCTCTATAAGCAACTTGTGGTTTACCAACATTAGCTTCAACACCAAATTCTCTCTTCATTCTGTCAACTAATACATCTAAGTGTAACTCACCCATACCAGCAATAATAGTTTGACCAGTTTCATGATCAGTTTTTGCTCTAAATGATGGGTCTTCTTTAGCAAGTTTTTGAAGAGCTAGGCTCATCTTTTCTTGATCTGCTTTAGATTTTGGTTCAATAGCAAGTTCAATAACTGGTTCTGGGAATACCATTTTTTCTAAGATAACTTGAGATTTTTCATCACAAAGAGTATCTCCTGTAGTAGTATCTTTTAAACCAACTGCTGCTGCTATTTCACCAGCATATACTTCTTGTATTTCTTTTCTTTGATTAGCATGCATTTGAAGAATACGTCCGATTCTTTCTTTTTCTCCATTAGTAGAGTTCATTACATAACTTCCACTCTTTAAAACACCTGAATATACTCTGAAGAATGTTAAGTTTCCTACGAATGGGTCATTCATAACTTTGAATGCTAATGCTGAGAATGGTTCAGAATCACTAGGTTTTCTAGTAACTTCTTTATCATTTAAATCAACACCTTTAACATCATCAATATCAGTTGGTGCTGGTAAGTAATCTATAACTGCGTCCATTAATGTACGAGTTCCTTTATCACCTAAAGCATCTGCACATAATACTGGGAAGAAATTAACATCAATAGTTGCTTTTCTAATAGTAGATTTTAATAAATCAACAGGAATTTCATTACCCTCAAGGTAAGTTTCCATTAATTCATCACTATAATCAGCAACTGCTTCAATTAAAACTCCTCTATATTCTTCTGCTCTATCTTTTAGATCAGCAGGGATATCTATTTCTTTAAGATTTTGTTCTTTTGTACCATCATATTCATAAGCTTTCATAGTAACTAAATCAATATATCCAGTAAAGTGATCTTCACCACCTATTGGTAAAATAATTGGTTCAGCTTTTTCAGATAATCTGTTATGAATAGAATCTAATGAATAATAGAAATCTGCTCCTATTTTTTCCATTTTATTAGCACAGATCATTCTAGGAACTCTATAATCATTAGCTTGTCTCCAAACTTGTTCAGTTTGAGTTTCAACACCAGCTTGAGCATCTATAAGTGCAATAGCACCATCTAATACTCTTAAACTACGAGCAACTTCAATTGTGAAGTCTACGTGTCCAGGAGTGTCTATGATATTAAATCTATATCCATTCCAGTGAACAGTTGTAGCAGCACTAGTGATTGTAATACCTCTTTCTTTTTCTTGATCCATCCAGTCCATTTGTGATTCACCATCATGTGTTTCACCAATTTTATGAATGTTTCCACCTAAATATAGAATTCTCTCAGTAGTTGTTGTTTTACCAGCATCTATATGAGCCATGATTCCTATATTACGAGTTTTATCTATTGATACATCACGAGCCATAAATATTCTCCCTTCTTACCATCTATAATGTGCATAAGCTTTGTTAGCTTCTGCCATCTTATGTGTGTCTTCTCTTTTCTTAACTGCTCCACCAACACCATTTGAAGCATCTATTATTTCAGCAGCTAAATTTTCTGCCATTCCTTTTCCTGTTCTATTTTTAGCATATTGAATTAACCATCTAAGAGTTAAAGCATTTGCTCTATCTTCTCTTACTTCCATTGGTACAGAATAGTTACTTCCACCTATTCTTCTACTTTTTATTTCTAATGCTGGTCTAATATTATCAAAAGCTGTATTTAAAACTTCTAAAGGATCTTTACTTGTTTTTTGTTTAACTATATCAAGTGCGCTGTATAAAATCTTTTGAGCAGTTCCTTTTTTACCATCTAACATAATTCCGTTGATTAATTTAGTAACCATTTTAGAATTATATATTGGATCTGCTAAAACATCTCTTTTAATTGCTTGTCTTTTACGCATTTTATTTATCTCCTTTCTCTATTTCAATTTAAATTAGTTTTTAGGTTTCTTAGTACCATATTTACTTCTACCTTGTCTTCTTTTATCAATACCAGCAGTATCTAAAGTACCACGAACAATATGATAACGAACACCGATTAAGTCTTTAACACGACCACCACGGATAAGAACAACACTATGTTCTTGTAGATTATGTCCTTCTCCACCAATATAGCAAGTAACTTCCATTCCGTTACTTAATCTAACTCTTGCTATTTTTCTTAAAGCTGAGTTTGGTTTTTTAGGTGTCTTTGTAGAAACACGAGTACATACTCCACGTTTTTGTGGTGATGAATTATTAGTTCTAACTTTATCTTTAGAGTTATATCCAATATTTAAAACTGGACTTTTACTCTTTTTAGTTTTCTTTCCTCTACCATTTCTAACAAGTTGATTGATTGTAGCCATAAAAATCTCCTTTCTTATTACACATTTCCAGGTGTATCATTTTGCATATTTTTTTTGGTTTTCTACGCAAGAAAACCCGAAATCTACTTGATTTTAACACTAAAAAAACACCATGTCAAGAGAAATATTTATTATTTGTAAATTAATTATTTTTACACATATCTATACTCTCTTCATCATATGATTTAACAACTACTTTAGCTTTAATTTTTGTATTTAATAAACGTGTTTGATTAACATTATCATCATAGCTAATCCACATATATAAACTATACTCTTTTCTACTACCCTTTTCTATAAAAATATTATTTAAAAGTAACATTTTTTCTTTAGTACTAGCATTCTTAAAATTACCTTCAAAAGAACCATCTTCAGTAATTAACATATACTTAAAATATTCGCTCTTCAAATTATCTGATATTTCACTAATATCCAAATATAAACTAGCACAAGAATTTAATGAATTATCATCTGATACTAAGATAAAGTCTTTTTTATATGCAGATGTATGATAATCTTTGTCATAAATTGGAGACAATTTAACATCTTCTAGTTTATTATCTATTATTCTAACGTTTAAGGAACCTGTTTTAACATTAGTAGGATATATCTCTCCTCTAGATACTTTTGTTCCAAGATAAGATATAGATACACCTAAAGTACCTATAAATATTGCCATTAAAGATGCCCATAATACCAAATATTTCTCTTTCATCTTATCTCCTATAATAAAATTATAATTCAAAAAAAAATATTTGTAAATAATACAAATATTTAATCAAAATCTACATCAGTATAATCTTTCGTATCAAAACTAAGCAAATATTGTTCAATAGCATCATATCTACTATCAGGATCTTTAGCATATTCACTTTTTATTAGATTAATTATTCTTTCATTATATGATTCAGCGTATCCTACTAATACTTGATCTCCAATTATGATAAATGGTACACCACCACCATCTTTATTCATAAATGAAGATACATTACGCATTAATTTTGCATTTGCTTCATTATTCCATACTTCATATGATTCTAGTTTAAATTTATCACCATATTCAACACTTATACTATTTAAGAACTGTATGAATTCAGTACAATGAGGGCAACCTTCACCTCTAAACAAAATTATTCTAACTTGATTCTTATTTTCCTCATAGTTTTCATTTAATATAGTTATATTTTCACTTTCTAGTGTTTCTCTAAAGTTCATTGATTGTTGTCTACTTGAATCATATTCATTATAATCACCATGATCACCATAATCATTTTCTTCGGATTTTGAATAATCTGGATCAATATATTCATTTGTTATAGTATTTCTGCATCCCCAGTTATCTCCACGCTTTTCGGCAACATAATCTTTTCCATATGTACTACATGTTTGTTGAACAATTTCTCCTTGAACAGCTGGCCATAAAGCAAAATAGAATATTCCAATATATAGTACTATTAATAAAGCTCTACATATTACCGATACTAAAGCACCTACTCCTGCATATTTTGAATCTTTAGGCTTTTCACTTTTCCAAACTATATATAATATTAAACCTATAATTGGAAAAAAGAAACCTAAGATTGCCCAACCGAAATTACCTTTTTCTTCTATTTCACCATAAACATTTTGATTATTATGTTCATCCATTATAATCACCTCTATTATAAGTATAACAAAAAGAAGATATTATTTAAAATACCTTCTTAATAATTTTACAACTCTTGTTCTCCTTTATTCTTAAATTGAATAACTATAGGAGTACCACTAAAATCTATATTCTCTCTTATTTTATTTTCTAGATATCTATAATAGCTAAAATGTACTAAACCTTTAGAGTTAACTTCTATATCAAATCTAGGTGGTTTAGTACCAGATTGATGAGTAAAATATACTTTTAGTTTTTTACCTTTAAAAGAAGCTGGTGGTGTTTCAATAAATGCATCTCTTATAATATCATTTATAACATTAGTTTTAACTTCTTTAATACTGTTGTTATAAGAAGATATTACTTCTGGCATAAGAGTATGTATTCTTTTTTTAGTTTGTGCACTTAAGAAAACAATTTTAGCATAATCCATAAATTGAAAATTATGTCTAATATCCTTTGTCCATTCTTTAATAGCATCATCTTTTTCTTCAATAGTATCCCATTTATTAACTACTATTACTATTGGTTTACCTGCTTCTAAAGCATAACCTGCTATATGTTTATCATGTTCTACTATACCAGTTGTAGCATCAAGAACTAACAAACATACATCACTTCTATCTATAGCTTTCATACTTCTTAATAATGAATACTTTTCAACTGATTCAAATATTTTACCCTTTTTTCTTAAACCTGCTGTATCTATTAAAGTATATTCTTCTTTATTATATGTAAATTTAGTATCAATAGCATCTCTAGTAGTACCAGCAACATCACTTACAATAACTCTTTCTTCATTTAAAAGAGCATTTACTAAACTAGATTTACCAACATTAGGTCTACCTATAACAGCTATTTTAATATTTTCATCCTCATCTTCATAACCTGCTTCATAACCTTCAGTTAAACCCTTTAATAAATCATTTACTCCAGTACCATGTTCAGCAGATATTGGATAATATTCATCAAATCCTAATGAATAGAAATCATATATATTATCTTTTCCAGTATTATTATCTACTTTATTAATAGCTACTACTACTCTTTTATTTTGTTTCTTTAACATATCTCTAATAATCATATCATTATTAGTTATTCCATCTTTGGAGTCCACAACAAAAACAATAGTATCTGCTTCTTGCATACCAATTTCTACTTGAGTTTTTATTTCATCATTGAAATCTCCATCTTTTATATCAATACCACCTGTATCAATTAAATAAAATGGAATATCATTAAATGATGCTTGGCTATATATTCTATCTCTAGTTATACCAGGAGCATCTTCAATAATGGCAACTCTTTTACCAACAATTCTATTAAATAATGTTGATTTCCCAGTATTTGGTCTACCAACTAAACATATAGTTTGTTTTGCCATATCCTCCACCTCGCATACATTATAATCTAAAACTTGGTTTTTTTCTAGTATTTTTGATTTATTTATTATATAATCTTTTTGTGATGAAAATGAAAAAAATAGATTTTAAACCAATTATAATTACAATAGGATTACTTATTTTTCAAGCATTCATTTATTTATTAACTAAATTACTTGAAGGAGATCCACATATAATTGGAAATAGTATTGATTCTAAAATACCTTTTAGTATATATGCTATTATACCTTATTGTATATGGTATTTTATGTTATTTATAGTTCCATATATTATTTATAAAAAAGATAAAAATATATTTACTAAATATTGTATATCATTTATATGTATAACTCTTGTTTCTAATATATTATTTGTTATATATCCAACTACAGTGGCTAATGTTAGACCAACTATAACAGGAAATTCTATTCTAGAATTAATAGCGAGATTTATATTTTGGATAGATACTCCTCCTATTAATTGTTTCCCTTCACTACATTGTGGTATTAGTATGCTTTGGTTATTATATATACTTTATATAAAACAAACTAATATTTATGAAAAGACAATAATACCTATATTATCTATATTAATTATGATTTCTACTTTATGTATTAAACAACATGTATTTATAGATTTAGTAAGTGGTGACATAATTGCAATAATTATATTTACAACAATTATATATGAAAAAAATTTAACCAATAAGTTTAAAAAACTATTAAATATTTAATAGTTTTTTTATGTAAAATTAAAGTAAATCTCTTAATTATTTCTTTTCTTTTTTATATAATGTAATTAAGGAAGTGATACATTTGAAATATAAGAAAAAACAAAATAATAATAAACTATTAATAATTATAATTGTTTTACTTGCTATAATGATTACTTACTTAACAATCATTACAATTTATGAAGAAAAACAACCAGGTCCTGATAATACTACTCCAATAACTAATATTGAAGGAAAAGATACTTCTAATTATGAATATTTTTATAAAGAAGATTTATTAACACTTGGTTATTCTAATAATGATGTTTTAGAAATAGAAAAAACTTTTACTAAAGATGAAGTTAAAACATATTTATTAAATGAGAAATATCCAAATCTATTAAAATTTAAAGCTTCTCCATATTTTAATATAGAGAATTTAAAAAGATATCAATCATATTTTAATAAAAATAATTATACTGAAGAAAATGCAGTTATATATGTAGAGATTGGGCTTGACAATGATTTTTATACAAATATTAAACCTGCTGATACATCAATGGGAACACTAATATTAGTTAATAAATATTATTCTATAGATAGTAATTATAATGCTGATTTAGAGACTCTTGGTGATGCTTATGGAAAAGGTAAAATGAATAAAGAAGCTGCTAAACATTTTAGAGAAATGGTAGATGCTGCTAAAAAAGATGGAATTAAATTAAAGAGTGTTTCACCTTATAGAAGTTATTCAAGTCAAAAAAGTATATATAATAATTATGTAAGTAGAGATGGTGTTAAAAAAGCAGATACTTATTCTGCAAGGCCAGGTCATTCAGAACATAATACAGGTTTAGCAGTTGATATTAATACAGCAAGTTCTTCTGCTCACTTTGAAAACACTAAAGAATATAAATGGTTAATTGATAATTCATATAAATATGGTTTTATATTAAGATATCCTGAAGATAAAATGTTTATAACTGGTTATAAATTTGAACCTTGGCATTATAGATATCTAAATGTAGAAACAGCAACCAAAGTACATGAAATGAATGTTACTTATGAAGAATATTTAGTTATGACAAAATAAAAGGAGTTTAAAACTCCTTTTTTATTATCTCTTATTTCTAAACACAACTATTCCAGAACCTCCAGCATGTACTGCATTAGAATTCCATACATCAGCATTTCCACCATTTCCTGTGTTTGCTGTGCCTTTTCCTGATCTTGAACATGTCCAAGGATCATTATCTACACAACAACCACCATCACCACCTGTTGCATATAATACTGTTGAACAAGTTGTTCCGGCAGGTGTTGTATCACTTGCAAACTCGCATGTAGAATATCCTTGTCCCGTTGATCTATTTGCTTTTTTTGTTCTACCATTATTAGTTCCTTTATATGTACCACCACTACCCAAATTATGATTATTAGCACAATACCAGTCGGTCCAACCGGAACCACCTCCAGAACCTCCTGATCCACCAAATACTTCATCTACAGAATTTCTTATGCAAGTTCCGCCACCTGAGCCAAAATATAATCCTCTACCAGCACCACCACAGTTTCCACCATTGCCGCCATTAGCAAAGTATGTTGAATTATCAATAACCCATGTTCTTTCGCCTGCGCCTGTTGCACCATTTGTACAATAGTGTGTATTAGCTGTTGAGCATCCAGTTGATCCACCTTTTCCAACATGAACATTGTATTCATTTTGTCCGCTCATATTGATACCAAAATACGTTTTAGTGTAGCCGCCGCCTCCGCCGCCACCCCATTTAGCTCCAGCAGCACCGCCACCTCCAACTAAGAATAAGTCTAAGTTCATATTGTTAGTAAAATATAACACATGTGTTCCACTTCTACTATTAAAATCTCCATATAGATATACTTTCCAATTTTTTGTTGTTTCTTGTACTACTTTACAAGCTCCAGTATATGTAAACACATATTCTTCTCCTGGTTGTAAAAAATCTTCATTTTGACATCTATGATTCATAGCTATAGCTTCAGAAGTAATTTCTGTTTTCTTCCATTTAGCAATAGCTTCTATATTATCAGTAATTGAAGAATCTTTTATATTTGAATATAAATCTAAATCTTTACTAATAATTGTTTTATCATCAACAATATATCCTAAAAAAGCATATCCGGAACTTGTTGGTGCTGAAATATCTGAAGAGTTAACTACTTTTGAACAATTAGGATCACTATACCATCCATTTCCATATTTATAGTATAATGATTTGCCATCCATTCCACCTGATCCATTTTCACCATTAGTGAAATTAACTTTATTACAACTAGCACCCAAATTAATATTACATATAAAGTCACCAATAACTTTTGTTACTTTATATTTTACTTCGCTTTCTGTTTCACTTATTTTTTCAAATTTACCATTTTTATTTCTAATACACTCATCAGCATTTAAATCATATTTTCCTGTTAATTTTAAAGTAAAATCATAAGCTGAATCAGAATTTGCATATACATGATCATAGCTTTCACTTATTGTTCCTTTTGTTCTATCAGTTGTTCCTATTTTAACTTTATATCCATCTACAAATTCCCAAGGTGTTGTTTGTGTTCCAGCACCTGTTACTCTTGTATCATGTAATACATATTCTGTTACTCTTACTCCTGAAGTTGTTACTCCACTTCTAGGTACTAAATCTAGTGCTTGGCCATCTATTAACCAATATTGTATTCCAGGAGCTAAATATGAAGTATTTCCATTTTTACTTCTTTCATATTCTGCAACACTCAAAAAACCACCTGTCTTAAATCCATTAACAGTTGTTACTTTTTTTCCATCAAAACCGAATGATTGATCTCCATTTGTTTTTAAATATCTACTATATTCAGGTAATGAATATATGTAGTTATTTGCTTCTTCTTTAGCATCATTAAAATTTTTATCTGCCATAACAAATATTGGAAGAAAAGCAAATATGCATATTATTAATACCAAATATTTTTTCACAATTATCTCCTATTTTATAACATCGATTATTATATTTTTAACTCTTACTTTTTTAGGTTCTATTTTAAATGCATTAGCAAATTTAGTTTCCATATCTTTAACTTTCTTATTATAGAAAATTACACCTAATATTTCACCTTTATTTACTTTTTCACCTAGTTGTTTATTTAATATAACTCCACAAGCATAATCAATTTTATCAGTCTTTTTCTTTCTACCTGCTCCTAAATCAAATACAAGTTGAGCAATTTCATCACAGTTAATTTCATTAACATATCCACTTCTGTCACTAACAACTATATATTTACTTGCTTTATCTCTTAATTTAGTAATATCTCCGCCTTGACTCTTAATCCATTGATAAAATTTATTCTTAGCATGTCCATTATCTAAAAGATTTATTACTATTGATTTAGCTTTTCTAAATGATATATTTTTTGCACTACTTATCATTAATGCAGAAATATATACTGATAAATCATATAATCTTTTATCATGTTTTCCAGCAAAGAAATCCATTGCTTCTTTTACTTCTAAAGCATTACCAACATTTCTACCAAGAGGAATATTCATATCACTTAAAGTACATATTACTTTTTTATTGTATGCTTTACCTATTTTAACCATTGTTTTAGCAAGTTTAGTAGCATCTTTAATATTTTTCATAAATGCACCTTTACCAACTTTTAAATCTAAAACAATTACATCACTACCACTAGCTATTTTTTTAGACATTATAGAACTTGCTATTAAAGGAATTGAATCTACTGCTCCTATTTCATTTCTAAGAGCATAGATTTTTTTATCAGCAACAGCAATTTTATCACTTTGAGAAATTACAGCACATCCAACTTTTTTTAGAGCACGAACAAAGTCTCCTCTACTTAGATCTAGTTTATATCCAGGAATACTTTCTAATTTATCAACAGTACCACCTGTTAAACCTAAACCTCTACCACTCATTTTAGGTACAAATACTCCTGCTGCAGCAACTATTGGTGAAACTATTAAAGTTATTTTGTCTCCTACACCACCAGTTGAATGTTTATCAACAGCTGGAGCTCCTAGACCACTTAAATCTATAATTTCACCTGATCTAATCATTACTTCTGTTAAATCTATTGTTTCTTTTAATGTTAATCCATTATTATAAATAAGCCATAAAAATTCAGACATTGTCTTATCACTTATTTTTCCTTTAACATATGAATTAACCATATACTTAATATCTTCATATTCTAATATTTCGTTTCTTTGTTTCTTTTCTATAACATCTATTGCTTTCATATAGCCTCCTATTATCTATTTAATTATAACAAAAAAGTAGACAATAGTCTACTTTATTCTA
>Ga0247610_10008052_pt1 | contig 10761 bp, 8 predicted proteins | sample 174DNAGHGhighgp2_FD_193483 | JGI IMG/M metagenome (GOLD analysis project Ga0247610, IMG submission 193483) | Sheep rumen microbial communities from Palmerston North, Manawatu-Wanganui, New Zealand - 1742 DNA GHGhigh gp2 | ecosystem: Host-associated > Mammals > Digestive system > Stomach > Rumen ... | reverse complement strand
CAAACACGTGAGATGCAGAAGTGGAACACTAACCCCTGCAAGCAAAAGATCATAAACTATCTGAATGGAGCAAATGACGAAGATCTGCAAAGGCTGTTGGACTTCATCAACAAGAAAGATGTAATCTGATATTTCGAGTCAGTCAAGACGCTCTTAGATCCTCTTAACGCCTTTTTCGGACAATTCTCTCGCCGTACCATACCCAAGCAGCTCCCACAGGAAAAACGCCGGCGCTTTTAATGCCTCCATATTATCCACGTGAGGTCTTTGGATATATTCAGGCATTCCTCTAGCGCCGAGCATTCTATCCTGGATTCCACACATGGATTCGACCAGGGATATTAGTTTTTGTTTGGTGGCAGGGGCAGTCATTTAAAGATGAAACAGCATATTCAGTTTCTCTCAGTCTCTGCTTATTGAATAGTCTATAGATTTCTAGTAACCGTAGTCCTCATCGTCTTCATCTTCATCGCGGTCTGACAGTCCCGAATAATAACCATCATCGTAACCATCCTGATATCCTCTTATGTAGCATTCTTCATAATAGTCGTAGTAACTATTTGAATCGTCATAACCCGACTCATAAGAGGCATACAGGCCGTCCTCATAGCCTTGCTGATAGCCTTCCTCGTAGCCTTCCTCATAGGCACCATCGGGAGTAAAACTACTTGATGACCGAACAGATTCACGATACTCTTGATAAGATACTCGAGGAGCTGTTGCAATTGGGGTGTCAATATGATTGGACGATGTGCTATATGATGTCGAGCTACTCTGATATAGGCGACTTGGAGTAGGTGTAAAATCTGTGCTTGACGACGATCCGCTGTCAGAGTCAGGCAGGCTGATTAAGATAAAAACCAAAGCCAGAAGTCCAAAGAAAGCGCAACCAATATTATCACCAGAATTGCTCATACCACGTTCATATTCAGATTAGCTAAAGTCTATTAATAAATTGCAAAAATCGTACCAAATCAATTGAAGATAATGGCGAGAGCGAGCCGATTTGAGACTCGCTCTCGCATTGAACATCATGATTACTTGTTGCGATAGTCGATGTCGCCGATTACGTCCTCTGGCGTATAGTTGGCTGGGAACTCTTTCGTTAGAATGAAGTGCCAGACATTGTGCTGTCCCTTCAGGGTCGTTGACTCTGTGACGATGATCGCGTCCTTGTATTCCCAGCCACGTTTAGCCATGTAGGCAAACACGCTCATTGGGGAGGCGAAAGAATACTTCTTGTTGTTCTCGCTGTTGTAGATCCAGCCGTTGGCATACTTGGCCTTGTCGGCAATGCCGAAGTCCACAATAGCGTTCACGTCCTGTTTGAACAGGTTGTACTCGACGCACATCACTTCACAATACACTTTAACTTTCTCGGGCTGCTCAAGCGATTGAGCGGTAGCGGTCAGTCCCATCAGGATGACGGCCATCAAAAGGATGATCTTCTTCATGATTATTATTAATTATTTGAATTGAACGTCTGAGGCATTTCGGACAATACGGTATTCAGTCTTGAGAATTCGGACTTCATCTCAGCGCTTGTCCCGGTAGAAGTCTGGTTTAATTGGGCCTTCATCATCTTTGCAGCTTGTGCAGGGGCTGAGCTGGTCGAATTATAGGCGGCATAGACCACCTCATAGACGACCTGGTAGTTCAGCGTGTCAAGTTGCAGGATGACCATCATCTTCTTGTCCGGGGAAAGGAAAACGAAATAATATTTGCTCTGGTCCATTGTGACGAAGACATAGCGTTCCTTCATAAACTCCACCATTTCATCAGTGTCAACAGATGAAGACTTGATGATGGCAGATGACAAGTACATTCCTGCATTTTTGAAGGTGTACAAGTAATACATCACAGGGAACCTGCCATCGTATAGCAGTGTCTCGGATTTCTCTTGATTCAAGGTGTAGCCACTCATGAAGCTCTTGACGCTCGACATCGAAGCACCGAAGTTCATGTAGGGTTCCTTATAGGTGTTATATTTGGGTGTTACTGTCACCTTGAACGACTTTGAGCCATTGCGGACGGTAGTCTCGCCGACATGTTCAGCAGTCACAATGCCGTTGGACACGCTGGCGATAAGCTCGTTGCCCGAAGTCCAACCGAGGTCTTTGCCCGGGATAGTGTAGGTGTTACCTACAAGCAAAGTTTGATTCGTGTAGTTGGGCTCGTCTTCCTTGTCGCTGCCGCAAGACACGAAGGCCAGTGAAGTGAGCATCAATGATAAGATAATGAGTAAATTCTTCATAGTGTACTTGGATTTAATGTTACTATATGTTACTTAATCGGTGCAAAGGAAACGTTCAATTGTGCGCTCTATCTTCACAGCAAGAGTTTTTTCAAGGAAATCGCCCCGGACCGCACCATGGCGTTCCGAGGCGAGTGTTAATAGTGCCCATCGATTTACTCAAATGGCATCAGAAGTCGTAGATGCGATCAACAATACCACGGTTGCTTGATTGGTTGGACCACTGGACTTGCCAGCAACGGCCATCGATGGTATCAAGCAGGATGAACGTGTACATGTTCTCGGTGGGATAGAGCGTGAAGCGTCCGTTGACCTTCTCGTCACCGGCACTGACCAGAACTATATCGTTAAGGACTACGCCTAAACGATTGCTGTTGTCGTTGATGGCATACTGTACTTGCCACATTTCTCCAGTCTGTGTGTTGAGCTTAATGAAGTTCCACATGTTCTGCGTTGGGTACAGTTGGAACTTGGCACTCGGATTTTCACTATACTTAGGCGGTTTACTCGATGATGATTGAGCAAAGCAGCCAAGAGAAATAATAGCGATGATTAAAAGTGTTACAATCTTCTTCATGTTCGTATTCTTTAAATTCAATAAAAATCGTAATATTTGAGTTGACCAGTCGCTCCATTCATCATGCGCTGCAAGATAAATGCTCTGAACTCGGCTAAGAGGTCAACATTGATATCTAGAACTTCAGCCGGAATCTTCTGGTCATCGTGCAGCATGTCCCTGGTGATACAGGTTTTCATCAGTGTCACCTTTGGAGCGACCAGCTCGGCAAAGACCACAACGTCACTGGTTATACCCATGACGTTTTTCGGGTATTTCTTTGACGGGCATGGCATTAATGCGAAGTTGGAATTGTTGGCAACAAACTGGCACATTGCATTTTCAATGGGCATTTCTTGTTTAAGGGAACGTTCCATGAAACGTCTAAAGAAATGGTCATAGGCTATAATGTACTCATTATCAAGAGGGCCACCACGAAATATCAGATTCAGTCCGAATCTATTCCTGTACGTTATGAAGGTATTGATAATTGGACCCTGATTGTTCAAGCAGTTGTAATTGGGAACGATTACCAGCGCGTAGAAGGTTGTGGTTAGGTCAACCTTATAGGTATAAGTGAATACCAGGTTCTCGGGTTTTCCCTTTTTACGGACAATGCGCTTGATCTTGTTTATTTCTTGGCCATCTCTATCGAGCTTATTTATAAGCCTGGTGAAATAGATGTCGTGAATCCTATCATAATCACGGCAAATGTCCTCGTATGTCATTGACTCTACAATCATATTCATATTTCATTTCTCAATGCAAAATAGAATCAAAACTGTGCGCTCTATCTGCACAAGAACAGAATTCTTTCTTAAAGAGAAGGCTTCCAAACTATTTTTGAGAAAATGTGTGGTGTCTGGAAACTATGGGTATGAATGCTTTTGCAGTGTTATCCATCTTGAGAATCGAGTCTGATTTTCAATAATTTAAGTTCCGTATTATATGATTTGAGATATGAATATAACTCAGTTGATATATACGATTTTATTGTTGGCATATTATCTCTAAAGTATTCAGACCAATCTTCGTCCAAAGTAATATAATCATCATGAATTGCATATGGAGAAGCATATTCGTTATCCTGGGATTTTGCTTCAACGTCAGCATTAGAAGTGAATTTTATCCAAGGCGAAAGAAAACGATATGGTACATTTTTCAGCAGGGTGCCGATAATTGGTTTGATTCCATTGTATCTGGATTTTAAGATGCTTCTCACAACAGATGCTTCAAAATTAGGGCTGAGCGTTGCATTCGCAATCAACCTATCGCCAATGCTTTTCAGCATATCCCTTGATCCAAGTGAGATATCATACTTATACATTAATGGCCATGATAATGAAACCATTTCAATCACTATGTCTGCCATTGATATTGATAGACATTCATTCCTCTCTATAATTGATAGAATTGACTGCAACCAAAAGAACTTATAAGATGAGACCCTTTTGTCAAAAACATGATAAAGTTTCTGATGGTCGATAATATGTTGAGCTTGAGTTTTCTTTTCTTCTTTTACGTCCAATGGACCGGATTCCAAAACTTGACCACATTCGATAATGATGTCCTTATAGTATGGTAATGATTCCGAATAATACTGTGAACATCCGTCAGGAACTATTATCTTATTCAAGTTAGGGCATTCAATAATTGGAAATGTCCCAAAAGTTAAATCCTTAGGGATGATAGAGATTTGCTTCAGATTCTGGCAATAAGCAAATGCAGTATTACCAACAAACTGAATTCCACTACTTATTTCATACTCTACCAGTTCTTCGTTTCCTAAAAATGCGTTATCACCGATAACTCTTTCACCTACTTTTTGAGATAGCTTTCGTGCTTCGTCAGCCAGGACCTTATTCTTAAATTTTGGAAAAGGCGCAACTGCGTATTTGTTGAATATGTCCAATTGGTTTTCCGAAAAAGTTTGTTTTTCACAACATGAATCCAGCATCGACAGTAGATTGCTGAAATCTTCATCAGATGAACATTTTTTTATGACAGGCACAATGAAGCGCCAGTTATAACCAACTGGAGATTTCACAAAAATCAATTCATTTGATTTGCATAGATCCAGGAAATCTGGATTAATGCTGATGGCTCTTAGCGACAATAAGATTGGGATTAATCTTGAAGCGCGACTGAATTCTTTGAATACGCTGATTCCTACGGGATCTTCAAGAAATCCATCTTCAATCCTCACATAATATGATTGGTCAGATAATGTTGGATTTGTAACCAAGCGCCTTAAGGTATAGTTCAATACCTGCATCGAATACTCATCATCGATGTATTCTTTGACAAAATTTTTAAGTTGTATGAGTTTTAATGTAGCCATATTAACACATATCTTTATCAACGTATCTATCTTGCGGCGATTCTTTTCTATTATTTGAAGCCATGCCGAATATATTCTTGATAGAGTATAGCTTCACTTCATCATCATTCTTGGCAGAAGCCAGCCCATATGAGATGGACAACAATCTACTGAGGTCTCCAACCGATGACTTATCGGCAACTTGCTCTTCTTTCCATATTGATGAATCAAGCATATGGATCTCGTTGAATGGCCCCAGCTCAGTTATAATGCTTGTAAAGCTACTTCCGCCTCCCATATAGACGATTGCTCGATTCTTTAATGCTTCTGAAAGGTTTTTCTTAGAAATACCTATCTCTGATAGTTTTCCATATAAAAAACCCACCAATTTTCTGATGACATTTGTCTTTTCCTGGTTGTATTTGCTTAATGCGTTCTCGTTGATGGACTCTTCGAAGTTGTGGTCAAAATAATCAAATCCTGATTCCTCTGCTAAATAATTAAGTCCCAATGGTACAGACCAATACTTATAGATGCATGGTTTTCTATCATCTATCGTAAAGAAAGAAATATCAGTAGTACCGCCACCAATATCGACCGTTAAACTCATGCCTTGGGTTATTTTTCCTCTTGCAGTTAGACTTAGAAGACCCGCGTAGGCCTCGGGAAAAACGTTGATGGCATAATCGACTATCAGCTCAGGAGAAAAGTGTATCATTTCAGTTTTCTCCATGAGCTCATTGACCGATGCTTTCAAAAAAGCGTTTATGTCATTGTGATAGACATTCTCAACCAGATTATAAGCACTGGCCAATACACTTACTGCCAGTTGTTTCTTCTTCTCAAAAGAATCGTCATCTGTCGGTATGCCCATATTAATAGAAAAGAAATTTCCGATTTTGTCTTCAATAAGGAAGATTACATAGGCAAGATACCAGATGCATAATAGTTGTGAGCCTATTTTAGCAGTCCAATCACGTTGAGAGAATGTGGCTTGCTTGAAGTATCTGAAAGTATTAAGTTCAGACTTGTATTTCTTTAATGCCTGATCATAAATATAACGACGAGACTCATTCTCCTTGTCTACCTTTTCTTGGTCTTGTTTGAGTTTCAATTTGAGCATCGTGATAAGTGATTGTTTATCATTTTCATCCTGCCCCAAATTAGCATACTTTTCAAAAAGTTCCTGTGCCGTCTTTTCTATATTTAATTCTGGCACTTCAAGTAGTTGCAGGATCGGTTCTTCGCCTGCACTTTTCTCAATTGCTTTATCTACAAATCCATAAGACAAAGTATCGTCTTCATTGATTTGAATAAGTGATGGCAAGAAGTAGGAACATTCTCCATTGAGATCCTCAAAAGAAAAGAACTCATATGAAGGTTCTCCATGACCTTCATCAGGTATTCTTTGAATACAAATCTTGGTTTGATGAGTACCAAAATCTAGTCCTACATTTATTTGATCGTTACTCTCCATGATACTATACTATCTTGATGAGATTTAATGACTTTATTGAGGAAGTGACTTTGAGATAGACTTCTCGTTTGATGCGCTCTTCATCAGCTTCACGTTTTGAGTGAAGCTCTCCCAGGTTGTGCCTCAAAAGTCTTAATGTATTTTCAGCACGGCGAAGGTCTTCATCGTTGTTATGTTCTATTGCAGACTCTCTTACCGTTTCAAAATATCTTATCGCTGTTTCATAATTCCGTTCACGCGAATCATAGTATTGAGTGGTCTGCTCAAGACGCAATTTCTTGCTGTTCTCAATCCTGTCTTTAATGTCAGCACGTATCTCAGCGACATGATCATCAACAATATCCTTCATCTCAAAGCGCATATCCTCAAATGTTTCAGTACTTGGCAATTTGAAATCACCAAGAGGCGCATATTGCCCACCAATCTGTATTCGCCCTAAGACCTTTTCGGTAAGTTCGGTATCCTGAATAACTTCATTTGTTTCTATATTGTACAGTATCGGGAATAGCGTATCTGTGGTGACTACCTTATCTCCATACTGAGAGCGACTGGTACTAACTTTGTATAATGCAAGCATGAATGACCGGTTTTTGAGAGATGATGGCAAATCACCAGCATTGACCTCAAAGAAGAAAGTGTTTTTGGATGGATCTTGACTTTCTTGAAAGAGTCTAACGCCCGCCTTGATGATGGGGTGATAGATGTTAATGAAAACGAGAGACTTATCCGCAAAAGCCACTTCCTGTTCAAATGTGATTCTGAACGAAAGAGTGTCTTCAATATCTGCTATAAAATGAGAGAATAGCTTATGGCTTTCATCATCGTTAGGCTCATATCGTTGAAGGAATCTTTTAAGACAATTTGGGTCGCTCTTGGGGATGACAAACTCAAAGATTTTGTCGTATTCAGATTGCCTAAGCTCACATACAGTCAAATGTTCTTTAATGATTTGAGAAACAAAATAGTAAAGCTCGTTAGCTGTAACGTATGCGTTGTTGTTGATTATTTTGTTGATCTCATCTCTAAAGTAAGAATCATTTGTCAGTGTATCAGTTAAGCCCGCCTCGATTTTTTTCAGATTGAGTCGTTCATTTTCTATTGCTCGTTCTATCTCTTGGCGTTTCTTCTCCACTTGTTCCTTCGTAAGCTTATTTGAATAGAAATCTCTTTCAAGCTGTTTCAGCGCATCCCGAATTGAAATGTTTTGGCCATCATTAGGATTTAAGTCGGAGTCAAGGATGGCCTCCAGGTCACCAATGGACTCTCTGAATATGCCAATCCTCGAGAGCAGTCTTTCGTAGATGTCTTCAAGAATGGATTCGCGAACAATAATGTTGAAGATGTGTACCTTTGGAGACTTTTGCCCAAAGCGGTCAATACGACCGATGCGCTGTTCAACGACCATAGGGTTCCAAGGGAGGTCATAATTAACAATCGCATTGCAAAACTGCATATCGAGGCCTTCGCTACCAACCTCAGATGATAGAAGAACTTGTATGCTATCATCTGTTTGGAATTGGCGTAGTACCTCATTCTTATTAATTTTTGCGCCACCAAATATGACAACACTCTTGTAGCCTGCTTTAGCCAATCTTATCTTAAGGTATTTCAATGTCTTATGAAATACAGCAAATATGATAATCTTCTTATTCTCACTTTTCAAGACAATCTTGAGGATTTCCAATAGGGCCTCGAACTTTGAATCTATTTCGTTGGCATATTGGTCAACGGCATTATCCAAGTCATAATCTCTGTTTTTGCAAGCCCATACGCTACTTGCGAGTTGCCGTTTGAGAGTCACTAAGCCCATTGCACCAGAGTGCCATCGGCCATATTCGTCGAGATATTCATGAGTAGCTATATATTCACTGATCAATTCATTATAGCCAATAAGTTCATCTGGCGTGAAATCAACACGGAAAGTGCGTGGCTCACGTTCTGCTTGGCTCCAGTCCTGAGTTACTTCTCGCTTTCTTGTTCTCGAAAAGATTGTGCTCATTGGGCTCATCTCCGACAAATCATACTGTATCTTCGCCCTTAGAGCATAATCATCCGTACCTGATGTGAGGTTTTGGATAATTCGCTGATAAATAGGATACTCCTTAAAATATTCATCAACGCACACGGTTGTTACTCTCTCCTGATCGTTGATGACATTGATGATGTCAACTTTTGTTGACCTTAATTCGTTAGCGATACTGCCCAAATTCATTCCGGCATTAAGTTGGCTGAGTGCCCTCACGAATGGACGGTTAAGTTGGACGTTATTCCTGAAAACCTCCGAATTGTTATAAGTGTCGGCATCTAACAGGTGAAGCTGATTGTATAGATTCCTCTCATCAATCATGATGGGGGTAGCCGACATGAAAATAACACTGTCAGCATTGATGAGCAAAGTCTCGGCACCATTATAAATATGTGTGGTCTCATTGCGAAGCTTGTGTGATTCATCACAGACAATGAGACTGAATTTTATATTCTTTTGCTCAATGTATTTGATGATATCGCTAGTATCTCTGATTTTATCGTAATTCAGCGTCGCTAGCACATGGCCGTTATGGTTTTTGAGTTCATGCAGTAATGTCTCTTTTTTTTCAATTTCAATAAAGTCAAGGCCAAACTTATCGGATAGTTCGTTAGCCCATTTTGACATCAATGACTTCGGACAAATCACTAATGCATTGCGAAGCTCACCTCTGGCTTTTAGTTCAAGCATAATGTGACCGGCTTCAATGGTTTTACCAAGACCCACCTCATCAGCTATCAACAAACGTCGATTATCTGAGTTAAGAAACTTCAACAAGGGCTTGAACTGATATGGTTTGAAGAGGGTCCTGGAAGCCTTCAGGGACGAAATGGTGCTATTATTGGAACTGCGGATTTTGAAAGAAGTGTTCCCTTTCATGAACTCAGAATAATAGCCAAACATGCCTTGTTCCCATCTCTTGAAAGGGTCGGACAGGTCTTCATCAAGCCGAAGAGATTCACTCTTTTCATCGTCTTCCCTGTCGGCATAATGAACTCTGTAAAACTGGCCGCGGCGACTCCTCTCGTGGGCAACGAGAATAACGCCATGTTCCCCTGTATTAATATTAATGACTTTATTTCCTGGTTTGAACTTGCTCATTTTAGGCAGCTACTATTCTTTAGTCGTTTTAGTTATTCTTCCTGCGGTTTTAGCGTGAAAATGATATCATCGGTGACATCGCCCTCATTGAGGTGATATTTCTCTGCTACGCGGCGCAATAGCCTGACCTTCGTATTTGTATCGGTATTGAGAAAGACGTAAACATTGTCAGCGATTTTGGTGCTATTATCAGCTTTGTCGGCTACAATGTATGATTCACTTGGGTCGTTGGCCAGATCGAACAAGGGCTGCGGATCAAGGTCAAATAATTGTTGCAATACCCAAACCACCGCCGTTTTCCATTCCAGATGCGGTTTCCTGTATTCGACCTCCAAAAATGATATGCTGCTCAATTGTTTGAAGGTGAAATCATAATCATCATCATCTAATGTAACTTGTTGAGAAACTGCCGTTGCGGGCATGTAGTCCGTGTCAGGGTAAGGCCACAACGCCAAAGCGTCTTTCACGAGAAGGTCACGGCGTTCTTTCAGCTCATCTTCAGTCCAGTGTTCTTTACTGCGGACAAAGTCATTAAGATGCAATGTGCTATCGTTATAAACTCGCTCTTTCTTAAAAGCGAATGATGAATTGCTCAATTCTGAGTTATATGCTGTAACCGTAAGATTGGCAATAGTGTGAACCCATTTATCATGTATAGCAGTCGCCTCAGCCAAGTTGCCTCCAAGCTCGTTTATCCAAGCCTCGTTCAGGGTCTGTGGCATAATGTGCTCAACAGAGAAACGCCTCTCATTTTTCTGAACTGACTGAAGCTTTTCAAACACGTTGATGGTTTCTTCGTTGTCTTTGCGTTCCAGGCGGTCTAGAATGTATGAGCGAATATAGGGCCTCAATTCGTAGATGGCGTTTTCTCCAAAGGACTGTTTGAACAATTCATCATTCGGGAAGGTCGTACTCATGTTCTTGAGAAGATATATCATGACAGACGAGTAGCTGATTGCACTAGTCCCGATTAGCCTCAAGATGCGCTGATGAAGGCCGGCAAACATGCTGCGCAGAGCATTGGTCT
>Ga0247610_10008051_pt1 | contig 10761 bp, 11 predicted proteins | sample 174DNAGHGhighgp2_FD_193483 | JGI IMG/M metagenome (GOLD analysis project Ga0247610, IMG submission 193483) | Sheep rumen microbial communities from Palmerston North, Manawatu-Wanganui, New Zealand - 1742 DNA GHGhigh gp2 | ecosystem: Host-associated > Mammals > Digestive system > Stomach > Rumen... | reverse complement strand
GGAAAATAAAATCCACACACATACCCGACTATGAAGCAATACTTGAACCTGCTCGACCGCATATTGACGGAGGGCACTCGTAAGACAGACCGCACCGGCACCGGCACCATCAGCATTTTCGGACACCAGATGCGATTCAACCTGTCGGATGGCTTCCCCCTTCTGACAACGAAAAAACTGCATTTGAAATCCATCATCTATGAATTGCTGTGGTTTCTCCGTGGAGACACCAATGTGAAATGGCTGCAAGAACATGGCGTGCGCATCTGGAACGAGTGGGCGGATGAGAATGGAGAACTGGGGCCGGTCTATGGCCATCAGTGGCGCTCATGGCCCGACTACCAAGGCGGCACCATCGACCAGATAGCAAACGTGGTGAATCAGATACGCCATACGCCCGACTCCCGCCGTATGATTGTTAGCGCATGGAATGTGGCCGAGGTGGAAAAGATGGCGCTGCCACCCTGCCACACCATCTTCCAATTCTATGTGGCCGACGGCAGGTTGAGCCTTCAACTCTACCAACGCTCCGCCGACACCTTCCTTGGTGTGCCATTCAACATCGCATCCTATGCCTTGCTCTTGCAGATGATGGCACAGGTGACAGGGTTGGAGGCAGGCGACTTCATCCACACCACGGGCGACACGCACGTCTACCTCAACCATTTGGAGCAAGTGCGCCTCCAACTCACCCGCGAGCCGCGCCCGTTACCCACCATGCGGCTGAATCCCGATGTGAAGGAACTGGAAGACTTCACCTTTGAAGACTTCAAGCTGGAAGGCTATGACCCATGGCCTCACATCAAGGGCGAGGTGTCAGTGTAAACGATAGGAAATCATCCAAAAGAATAAAAAAGAAATGACCATCTGCATCATCGCCGCCGTGGCGGAAAACAGAGCCATAGGTTACCACAACCGCTTGATATACTGGCTTCCCAACGACTTGAAACGCTTCAAGACACTCACCACAGGACACACCATCATCATGGGTCGCAAGACTTTCGAATCCTTGCCCAAGGGGGCGCTCCCCAACCGGCGAAACATCGTGCTTTCGCGAAACAAGAAAGACTTTGAGGGCTGTGAGCGCTATGCTTCACTGCGTGAGGCACTGTCTCACTGCGGCACGGCAGAAGAGGTGTATATCATAGGAGGAGCAAGCGTTTACAAGGAGGCCATGGCCTTTGCCGACCGCCTCTGTCTCACCGAGGTGCACGACACGCCCGAAAAAGCCGACACCTTCTTTCCTCCCTACGATGAATGGAGAGAGGTGTGGAGAGAATCGCACGACACCGATGAACGGCATCGCCAACGCTACGACTTCGTGGATTATATCAGGTGATGTGTCCGCCCTAAAACGACCGTCTTATCCCTCTTCTGGAATGTTGATGGGAAGCTGCCTGTCGAAAGCCGAGTGGAACGAAATGATGGTCTCGCTACGAGAAAGTCCCAGTGGCTGCAGCTTGTCGTGAATGATTTCAAGCAGATGATGGTTGTTGTTTGCGTAGATCTTGATGAACATGTCGAAACCTCCCGTGGTGTAATGACATTCCACCACTTCGGGGATTTTCTTCAACTCCTCCACTACGTAATCAAAATTCTCCGGATCTTTCAGGTAAAGTCCTATGTAGGCACAAGTCTCGTATCCTATTTTTTCCGGGTCGACAATGAACTGCGAGCCTTTTAGCACTCCGATGTTGAACAATTTTTGAATACGTTGGTGGATGGCAGCGCCGCTCACGTTGCATGCCCTTGCCACTTCAAGAAAAGGAATTCTGGCATCCCCAGCCACGAGGTTGAGGATTTTCCTATCCAAAGCGTCTAAATTGTGATTTGCCATAGTTCTTTGATTTTTTATGCAAAGGTAAGCAAAAAGGTTATTGTTTGCAAATATAAAAGCACAAAAAACTACGGAATTGTAACTTTAGTGTGTTTTTTGCTATTTCCCAAGCTTTGTTTTCTCCTTTCTTGCGGAATAATGCACCTTGTAGGCACCTGCTTTTCTCAGCGCCTGTTTCACCTTGGTCACCATTTCCATAGGGACGTTTTCGTCAATTTTCAGCATCACGACCAAGTCCTCCTGCTCATCAGGAAGCAACTCACTTTTCATTTTTTCAATTCTTGCCGGCAAATTGTCAATTGAGACGAATTGGTCACCTGCCTGTACCATGAGGGTGTCTTTTGGATTGCCATTCATTTTACCTATCGGGGTGCCAATGAAAAGATACAACGTGTTGGGTTGTTTCCTGTGGTTGGACAGTTCAGCCCCCTGAGGCATCTGGAACTTGACTTTCTGAGGGACACTCCTCATGGTGGTCACGAGCATGAAGAAGAAGAGCACGGTGAAAATCAAGTCGGGCAGAGACGACATATTAAGCTCCGGCAGTCTCCTCCCCTTTTTCCTACGCTCAAACCTCACGGTTTCCCTCCTTCCTGCATGGAATAGTCTTCCGACACTTTCTGAGGATAATAAGTGCGTATTGCAGTTCGCTCATTTTCGTTGCATTCTGAGAAATGGCGCCCGAAACGAACCATAGCAAGACTGTCTCTCAACCCTTTGTATGCCAACACTATTTCGTTTTGGACTTTGAAATAAGCACCATAACTGGCTTGACGATGGGATTTCAAGCGAATGACATGGCTTTCCGTCACCAGGCAGTCGCCCAAGGGTTCGATATGAACCTTGTGCTTCTCAGGAAGGTTGGGCAGATTGTCAGGATTGTCAACAAACACCTTCACCCTGTCTTGCAATCGTGAAAGGTCTGTTTTTTCCCCATTTACAAGCAACACGTCGCCTTTGCCAAGCTCAACCTGCAACACATTTCGTTCTGTTGCAACGGCTGGCTCGGGTTGCTCGGTAGCCATTTTGGGAAGCATGCGCGTGAGCCCCTTGTCATCATCCATCGATGTGACGACAAGGAAGAGGATGAGGAGCGTGAAAGAGATGTCGGCAATCGAGGCTGTGTTGATCCCCGGCACCCTTCGTCTTTTCCTGCGTCTGAGTCTCATGTCATTTCCTGTTGTTCAGATAAGACTTGATGGTGGCGAATGCCACTGCAGCCGTGGCAATCACCATAAGAACGAGTGAAGTGATGACAAACATGTCGGCGGCCTTTAGCCACCCTGCTTCTTGGTACTCCTTTCCATTGATGGTGATGGCCGAAGATGAACCAATGGCGAAAGATATGCCGAGCAGCATGACAGTGAAAGCCACCACGCATATTGCGATGATGGTGACAGGCACCCTGTGACTGGTGTTGTCCTTGCGTCCTCTTTTCAACATGGCTGAGATTACAGCCCATGCAGTGACGACCACAGCCAACGCCAACACGAGGAAGACGAAGATGATGAGCACCGTTGTGAGTCGTGGCTCTATGAAGTCGGGGTCCTCAGCCCAAGGGTGAGAATATCCCACGAAATAGAACAGCGTGAAAATCACCACGGTGATTGTCACAAGCAGAAAGAGCACCTTGCGCGAGACACCGCCTTTGGGCCATCCTGGTATTCTCATTGCACCTTGTTTTTATATTTCACGAGGATGTCGAGCAGCGTGATGGCCGCATCTTCCATCTGAGTGGTGAGTTGCTCGATCTTGTTGAGGATGTAATTATAGAAGACCTGCAGTATGAGCGCCACGATGATGCCGAAGATGGTGGTGATAAGGGCCACCTTCATACCCGAAGCCACGACGGTGGGACTGATGTCGCCCGCCTCTTGTATTTCATCAAAAGCCATCACCATGCCAATGACCGTTCCAAGGAAACCCAGTGAGGGTGCAATGGCGATGAAAAGCGTGATCCACGAGCATCCCTTTTCAAGGTTGGACACCTGCACCTGTCCATAAGATGTGATGGAGCGCTCGATGCTGTCAACGCTGTCATCGGCTCTCAGCAATCCTTGGTAGCAGATGGAAGCCACAGGGCCACGGGTATCGCGACAGATGTCCTTTGCTCCCTCGATGTCTCCTTCTTCAATCTTAGCGTCCACATCGTCAAGCAGCTTCTTGGCGTTCACCTCGGAAAGCGTGAGGTAGATGATACGCTCCACGCAGAAAGCAAGTCCAAGTATGAGCGCAAGCGCAACGAGCGACATGAAACCAGCGTTTCCTTCAATGAATTTTCTCTTAAGTGCCTTGTACATCCCCTCCTGACGCACCTGTTCCATGGCTGCCTTGCTCTCATTCAACTCAGCCATTTCCCCTGCCACGAGGGTGTCGTCTTCAAGTGTGCCGGAAAGAACGGCTTCCATTTCGTCATCGTCCATGGGGATGGAGTCCGCCCTCACCTGGGATGGCGCTGCTGCCACAATGGCGATGACAACCACTGTGATAATATTCACAAACCAGTGTCTCATTGTTTGTTTATGGTATTCATTTGACAAAGTCTTTGCGGTTTCTCCGCGATGATGAGTGCAAAGGTAATCAGTTTTATCGAAATTCACCATACGAAGGTGGAAAATTAAGTTTTATTCAAATTTTTCCATTCCAAGAGATTGATCTCGTTGGTTATTGTGGGAACTGCAATCTATATCCACAGCCTTCTTTCCATCTGCTGCATCCATAGGCCGTCTTTCCCTTGATGAGCACCCCCTGTCCGCAAGCAGGACATGGTTTTCCAACATACGGGTCTGGTGTTTCAGTCTTTCGAAGCCGTTGGGAACTTGCCTTTTTCCTTTTTTCTGGCGACTTGGTTGTCTTTTTCCCATTTTTCTTCATCTCTTCTTCAGCCTGCACGGGGATGTTGCGTATGCTCCCGTCGGTGATGACCTGTGTGACAATCTCACTGATTTGCTGCTTGAGTTCACTGATGAACTGTGCGGCGTCGAAGCGTTGGTGCTCGATGTCGCGCAGTTTCTTCTCCCAGATTCCTGTCAATTCACAGCTTTTCAACAGTTCCTCGTGTATGGTGTCGATGAGTTCGATGCCAGTAGGAGTAGCGAGCAGGTTTTTTCGCTCCCTTCTTATATAATGCCTTTTGAAAAGCGTTTCGATGATACTTGCCCTCGAAGACGGCCTGCCAATGCCATTCTCTTTCATGGCCGCTCTCAGTTCCTCGTCTTCCACGAATTTTCCAGCGGTCTCCATTGCCCTGAGCAGGGTTGCCTCGGTATAGTATTTGGGCGGCGTGGTCCATTTCTCCGTCAGCGTCGGGGTATGAGGCCCGCTTTCCCCCTTTACGAACTCAGGAAGTGTCTTTTCCTCTTCTTCTTTCTTTCCGTTGTCATCTTCGTTCTGTGAAGAGGCATCCTTGCTGTAGATGACCCTCCATCCCGGTTGTGTGATTTGCTTCCCTGTGGCCTTGAACTCCACCTCCTCCACTTTTCCCATCACAGTGGTGGTGGTGAAAAGGCAGTCGGGGTAGAAAACACAGATGAACCGTCGTGTCACCAGGTCGTAGACACGCTGCTCCAATTGGGTAAGTCCCGTTGCCGCCACTCCAGTGGGAATGATGGCATGGTGGTCGGTGACTTTTGAAGTGTCAAACACTTTCTTGCTTTTTTTCAACGTGGTGGAGAGCAAAGGGGCGGTCATCAGTTCATATCCTTTCAAACCTTTTAGGATGGAGGGACATTTGGGATAGATGTCATCGCTAAGATACTGGGTATCCACACGAGGATAAGTTGTGAGTTTCCTTTCGTATAATGTCTGTATGATTTTCAGCGTCGTGTCCGCACTGAGACTGTATTTCTTGTTGCAATCCACCTGAAGGGAAGTGAGGTCGTAGAGGTGAGGCGGCGCCTCAGTTCCTTTCTTTTTTTGCACGCTGGTGACAAAGAAAGGTTTGTCTTGTATGAGAGAGAAGGATTTCTCCCCCTCTTCCTTGCTGGTGAACTTCCCCTTGGTGGCGGTGAAAAGCGTCTCGCGATAGATGGTGGAGAGCACCCAGTAGGGCTCCGGCTTGAAATTGTCTATCTCCTTCTGTCTGTTGACGATGAGTGCGAGAGTCGGTGTCTGCACCCTCCCGATGGACAGCACCTGTCGCCCGTGACCGTATTTCGTGGTGTAAAGCCTCGTTGCGTTCATACCAAGGAGCCAGTCGCCTATCGCCCGGCATAGTCCGGCTCGGTAAAGCGGGTCGTATTGCTCTTGATCTTTGAGAGACGAGAATCCTTCACGTATGGCCTCGTCGGTCATTGATGAAATCCATAGCCTCTTCACCGGGCATTTCGCCTGCGCCTTTTGCATCACCCATCTTTGGATCAACTCTCCCTCTTGCCCAGCATCGCCACAGTTGATGATACCATCTGCATTTTGCATGAGCTGCTCGATGATGGCAAACTGTTGCTTGATGTGATCCTCGTTGATAAGTTTGATGCCAAACCTTTGAGGAATCATGGGCAAGGTGGACAACGCCCATTGTTTCCACAACGGGGTGTAGTCGTCAGGTTCCTTGAGGGTGCACAGATGGCCGAAGGTCCATGTGACCTGGTATCCGTTGCCTTCCATGTATCCGTTTCTCGATGACGTGGCACCGATTATTCGTGCGATGTCTTTGGCTACGCTTGGTTTCTCAGCGATGCAAACAATCATTAATTATCTACGGTTTATTCCTAATATATTATGGTATGGGTATTTCAATATCCGAGTTTGAGGTCGGTAAGTATGACGATGTGACGTTTCTCTGGGTATGAGTTCCGGATGAAATGGATGTAGTTGCAGATGCTTTGGGGCGAGTTGCAGTTGTGACACATCCCGTCGGCCTGGCATGGGGTCTTGATGTCGAATCGTGCCGCATTGATGGGTGAAGCCGTACTTCTAGCACGTTGCAGAGCTGCTTCCACACTCTGTGCCACCTTGTGCAATCCAACGATGAAAATAACGTGCTTGGGCCCCCATGTGATGGCAGCCACCCGGTTTCCCGTTCCATCGATGTTCACCAGTATGCCATCCTCAGAGATAGCGTTAACACTTGCAAGGTAGTAGTCCACCTCGAAAGCTTTCCTGTAAATGGCCAATTTCTCTTCCGGCGTCTTCACCTCGTCACGGTCGAAGACCTGATAGCCGGCGTCTTTCAACACTTGCGGAAGGCCGAGGTCGCGCACCGTCATCGTCCCACCCCATGTCACACTGCTTCCTTCCGGCATGAGTGACTTCACTGTTTCTATGATTTCCTTTGTCGTGCGACAATAGTATGCCTCGAAATGCCGACGCTCAAGGTTCTTGATAAGTTTCGCCGACAATCGCTCATTGCGAAGTTCTTGTGGTGTCATATGATTTCAATTAATGTTTATGAAATGCAAAATTAAGGCAATCTGCCCATAAAACAAAATAAAGCGTATGATTTTTGGCATATGTTCTTGTTTTTGTCTTTTCTAGAAAGGTCGAGATTACATATATCCTTGCATGCAAGAATTCTTCTTTATGGTGCCTATTTTCAAGAAACAATTTGTTTTCGTCTGTTTGCTTCCATGGTTATGATGTTGAAAAAATGATTTTTGGAAGGAAAAAGATGGCATAATAGGCACTAAATAGATGTTGAAATGAGGAAAATCAAAAAAAAGTGCTTAAAAGTTTGGTGGTTTCAGATAAAAGGCATACCTTTGCACTCGCATTTGAGAAAAGCATCGCAAGAGATATCAAGATGCAAGAGGATGCACCCGTAGCTCAGTTGGTAGAGCACCTGACTCTTAATCAGGGTGTCCAGGGTTCGAGCCCCTGCGGGTGTACAAGATAGCAAACTGAAAGCCAAGGAGTTAAAGATGTTAAAAATCTTTAACTCCTTTTTCGTTTTTCTTCTGTGGACATCTTGTGGACATCAAGGCAGCCATTAGCAGGCTATCATAGAGGGTTAAGAAACATCAAATGAGGGTGTTAGATGTCCACAAAGATGTATGCCAGAATGTCAACATGGTTTAGCAAATAGAAGAATATGGGTCACATTCTTCAGTTGAACCTATATATATTTTAATAGGTGTAGTAAAAGAATTTTCTATTTTAACCTCCGTTTATGTATCTTTCCACTCCCATTCTGTTCAAAATAAGAAAGCACAGGTCAAGAGATGCAAATACCTACCCTATCAAGATTGTTAAATATTTCTATTTTTCTGTTCAATTTTACCTTTTTCCCTTATCTTGTTTGCAACGTTTTCTTTTTCTTTTGGCATTTCGCTTTACAAATACTACTTTTGCATACATTTTTGAATTAACTCTAATCTGATATTGATCCAAATGTCTTCATCTTTTATGCAAAAACTATTATACACTTTCGTTACGGTTATCATTCTTGCAGCCTGTGCAGGCAATGGAAAAGAGCATGCCAAACTAGACGTGGCGCAGTCCATCATCAACGAACGCCCCGACTCTGCCCTCACAATACTCGATTCATTAGAGGCGTCATCACAGATTTTTTCACAAAGCACACTCCGACGTTGGCAATTACTACGTCTGATAGCACAGAACAAGTGCGACACTGTCTTCCGTTCCGACAGCCTACAGACCGTGCTTACTGATTATTACGACCATCACGGCACGTCCAATGAACGTATGATGGCACATTACCTTCTTGGAAGGGCACATTATGATATGGGAGAAGCACCAGAAGCCATGCGATGTTACCAAGAGGCCGTAGATTGTGCAGATACCACTTCTGTTGACTGTGATTGGTGGAATCTTTCTAGGATCTACCTCCAGTTGGCAGCAGAATATTACCAGTCCTATTTACCAAAAGAAATGATGGATGCTTTACGTCTTTCAAGAATTTCTGCTATGCATGCAGGTGACACTATTACTTCTATTCTTGCCCTTGCCAAACAATCTGGAGTTTATGAGCTTATGGGAAAAGCAGATTCTGCTGTGGCTGTAACCAAAGAAGCCGCCAATTTATATGAGGCAAACGGAAGAGAGGACATGGCTTCTCAGGCTTTAGCAATCATAATAGAAGAGGAAGTAGAAGGAGGAAACTTGGATGAGGCAGCTCGACTTATCAAGTATTATGAGGGCTGCTCAGGCTATTTCGACATCAATCATGAGATTGAAAGTGGTCGTGAAATATATTACTATAACAAAGGCATATATTATCTTGGTGTTGGGCGTTCTGACTCTGCAGAGTGGATGTTCAGGACTCTTTTAACTAAAGCACAAGATATGAATGACATCCATGCCGCCTATTTAGGTTTGAGAAAATTATACAATAAAACAGGTTTCAAAGACTCTTTGGTGAAATATGCAGTATTAAGTGAGAGTACCAATGATTCTTTGTATCAAGAAAACTATAAAGACAATATCCATTTGTTCCAAAAACGATTCAATTACTCAAGACATGTTGAGAACGAACAACGGCTGATGCTTTCAAGTGAGAAAAAAGACAAGCTTATCTTGATTTTGGTATTCTCCTTTATTATTATAGCTGTCGCCTTCTTAATTATCTTCAAGAATAAGAAAAGGAAAAGAGAGGCATTGCTCCAAGAATATCGTAGAGATCTTGAGCGTCTTCGTCAGTTAAAATCGGAGAAGGCAGACCTTGTCCAAAGTAAGGAAGTGGTCACCGTCAAATCTTCTCAAGAATATGGCATAAAGGAAGAAGACATTGAAGAGATGAAGAAAAACATTCATGACTTAAAAGAAAAGCTCAAAGAATCCAAGCGCTTGACAATGGAAGCCATTTCTGCAAAAGACGAGGAAATTGAAAGGTTGACGATCAAATATAAGAAATACGACAAGTTCCTTATAAACAAAACAAAGGACGACATCGTAAAGTCCATACGAAAATCAGACATCGTTAGGAAGTTAGAGTTCATAGTAGCACATCCCATCCATTCTCCTTCAATCGAAGAATGGGACAAGCTTGACACACTATTCCATGAGGTTCACCCCAATTTCACTTCCACACTTCAAGATAAATTCAAGTTGACTGTTAACGAATATAGGTTATGCCAATTGGTTTTTGCAGGAATTTCTCTTAAAGGCATAGCTGTGTTGATGGGGTTCAACAAATCCAACGTAACCAACATACGCAAGCGTCTTTTGGTTAAGATGACAGGAAAAGAAGGTAAAGCCAATGAATTTGATCAATATTTGTTTTCCATCCCTCCTATATGACTGAAAGGCATGTGAGGATTATGTACGACCGTAAATCCTAGCCATGAAAATATTTTCAATTGCAACCATTTAATAGTCAACAAATTGCGTTACATTGTGAACTCTTGTTAACTTTTTGTTCGCGTTTCGCTTTGTGCTGGTTAAGGATTGGCTTATATTTGCGCCAACAACCAAAATTAGCACGATTATGAAAGCAAAAGTATCATTCATCTTGTTTTTCTCGCTGTTTGTTACATGCGGGTATGCCAAAGTGTCCAATGGGGAGAATCCGGTCGAGGTTTCCCTTACATTGTATATTGTCAACAAGCAGAAGATTGGCAGCAACAACCCTAAGTCTCCAGATCCGTCCGTGTCCATCCTTGATCACACCCTCTTCTTCGATGGTGTCTGCGAAGACTTCACCATGACCATTTATGACGGAGATGGCCTCCCGGCATACACAGAGCTCATTTCTTCCACGACAACTCAGATGAATCTACCGGGGACACTTTCGGGGAACTATGAACTGCGTCTTGAAACTGACGACCTTTATTATGTTGGCTACATTGACTTCTGATATTCAAATTCAACAAGGTCTTTGACAAATAGAGGATAATATGATATATGATTATCCGCATGTACCCGAAGAACGGTCTGAAAGGCCTGCAGCTCCTAGCCCAGAGCAACGCCCTGGGTAAAAGAGCAAGAAGGCAATCGCTCTGCAAGGGCATAAGCTTTACAATTATTCG
>Ga0247610_10008050_pt1 | contig 10761 bp, 10 predicted proteins | sample 174DNAGHGhighgp2_FD_193483 | JGI IMG/M metagenome (GOLD analysis project Ga0247610, IMG submission 193483) | Sheep rumen microbial communities from Palmerston North, Manawatu-Wanganui, New Zealand - 1742 DNA GHGhigh gp2 | ecosystem: Host-associated > Mammals > Digestive system > Stomach > Rumen... | reverse complement strand
TAGACATTCAATTTTCTATAATAAAGAGTATGCTGTATATGGTAAATCTCAATTTGATATTACTGATAAACAAGCTTCTTATAATTATTATATGGATAAAGCTTTCTTAGAGACTAATAAGATGTTTAAATGGAATGGCTTACCTAATAACATCCCTCAGGATTATTTAGAGCTAATGATTCAATCTAATGGATATGTGATTCTAGCTTTTATTAAGGATAATGAGATAACTCGTAATAAGGATAGATATAAAGAGGGAGTCTATGCGTTTGCGTGTGGACTAGGTGGAGAGTTAGATGAATTCTTTCAACCTACTGAAGCTATTATTGTATCAGCTCCTATGGGTTTATCTATTATCAGAAAAATAGGTATAGAATGTGCTATAATCCGTAATGATACCTTAAAATTTGGATTAACTCCTATTAACTCTAGATATGCTTCTATGATGTTAGAAAATGATATTACTCTTAGGACATATGATATTAATTGTAGAATCCCATTTATAATGAACGCTCACAATGATAAACAATATGAATCAGCTAAAGCGTTAATTAATGATGTTAAAGATGGTAAAATCGGTGTTATTAAAGATGATTCACTTGAAGAAGAATCTCCATTCACAACAGCTCCTTATCAATCTCAAACTAATTCAATGAAAGATTTAATTGAATATCATCAATATTTATTAGCTAACTGGAGACACGATAGAGGTATTAATTCTAATCCTAATAACAAACGAGAAAGCCTATCAGATGATGAGGTGGGAGTTAATGAGGGAGATTTATTAATTACTCCTGATAATATGTATAAGACTCGATTAATGGATATTGATAAAGCTAATAAGATTTTAAATCTAAAATTAGAATGTGAAAAATCAAGCGTTTGGGAGATTATAGAAAAGAAAGAAGAAGCTAAATTAGAAGCTTTAGAAAATGAAGCTGATAAAAAAGATTCTATAGAAGATGATAATCCTACAGAGAATAATGAGGAGGTCGAGGTAAATGAAGAAATTAAGGCTTAATCAATTATTTACTAAATGGACTAAAGGAGATGGTATATTCTCCTACATTATTAAATGTTATGGAGATAATCCTCCTGATTGGTTAAAGGATGTAAATAAAATCCTAGACATAGACTTTCACGGAGAATATGGTAATAGATATATCAGTCCTCTTGTTAGTGGTTTATTAGATGAATATGGTAATTTAATAGTAGATGATGATAATCAAGTTATAGTAGATGATGATGGTTATAGAGTCGTACTTAATACATATGATTTAGAAGCTATGGCTGATGTATGTTATCAGAGACATCATTTACAATGGCAAAAAATATGGGAGGTATTGAATCTAGAATACAATCCTATAGAAAACTACTCAATGGAAGAAGAGGGAGAAGATACTGAAGATGGAGTACATACAAGAAGAGATAACTTAAGTGATACTCATTCAGGAACGGATACTCATACATATAATGATGTAAAGGATACTCAATCAGGTAATGTAGAAAATGAAAACGCTGTAAAAGGTTATAACTCTTCTACATACGCTCCATCTTCTAAATCTACTAATACATATAATAATGTGGAGAATAAAAAGACAGGTAATGAGACTGATGGATATAACTCATCTATTACTCACGGAGGAACACAAACAAATGAGACTGATTTAACTAAGACTCATACATTCCGAAGAGCTGGTAATATTGGAATCACGACATCTCAACAAATGCAACAATCCTCACTTGAGTTATGGAAGTATGATTTCTATAAGCAAGTATATGAAATGGTAGCAAACCTATTAACTATATCATATTATGGAGGTGTTAGATAATGTTAGATGTTAATCAAAAATTAGATGTAGCATTAGTATCATCTACAGCTGGAGGAGTTGCTATATCATTAATGGATATTCAGACAATACTAGGTATAATGCTTATAGTATTTCAAATATCTATCATAGTAGTTAAGTTAGTATTAACTATTATTAAAAAGATGAAAAATAAGGAGAATATCTCTGATATTGTCCCTGATGTCATTCAAGCTAAGAATGACATAGAAGATATTATTAATTCTAAGGATGATGAAGATGAAAATCTTAATCATAAATAAAAACTAAAAAGAAAGAGGAGAAAGAAAAAATGACAAGTAGAAAAGGTGGTTATATTATAATTGACCTAACATCTACTACATTAGTAGATGATTTATCTAAGGCTTTAGGCTTCGGTAAGCCTGTATTAGTTTATAATGCGAATAACGAAGCTAATTTTTATACTTTAACATATGCTGATAATGTATACACATTAACAGGTGCTAAAGATGGATTTACTATTAATAGTATGGGAACAATAACTCCTGTAATTAGTGATGGTAAGAAATATATACATAAGATACTATTTTCTTCAGATGAATATCAATTTAGTGTAGATGTTTTATCATCTAAATCAACAGCATTGACATTAGATGAGATAAAAACATCAGCATATTTACAAAGTGGTTTAGCTAATATTATAGGAGAGACTGAATCATATCCTAGTATTATTAATATTTTAAATAATGGATTATTTTATGGATTTAATTATTTAGATAGTAATGTAGCTAAATATGCTAGTGATACAATAGCATATGATAATTTTAATACTATTAGTGATGTTAAAATTATTGAAATTTAAGGAGGAGAAAGAAAATGAAAGTAGAGCAAATTTATAAAATTGTTAATGATACTACTAAGGCAGTCTTAGGAGAATCAGGTGTAGTATTAGAAGATTTTTCTAATATCGTACAAATTGGTACAGCTATTTTTGATAATAACGCTGTAGATAATTATGTTAAGGGAGTTATCAATAGAATTGGTAAAACAATTTTCGTTGAAAGAGCTTATAAAGGTCAAGCTCCTAAGGTTTTGATGGATGCTTGGGAATTTGGTAGCATTTTATCTAAAATCCGTGTATCTAAGCTTCCTGAAGCTGAAGAGAATGAAGAGTGGGAGCTTCAAGATAGAGCTGTATACGAACAAGATATGTTCTATAAAATGGATGTAGAAGAAAAATTCTACAATGGTCGTACAACATATCAAATTCCTATCTCTATAGCTGAAAAGCAAGTAAAAGAATCTTTTAAGAATGTAGATGAATTAAATAGATTCTTCTCAATGATTCAAACAGCAATCTATAACTCATTAAGAGTTAAAGAAGAATCATTAATTATGGGTACTATTAACCACTTCACAGCTATGACTATTAAAGCTGAAGTAGGTTCAGGTAATTTATATAATCGTACAGGTGTTAAAGCTGTCAATGTATTATATGAATACGAACAAGCTACAGGAGATACAACATTAACTCCAGCTACAATGTTAAAGAGTGAAGCATTTATTAAATTCTTATCTTATAAGATTAAATTAATTTCATCTAGATTATCTAGAATGAGTACATTATTTAATATCAATGGTAAAGAAAATTTTACTGATGAAGATAGACTTCATATCGTATTATTAAATGATGTAGCTACAGCTTCAGATGTATATCTACAATCTGATACATATCATAATGAATTAACTAAGCTTCCTAATGGTGTAGATACGGTCACATATTGGGAGGGAAGTGGTACTGACTTCGCTTTAGAATCAGTATCTAAAATCCATATTAAGACAGCTAAGGGAGATGAGGTAGAAGTACCTTATATTCTAGGCGTTATGTTTGATAGAGACTCTTTAGGTGTATCTAATCTAGAAGCTGAAGTTAGAAGCCATTATAATGCTAAGGCTGGCTTCACAAATTATTGGTATTGTCAAACAGCTGGATATTTTAATGATGAATCAGAATCATTCGTTGTGCTATATGCTTCTAAGCAATCATAATTAAAATAATATCTTAATAATTTATGAGATGGGAGTCGGAGTTATATACTCCTACTCCCTTTTAATTTTAAAATAAAGGAGAATAATTAAAATGAGTGAAATTAAAAAAAGTACATTACATCCTTATAATGATAAGGATATTGATATCTATCCTAAGACTAATGAAGAGCAAGTTGAGGGATTAAAAAAATATATCCATAATATTGTATATATTAATGCAACTTATCACGCTTCAGCTCAATTAGAGTTATTATCATTAGATAATACTCCCATTACTACATTAGGAGAGTTATTCAATATATTAGAAAATGATATAGTATTGAGTGGTAGTGGTTTATATAAATCAGGTAATGATTATATTACAATTACTAAAGTAGAATTTAAAAAATCAACATCATCTTTAGTAGTAGCTGGTACTAATCTAACAACATTAGCTTCAGTACAAAATGGATTCCCACTTGTAGCTGACTATGGTATTTTTGATTCAATTGTAGAGATTTAAGGAGTGATAGTATGATTCAAGTTAAGTTATATTTAAATAGTAGAGCTAATAATTATGTAGATAAGACTACAGGACTATCTAACGAATTAACTATTGATTGTGAGCTTAATGAATCATCTAATTTATTATCTCCTACATTAATAATAGATGTTAGAGGTCTATCAGGTGTAGGAGATAATATTATGAGTAATTATAATTATCTATATATTCCATCATATAAAAGATATTATTTTATAATTAATACTACTTGGATGATAGATTCTATCTATAAAATAGAGACTAAGGTAGATGTCTTAATGAGTTATAAATTATCTATTAAGAATCAAACAGCTTTCGTATCTAGACAAGAAAATAACTACGATAACAATATCAGAGATAATCTTCAAAGCTATACTGAGAAGACTACTTTCGAGGTTATAAATGCTACTATCAATAATTATACTTATTATTGGAAGATAGATAGATTAAATACTTGGGGTGTAGTTTTAGCTATAGAGACTACTAAAGCTTCATTATATCCATTTTATAATGACATTCTTCCTGTAGGTATGGGTATAAATGATTCAGGATATGAGGGAGAGGTATTAGAAGATATTTATTATGTAATGAGACCTGAAGAAGCCGAGCAATTATTATCAATCTTAAAAGAGAATGAAAATTATCAATCATTAATTAAAGCTTTTTATTATGTACCTTTTAGCTTAGATATGGCTGGATATTATGAAGACCCTGAGGATGAATCTACTTTTAGATATTATGAGACTAATCAGCTATTTATAGGAGATGAATCAGTAAGATTACCTTTTAATGTTAGATTTTCTACACAAAATTCATTCCATAATTATAGATTATATAGAATTGAATCAATTCAGATTCCTGATGACTATATCCATAGACAAGCTGACTATTATATCTATCTTAATTTCTTAGGATTAAAAAAATTTAGTTATGATGATTTAGTAGCTAACTCTAACTATCCTTATATAGAAATTGAAGCTTATTTTCAAAAATCTACAGGTAGAAGCTGGTATATAATTAGAAATTCTCTTAGAATCATTGAGACAGGAGAATGTAATTTATGCGTTGATATTGAATTAACTAATATGAATTCAAGAGCAATTCAAGACCAAAAGACTAATCTAGCTGTATCTACAGCCTTAGGCAGCATAGCTTCTATAGCTTCTATAGGTATAGGTATAGGTACAGGTAATCCTTTAGGAGTCATAGGTGGTGTTTTAGGTGCTTCTAAGACATTAACTGAAGCTGTAGTACAATCTAATCAATTACATATGAGAGGTAGTTTTAGCTATACTGATTCTATCGAAGCTAGACATAACTTTATAAGAGGGACTGAGAATTTAGTATGTCAATATAAGACTCCTACTGAATCTATTAACGCCTCTTTATTCGGTAAGCCTTGCTATAAGATGTTATCTTTAGGAAGCGTATCAGGATATACAATTATAGAGCGTATTAATTTATCATTTACATCAGAGAATCCTACTAAGACTGAAATAGATGAAATAGTAGCATTATTAAAAGGAGGAGTCTATTTCTAATGAAAAAGAATTCATATTATGATATAGGTAATATACTTAGATTAATGACTAAAACTAAATCAAATTATGGATGGATAATTGGAGAGAGAAGCTTCGGTAAAACATTCCAATATAAAAAATTAGGATTAGATGGTTATCACGATTCTAAAGCTATAGATGGGATTAAGCTTTCTATAGATGGATTCTTACAGGATGGCTCTGAATTAGCTATTATTAGAAGATGGGATACTGATTTCGTAGGAGAGACAGGTAAAACATTTTTCGATGATTTCGTAAATGGTAAAGATGAAAATGGTAAACCTATTAATCGTATTTATAAATGGACTAAGGGACAATGGGATAGAGTCTCTTATTATGGTCGAGCTTGGTATCTAGCTAAGTGGGATGATGATTTAAATAAGATAGTTAGAGATTCTAAGCCGTTTGCTAGAGCGTTTGCTTTATCAATAATGGAGCATTATAAATCTAGTCAATATCCTAATGTTAAATTTATTGTATATGAAGAATGTGTATCCTCTAAACCTAATGGGTATTTAATAGATGAATTCTCTATTCTAATGAATATGATATCAACTATCGTAAGAGATAGAGATGATGTATTAATATTCTTAGTAGGTAATAGTATTCAAGCCTATTGTCCTTTATATGAGGAGTTTGGTATAGGAGAAGCAATCAGAAGCCTTAAACCTAATGAGATGAGAGTTATTGACTATGGAGAGAGTGAGCTTCATTTAGTCGTAGAGCATACGGACACAGCTCAATCCTCAGGAGGTAAATCATCTGATAAGCTGTTTGCTTTCAATAATCCTAAGTTAAGGATGATAACTCACGGAGAATTCGCTATGGAGATATATCCTCATATTACATTCAAGTATAAATCTACTGATGTTAGATTTAGATTCTTCATTAAATATCTTACTGATATATATCAGGGAGATTTTATCAAACTAGATAAGGGATGTGTTATATGTATCCATAAAAAGACAGGAGATATTAAGAATGATGATGAAGATTTAGTATATTCTCTAGACTATAATCCTAAGCGTAATTATCGTAGAAGACTCGATAGAGCTATTACTAAAAAAGAAAAATTAATAGCTAAATATTTTTATTTAGATAAAGTATATTATCAGGATAATATGACAGGAGAAGCTATTAACTCATATATTAGAGATTCTAAAAGATAAGAAAAAAGAGCTATTATAACATAGCTCTTTTTAATTGTATATTAAATAAATAATTAACATAATCCTTAGCTAAGCTCATATTATAAGATGATGGAGCTAAATGTACTGATGATAATTCAGTATATTTAGATTTATTACCTAAATAATCTATCATCTCTCCATATCTAGCCTCATCTATATATGTATGAGTCAATTTACCTGATTCATCACCATCTACAACTAAGCCATCAGTAAATTTATCAAATGGAGAATTAACTTCCTTATGAGATTTTATCTCATAACTCCATCCGTCTCCTAGAAAATAACAAGCTTTAGTCTTATGAAGACCTGCTATAGTGATATGAAGTCCATCATCTAACTCATAGATATATCTCTTAGCTCCTAGAGTCTTAAAGCGTTTAGCTTCATATTCAAATTCAAATGCACCTAATTGCTTAATAGTCCCTTTAATTGTTTTAGGTCTAGCTCTTTCAATATCTATTTTACGAGTTGATAGACATTTATCTATCTTAGCTGTAATCCATTTATTATACTCATCTATAATATCCTGATATCTTTCATAATTTTTTACTTTTAAAGAATCCGTATCAGAATATATATAATCTATACCTATTCCTCCTAAATTCTTACCATTTAAATTATGAGATACTAAATTAATTAATAGATGATATCTACTATATGAAGTGATAAATACTCCCCATAAATAGAAATTGAATCTCTTTTTAGAGTTATTATATTTATCTATTTCTTCTTTTAAATCCTTAGCCTCTTGATACCATCCACGCTCGTTATCATAACTAATCTCAGGTCTATAGATATCCATAACCATCATCCCGAATATTGAATTAATATTCTCTTTAGCTTGTTGATAATCCTTTAATGATTCTATATCATTTAATCCTTTTAGCTTAGTCTTTTTCTCATATAAATCAAGTACAGCTTCTATTAGAGGCTTAGGTAGATATCCCTTATGATAAGCATAAAAGTTATTAGTCTTTAATGATTTATAATCATAATATTTACTAAATATCTCGAAATCTACATTAGTCATAGATGTGATTAATTTAGAAGCTCTAACGATTCTACCATTATTAACTACATAATCATCTATATAGGAGCATTTAGATAAAGATATGATATTTTCACAATCTACTTTAGCTACAACATCAGTAAGCTCAATATCAAATATACAGCAATAATTTCTTAAATAATAGTTGAATCTCTCAGCTGATGTTATAACTACCTTTTTACCTGATGACATAGGGAACATCTCTGAAAGCATTGTAGCTGGATATGAGGAGCATAGGTCGAAGCTTCCTATATTATTATAGACTCTATCAACTCTATAAGCGTTAGCGTGAGTAAATCCTCCTCCGAATACTCTTTTAGCTAATAAATATTCTTCAGGAGTAATATTTAAATTATGAATCATATTATAATATTTATAATATTCACTTCCGTTATTATGAGGTAAACATTTCTCCCTACAATATCTCCTAACATAAGCTGTCTTAGTTAGAGGTATATTGTAGATTTTACCTTTTTCATCTTCTATACATTCATCTATATAAGCTGATACTATTCTAACATCATTAAGACAATACTCAAGCTCTTTAGAATCAAGTGGAGTCTTACTATGTCTTAATTTAGAATAATCTAAATCTCCTACTAATTTACTAACCTTATTTCTAGTTAATCTCTTAGCTAAGGATTCTAGGCTATATCCTGTTAAAATATAACTACATCTAAATTCAATACCTATATCAGTAATAGCATAAACAGGCTCACGCTCTTTTAATGCGAATACTTGAATCCAGTTAAACCATTTCTTAATAAATGAATGCTCAAAAGCTAAATTATGAACGAATATGATTAATCTTCTATCATCTCCTAAACATAACTCATCCTTTAGATAATTACATACTGATAATAATTCTTCATAGGTGCGACCTATAATACAAGCTCCGTTTAAACACATCTGCCATATATACATTATACCTACTTTATTACCTTTATCATCTATATATGATGTAGTCTCTATATCGAAGCTACAGGCGTAATTAACATATTGGACGGAGTTTTTACCTCTCTTTTTACATAGCTTTAGTGGTTTGAGATGATTTTCAACTAATTCAGATATCTCATCCCACTGATACATCCTCTCTATCAACTGAAATGAATTCCCTGAATTTATCTTCTTCATTTATTGAATCATCCTCTAACTCCATATTTAATAACTCGAAGATAACATCTTCTTGTATATCTGTAGCACCATCTACCATCTCATCAAGCCACGCTATAAGCTCATCACTACTCCATTGTTGAGATAAGACATTAGTATTCTTAACAAATTTAGTATATCCTCTCCAAAATTCATTCTCCTTATCTTTATCTCCGAATATCTTAGCCTTAGATGGTAATAACTCTTTAACCTTTTCACGATATTCATTGAATCCTTTTTGAGTAGATGTCTTTCTAGATAAGAATTCTCTAGCGTTTAATATCTCAGCTTTTAATTTCTTCTTATTCATCTTAGTAGATGATTTTAATTTAGGAGATAATTTCTTAATCTCTAAATTAATCTTTTTAATTTGAGATTCAATTCTTTTAACTCCTAATCCTTTTTTATTTCTTTTATATTTAGTATGTTGTAGCTGAGATTTAGCTTTTTGTAAATTAGTTATTTTAGATAGATTCTCTTCTACTCCTAATTGCTCGGCTTGAAATCTAAGAGCTGGACTAAATATACCTTTTTTATTACCTATAGCCTGAGATAATCTTTTATTAGCTTCTTCTCTTAAAGCTTTATAGGTTTGATTTAATTCTTTAAAATTCATCTCTGATATTTCATCTACATCTTTAGATAATATATCATTAACAATCTTCTTCATACTATTTCTCCTTTACTATATATAAATTTAATAATTCATCTTTAAAGTTATCAGGTTTAATATATACTAAAAGACAATCATTTATTGAAGATTTAATAACTGATGTTTTATAACATCCAATATCTCCGTTATAAATCTCAGTATTAAGTAGATAATCAATTATTCTAATCTTTACTGAGTTATGCTTTATATGATTTATAAATTCACCTAATTTCATATTCTATCCTCCTTATAATGATAATTAAAACTCTAGCATATCCTAGAGTTTTAAATCAATTAATTATTAGCTTCTACATCATCTGAAGATAACTCAGCTGATTCAGTATCTTCATCTTCATCATCTTCGAAATCAAGCTCTCTAGATGTGTCGTGATATTTAAATACATCTTCATCAGGTGTATAAGGGATGAATCCCATAATATCAGAGCGTACCCATATTTCAGGATATACATCATTACCATCCTCATCCTTAGTAATAACATACTTAGATGGAGTTTGAATTCCCTTTAGCTTAACATATAATGTTCCTGTTGTTAAATCCTCAGGAGAATGTACTTCACATTCATTAGGGACTCCCTTAAATGCTACCTTTTTGAAATGTACATCTAACCAACGATTCTTCTTACCACGATTCACTAAATCTCCCTTTTTATTTAATTCAAATACAGGAAGATATAATAATCCTTTTACTGAGTTAAAATCAACATCATCATTCTTAACTCTCTTACATTTAATTTGTAAGCCTATAACCTTATCTCCAGCTTT
>Ga0247610_10008049_pt1 | contig 10762 bp, 15 predicted proteins | sample 174DNAGHGhighgp2_FD_193483 | JGI IMG/M metagenome (GOLD analysis project Ga0247610, IMG submission 193483) | Sheep rumen microbial communities from Palmerston North, Manawatu-Wanganui, New Zealand - 1742 DNA GHGhigh gp2 | ecosystem: Host-associated > Mammals > Digestive system > Stomach > Rumen... | reverse complement strand
TACAACCTTGATGCAGACACGGTGCTTGAGTTTCGCGATGAGGCTATTTCGGGCGTTGCATCGATGGCGTCTGTCGATGTTTCGGGTGGTGTTGCTGAAGGTGTTGAAATTGACGGCGATGTGTATGTTTGGGGCGAAACGGCTGAAGAATACCGCGCCCGCCTGCTTAACAGAATCCAGAACCCGCCCAATGGCAGTGCAAAGAATGATTACAAGTTAAAGGCTTTGCGTTTTGGCTTTGTGACTGATCCGTTCGTGTTCCCGAACACTCCAAATACGAATTCCGTTTCTATAGCGCTTGCAAACTACAATTCGAGTTCTATTGCGCTAACCACTTCGCAGGTTGAAGAAGTCTCGAACTACATTACCGATGATGTACGCCGTAGCATTACATCTGATGTGCGTGTGTTTAGCGTGACTCCGGTCAATGTCACGATGACTGCATCTGTGACGCCGTACAACGAATCTGTTCGTGATAGCGTGACAAGCGCCGTGCGCAATTATCTGCGAAAAATTGAACCGGGAAAAATGATAACTTTTGATGATTTGGAACAAAGTGTAAAGTCTAATTCGATTGCAAAAACTTTCACGATCCAGTCCGCTCATAAAGGCAATACGACCGTTACATCTTTGGCTTTTACATTGGATTTGTCCGATGATGACAATCCGATTGCGGAAGTTGCAAAGATTAACGCAACCGGCATCACGCTTGTATCTGGAGAATAGCCATGTTGTTGCTTCAGAACATCAACCCAATTCGCGTGAATGTCGGTGGAACTGTCAAGGTTTACGGCTCCGGATTTGATTCCCGTTGCTGGGTGCGCATTGGCAGCCAGTATCTTTCCGTTTTGGATTACGATGCTAGCAGCCTTGAATTTGCGGCACCTTATGAATCGGGAAATTTTACGGTTACGATTGGTCAAAGCGCAACTGTTGCAGGCGAATTTCCGATTACTGTTGTGGAGCTTCGCGAGTCTAACACTTGGAATTTGCCCATTCGCACGGTTGATGATTTCCGTTGTGCCTTGCTTGGCCTTATGCCGCGCGGCTTTGCGTGGTACCTTGGCAAGAATGGCAACTGGTACAAGCTTTTTTCTGCTTTTGCGGCGGTCGTGTATGTTGTCTATACAATTCTGAGGATGCTTGTCAAGAATGAATCACCCGCGACAACGACGGCTTATTCTGAATGGGAACGCGAGCTGAATTTGCCTGTGAAGGGCCTTGAAGCTGATACGGATGATGGACGCTTGAATGAAATTTATCGCGTTGCACGAAAGATGCCCAGTGACACTGTGCCGTTTTACAAGAGCCTTGCGGCTCTCTTCGGGCGTGATGTCAAGATTTACGAATACTACAAGAATCCGGAAAAGTTTTTAGGCGTCGATTTTGGCGACGATGACCCAAATTTTTATTGGATGGTCGAACAGACTTCCGTTGACGATGATTGGCATATTTTTGACTGTAACGACAATTGCGACGACTATCTTGGATGGTGGTGGAATCCGGTTTTGGAATCGTACTTTGAAACGATGAAACCGGCGCATACGAAAGTTCTTTACACTTATGCGTTGCCTGAAATCTTGTGCGTAATTACCGAAGATGGTGATTATGTGATGACCGAAGATAACGACTATGTAATCACCGAAGCGAACGCATATACGCCGAATGTCGGAACTGTGACTATTGGCGGTCGCGTTTACAAGACGGTCACGATTGGCGCTGCAACCTGGCTTGCGGAAAATCTTGATTATAAATTTGATGGGTGCGGAATATCGACTAGTGAAAATCCGATTGCAGCAGATACCACTGAACCTTCTGCGTGGTATTATGATGAAGATGAAGCGCAGTATGGTCTTAACGGAACTAAGAAATGTGGCTTGCTGTATAATTGGTACGCTATTGATTATATCGAACAGCATAAGGATACTTTAATTCCTGGCTGGCATGTTCCGACATCTGCTGAATGGGATTCGCTTGTTGACGCCGTTGGTGGTGCTAATGTCGCTGCACTCAAATTAAAAGCTCGTGATGGATATATCGGTGATTTGTGGCCTTCTGGTTTTGGCGGCTCTGATGAATTCGATTTTTGTGCTTTGCCTGGAGGGCGACTAGTTGGCGATTTTAGAACTGTCGATAGTTATGCGGAATTTTGGTGCGCGGCAAAAGATTCTGAATCGACTTATGTAGCAGGTCGTTCGATGCGAGGCAATAGCAACGTTGTTGCCTACGCTTTTGACTATCGCACTTCCGGGCGTTCCGTTAGACTGGTAAAGGATTATTAAGGAGAAAGTTTGTTATGAAAAGAATTTCAACCTCTACTGCTGTTCAAAATAAGTTTGTTGATGGCAATAAGGATACAGGCTTAAAGCCTACTAAGCTCAATGCGGAATGGTTCAACCAGGTTCAGGAAGAAATCTGCAAGTTGCTTGAAGCGGCTGGCGTTACTGTTGGCGGCTCAGACAACCAGCTTGCACAACTCTTTACAACTTTGTTTGTGCTTGAAGCTGCATTCAAGTCGCTTGCTCTCAAAAAGTCTTTCTCCGGTGGATATTCCCAGACCAATATCAACGGTGAAAATTTGAAGATGCTTGCCGAAGGTACGAGCGTTACGGATAACAGCTCTGTTGAACTGTCGCGCCTCTTGATGAAGTTTATGAAGTCTTCGTCTTCGGGTGCTTTGATTACTGAAATTTCTCCGGCTCATTTCTCTGTCAAGGCTTCTGGAAGCAGTGACGCTGTTGAACTCGAAATCCTCAACGACCGTATTCTTTTCAAGTCCGGTGATCCGTTGGCTCAGCATGCGTCGATTGTCTATGACCCGACTACTGGCAATTTGACGATTACCGGAATTGGCGGCATTACACTTGGCGATAAGCTTTATGCTGTTTTGGGGCTTGTCGGTGATCTGGAAACGGATTCCATCACTCCGGAAACGACTGATACGCCCACGCCTGTTACTATTGGTTCCGTTGCGGGCGGCGTTCAGCTTTTGGGCCGTACTATCGGATTCAAGGGCAGTGTTTCTACAAATGAAATTAATGCTGAAGATGCAAATTATCCTGTATGGGTAAAGGCAATTTTGAAAGCGACGAACGTGCCGAATGACTTTGTTTCGGTTGATGGCATTACCAATAACGATCCGGCATCTTCTAGAACTTTGCTTGTCGAAAGTGCGTGGACTGTTGGACAGGTAAAGCGTTTTTTGAACACTCAATCTTCCGATAAGGTAATTTGGGTATATGTGGATACGAGTGGCGGAAATAGGTCCATTACTATTCCGGCGCATTGCTTCGTGACTGTTGCTTGCACTGGAATTTACACGAATACATATTTGGACAATGAAAAGTTTGCTGTTCTCGCTGTGGAGGCTTGCAATGCCTAGTATTCACGACATTAAGGAATGGCAGAAGTTTTTGGCTCCGCTTGTAACCGTGTTGATTGGCTTTTTTACGGCCGCAACAATGTATATCCAACATTCGGATAGCACATCCGCTGACGCCCGATTTGTCCAGCTTGAATCGCGTATTTTGCAAATGGACTCCTGGAAAGAAAAAGCTGAAATCAAGCTTGAAAACAGTACAAAGGAAATCTCGACGCTTAATGTTCAACTAGCTCAGGTGCTTGTAAAGATTGACAATGTTATTGACTGTCTAAAGGAGCTTAAAAATGCAAAACGCTGACCAGACTGCAAAAGCCGATTCCGGAAAGCTGCAATTGTCCTTGGTACCAACGCAGATTATCAAGGATGTTGCCGAAGTCCGCATGTACGGCAATAAAAAATATGGCGATCCGGACAACTGGAAAACTGTAGATGTCCGTCGCTACATTGACGCTCTTTTGCGCCATACGCTTGAATTTGTGCGAAAGCTTGATTCTGTGGATTCCGAATCTGGAATTGCGCATTACAAGCACATGGCTTGCAATATGGCGTTTATTTGTGAAATGATGGGTGGTGGCGTTCCTCAACAGTGCAAGACTGTCGAAGAAATTCTTGCACGGGAGGGCTAATTGTGTGGATGATGGGCGTGTTTGTTCTTGCTGGGTTCTGTATAACCGAATTTTCAAACGATGATTAAACTTTTCGTTATCGCTGAAATCGCGAATCTTTTGCTTTTTGCTTATCTCGTGATGTCTTGCGATTAGGAGCTTTTATGGACGGAAAACAAAAAATGTCTCAGTTTGGCAGCACGACTCTTGCTGCCGCGAAAACCGCCGGGGCGGGCGTTCCCGTGTTTATCGCCGGTCAATCGAATAAGCAAATCCCGGCATCTGAAATCGCCGGGGCTGCAGATCTTTCGACCGTTGCGACGAATCTTGGCTATGTTTCTGCGTTCGTTGCGGTCACATACAGCGAAGACGCGAGTTATACGGCGGGAAATGTCGTGTGGCATGACAACGCTGTGTATCGCGCCAATGCGAATACATCTGGTGCATGGGATTCTACAAAATGGGATGCAGTGAACATTGGAACGATATTTGACGAAATTGGCGGTGTAGAAACGCTTTTGGCGGATTTGTAACTATAGGGGGTATAAATGACTATTGCCAGTGAAATTACGCGCTTGCAGGGCGTAAAATCGAACATTCTTGACGCCATTGCTGCAAAGGGCGTTTCTGTGCCGAGCGGTGCAAAGCTTGCCGATTGCCCGGAGCTGATTTCTTTGATTAGCGGCGGCGGCGGTTTTGAGGCTGACAATGTTGTGAACATTGTGCCGATTAACAAGATGGTTGTCGTTGACGCCAATGGTTATATCGGTTTTGACCTGACGAATTATTTTCAGACTCGCGGTGCAACTTTTTATTACAACTATGCTATTTTGTCCGCTGGTGATAACTTTTCGGATAAGGGCCTTGGACAAGTTACTTTCTTTACCCCGGCGGGCAATACTATCGGCGGGCGTACTTACCGTTCTGTCATCATTGGTGGCAAGGAATGGCTTGCAGAAAATCTTGACTTTAAGTTCAGTGGCTTGGCTTTTGGCCAAAGCGGAACATCTAGCAGCGAACCTCGCGGAAATTACTACCAGAATAACTCTTCGTCTTATGGTAAATATGGCATCCTTTACAACTGGATTGCTGTCAAGTATCTTGAAGATAACAAGTCCTCTTTGATTCCTGGCTGGCATGTTCCGACCACCGCTGAATGGGATGCACTTGCCACGGCTGTTGGCGGTACATCTGTTGCGGGTACAAAGCTCAAGTCCACGACGGACTGGTCATCGGGTGCCGGTACTGATGATTACGGTTTTTCCGCGCTCCCTGCGGGCGGCTACGATGGCGGTTTCTACGATCTTGGCTCCAGCGCTAACTTTTGGACGGCCACAGAGAACGGTAGTAGTTACGCGTACGGCCGGTACTTCAATACAGGCGCTAGCATGGATTCGAGCGGCAACTACAAGTACTACCAGTACTCGGTTCGCCTCGTCAAGGATTCCCCGTCCGCATAGGCGTAAGCCTTGGCGGACCCGCCCCTAGCGGCTCAGGCCGCAAGGGGCAACATTATTTTTTTTGGAGATTGTGTGAAAACAGAAGATATTATTTTGATTGAGAATAATGCCGGTGGAGAAATCCATCTTGTCAAAGACCGCTTATTTTGGCAAGCATGGGAACGCTCTGCGTTTCTGTTTGTACACAATTTCAAAAATTACAAGGTGCATCATCGATTTGTTCAAAAGGTGATGCAGGATTTTGTATGGCTGGGATTTCCTGAAAAAGCTTTGGGTGCAATTCTTGCGACTGCAAAAAGTAAAAATTTTGTTGTCAAGAATATTTCTGATAGCCATATTGTCATTTCTAACATTCCCAATCGATGCGGCTTTGACGCCTGGAAAGAAAATGCGGTCAATTCTAATAAAGTTGAAAAGGGGTTGATCCCTTCACCGGATAACAAAAGTTTATCTCAAAAATCGGATTATCTTCTTTTCCGTTTGGTTTACGACTTTTCAGTTTATGTTTTAAATCTGGTTCCGAAGTTTAACAAGATATACAAGTTTTCAATCGGCTCAAGGATAATCGAAGATGTTCTTGATAGCGCCGAACTTGTCAACCTCAATGTAAATCATGAAAGATTTATTGACAAGAACGATCTTGTCAAGAGGTTTCTCAATGTTAGACTCCGGTTTAGATTCGCCAACGATTTAAAACAAGTGAGCTTAAAACAGTGGTTGTTTGTAAACGGAAAAATTGAAGAGATTCTTTCAATTATTTCGCCAGAGTCCATTCGTTCACGGACGGATGGAGAAGGCTTAGAGGAATCCAGCATGCCGCCCACATCGTCGAACTGACGAAGGGTTTACACCGCTCATAGAATTTGTATTCATCTTCTATGCGCTCTATCAAGTGCGTGCCGAAAATCATCTTGCGTTTTTCCGCGCTCCCTGCGGGCAACTACAATGGCAGTTTCAACAATCTTGGCTCCAACGCTAACTTTTGGACGGCCACAGAGAACAATAGTAGTAACGCGTACAACCGGAACTTCAATACAGGCGCAAGCATGAATTCGAACAACAACAACAAGAACAACCAGTACTCGGTTCGCCTCGTCAAGGACTCCTCCGGGGATGCCCTACCGGCATCCTCGTTATACCCTTTGCTTTACCGATCTTACAGATTGGCGAGGAAAAATAAGCGGAGCACTAAAAACCAGATGCGTTTTGAAGTTGCGCTTGAACCACAACTTATGAGCTTGTCTGAAGATTTGGCGAATCGGACTTACAAGCCGTTGCCATCCGTCTGCTTCATCAATGAAAAGCCCGTAAAGCGTGAAGTGATCGCGGCTGATTTCCGTGACCGCGTTGTCCATCATCTGCTTTGCGGTTGGATGTTCCCGATTTTTGAACGGCGCTTTATTTACGATAGCTACAGTTGCCGCAAGGAAAAAGGAACTTTGTTTGCCGTCAATCGCGCTCGCGGATTCTTGCGTTCGGCGAGCGATGATTTCCGGAAAGATTGCTGGGTGCTTCGCCTTGATATCAAAGGCTTTTTCATGAGCATTAACAAGCAAATCTTGTTCAATGCCATCATGGACGGCCTTGCCCGTGCAAATTACAAGGGTGTTGACGACATTGACCTTTGCAATTTTCTTGTGCGTCAAATCGTCTTTGCCAAGCCTCTCGAAAATGCAATTTTCCGAAGCCCTCCGGAAGCCTGGAACGACTTGCCTAGTGACAAGTCTTTAAAGAATGCAGGCGACGAACGCGGGCTCCCGATAGGTAACCTCACTAGTCAACTTTTTGGCAATATCTACCTAGATGCGCTTGACCAATATATCAAAAGGGAACTCAAAATAAAGTGCTATGGACGCTATGTTGACGACATGGTGCTTGTGCATAGCGACAAGAGTGTTTTGGTTGATGCCATCGATAAGGTGCGTTCGTTTCTGAAAGACAAACTTAAACTAACCCTGCATCCTAAAAAGATTTCGCTGCAACCGGCTTCTTACGGCTTCAATTTTCTGGGAAAGTACATCTTGCCGTACCGCGTGTATCCTGGCAGAAGGCTCCGAAAGAATAGCCTTGAAGCCCTGCAAAATTGCCATTCGCTCAAGGAATATCAAACAAAGCTTGAAAGCTATAAGGGCCTTTACAAGTATGTAAATGGCGTGCCGAAAGTTTATCGTGAATTTTTCCAGAATCCAAAAGGAGGAGAAGATGAAAAACAGGCAACTGTATAAGTATGGACTCAAGGTCTATGGCTTTGAATTTATGAACGGCAAGGGTCGTGAATGCCTGGAAAAAGTTGTGCAAAATGACACGCGGCGTTATCCGCTCTGTGATGAAGTAAATCTATTGATTCGCACAAGCTATGGAACGCTTAATGTCGTGACGGCTCCGGGCTTTATGTTTGATGGCCGTTCAGGTCCAAAGATTGTGGACTGGTACGCGCCGAACCTTGGCACGCTCGAAGAGCGCGTCTGCTGGCTGGTCCATGACTGCAACGGATACGGTCAAGACCTCAGCTTCGAAGATACCAACCTTTTACTTTTCGCAATGCTCCGCGATTTGGCGGGCTATCGCACAAGCAAGGCGAATGTCATTCAGCTTGCGGTTAGCTTGTCTAAATCGTGGTACGGTGAGCCAAAAGAAGGCGACTGGTGCTGTGCAAACATCGACAAGGTAAGAACCGTATGGATCCCGAACATGGAAGAATAAGATGTTAGTATTGGTTCGTGATGTGTTTACTGAAAACTCGATTTTTGGCCGCCTGTATTTTTGTGGACAAGTTATCTGCAATACGCTTGAAAATCGCTCGAAGGCAATTCCGACGGGAACTTATACCGTGCAGAACTCACAATCGCCGAAATTTAAGCGCGAGTTGCCGTTGATTTGGAATGCGAAAGTTCCGGCGAAACGCGGGGTTCGCGTGCATCGTGGAAACTCGTATCGTGACAGTAGCGCGTGTGTGTTGGTTGGCATGGGTCGAGATGTTGAAAAAGACTTAATAACTGAGTCTGCGAATGCTGAAATTATGGTTACTATGCTTTGCCGGTTTGCGGGTAATCTGGTAATCTGTAATGAGCATGAGTAGGCGCGTTTTTTTTCTCTTTTGGCGGTCCGATTTTGCGGGCCGTCATTTTTTTTGATTTTTTTTTATAAAAAGTATTGCATTTAGTGTATAAAATGTGTATATTATACACGTAAACAAGAAACAAGCGAGGTCAATCATGCTCTACATTCTCACATGGACAGATACTTTCGGCCGTGAAAACAAAAGCAAGCCTGAATCTTGGGAAAACATTGGCCATATCCTGAACGCGATTCGTTCTTGCGGCCATTACAAGGAAGGCTCGTTCAAAATCGACTTCACGTTTTGTGAAACAGCCTAACAACACCAACGGCGCGCGGGCAACGCTGTAAACCCGCAAAAAAATAAAAAACGAGGATAACGCTATGACAATTCAAGAAGTTCTTGACGATTACGAAAATGAATATGATTCCATCGATATCCACGAAGGCACGAGCCGCGCCAATATGAATCTTATCGCTGAACAGGAAGTTGATTTTGACAACGATGTTGCCCGCGATTATTGGACCGAAGATTGCTCCGATGGTCATGTAAAATTGCACATTCTTGTCCAGCCTGAAAAAGTCATCAAGTATGTGCATGTTGGTGCTCCGGCTCCGCAATATGCAATCAATTCTATTAGCCGCATAGCGGGCGCGATTTCGTATGTTGCCACGCAACTTGGTGTTTATGCCAGGACGGAAAGTTCACGCCATAGCATTCCGGTTGACATCATTCTTGTTCCTGATGTTACCGATGAACAGATTGCCGAACTCTTCAGCGATGCGAAAAATTATATGGAAAATGAATGTGACTATACCGGAGTTGATGCCTCTGCAACTGGTTTAACTTATGACGCCGGCACGGCATCCATTGAAGATGCTGACCCGTCTCGTAATTGGTAGGAGGTTGAACAATGTCCGGTGTGTTTGAAAATTGTGATTACACAAATCGTGGATTTGCCAAGAAAAAATTTAAAGATCGTTTTGGTGCCAAATGCTCTTTGCAAGAAAGCTCTAATGTATATCCGTCAATTTGGTTGGGTGTTGACGAAGAACAGGACGATGAATTTAAAGAACGCTTTAATAATGAGCCATATACTCGAATGCACTTGTCTTATGAACAGGTGGAATCTCTTGTATCGGATTTACAAAACTGGCTGATTAAATATCGGTAAATAATAAGGATGGTGAGAATGCCTAGACCTTTAAAAGATCGTGACGCGCCGTTGATGCGCATTAATGTCTTGATAGACACTTCGGCAATCGACCTCGCGAAAAAAAAAGCAGTCAATGAGGATGTGCGAAACATTCCGTTAGTTGGCAATACCAGTGGCTTTTTGCGCTGGCTTGTCGATAGATATCTTAAGGAGGGTAAATGAGAGAACCGACTCATTTAGTATGCTATGATCCAGAAGTCGAAGCGTTTAACAATCGTTGCAGGCCGTTGACTGAAAATGTGAATAGAATAGTTTTTAAATTAACGCAACAGTTCGAACGAGCGCTTTTTGAATATATGCGTGATAATCGCATTACATTCGTTTACTATATCAAAAAGGATGATGTAGATTTTAAAATTGGGAGATTTAGTGTAATCTACAATTTTTATAAAGATGGGGATTCCGTAGATTATAGAGAATTTCCCAAAGGTGTAAAAATAGAGACGCGCAATTATGAGCGTCTTGTGAATATGACTGATGCTGAATTTGATAAAATGATTGTTGGTAACTCGAATGCTGATGTCATGAGACAATGGCGAAATGCGGTAAGAGGCTGAATAGCCTCTTTTAGTCTTCTATTCCTGGGATAAGCTCGACGGCCTTTTTGCGCCCTTCGTCAAGTACCTTGGTGTAAATTTGGGTCGTGGTAACTTCTTTATGCCCCAGCAATTTCGAGACCGTGTAAAGGTCCGCCCCGTTCTCCAGCGCGATTGTCGCAAAAGAGTGTCTCGCCATGTGAAAATGAACATTTTTTCGGATCCCGGCATCTTTCGCCCAAATTTTCAGATACCTGGAAAAAGTGTTTAGCGGTCCGATGTCGAAAATCTTGCCGTCCTTGCCGTTGCGGGGCGGTAAAAACTTTTTAGCGTTCTCGGAGAGCGGTACGCGCACGATTTCGCCCGTTTTTTTCATCTGCTTTACGATTGTGCCCTTGTCAATGTCTTTCCATTGTAGGTTGGTCACGTCCGAAAAGCGCAAGCCGGTAAAGCAGCAAAAAAGAAAAATGTTTTTGATATGCTCCGGGGCGGGTGTCTTGTACAT
>Ga0247610_10008048_pt1 | contig 10762 bp, 8 predicted proteins | sample 174DNAGHGhighgp2_FD_193483 | JGI IMG/M metagenome (GOLD analysis project Ga0247610, IMG submission 193483) | Sheep rumen microbial communities from Palmerston North, Manawatu-Wanganui, New Zealand - 1742 DNA GHGhigh gp2 | ecosystem: Host-associated > Mammals > Digestive system > Stomach > Rumen ... | reverse complement strand
GAGGCGCAGAACGCTTTGTTACAGATTTGACAAGTGAACTTGCAGAATATAAGGATTGTAATGTCACATTATTAATGCTAAAATCTGACTCTATCCCAGAAAACAATTTCTATCGAAAGGAATTATCACCAAAAGTTGTTGTTAAAAGTCTGGGGATTAATAAAACCACTTTCCGCGACTTATTAAAGATTTATAAAGCAATAAAATCCGAAAAACCTGATATCGTACATTATCATTTGGCAGGAATGCTGAATATTCTCTTGTTGACCATTCTTTTATACCGGAAACCTGTCTATATTGAAACCATCCATAGTGATATTAAAGCAATTAGAGGCTACAACTGGAAAGACAGATTCATAAAAAACTTCTGTTTTAGATTTCACCTTGTTAAGGTGTGTACAATATCCAACTATAATGCGCAACAATTCAAGAAATACTATCATCGTGAATGTGATGCGATGATTTACAACGCAAGGAGGGTAATGAAATCCAGTCCTTTGTTTGAGACGAGGAGAAAAGAAATCGAATGTTTGAAAAACCATCCTGACGACTTAGTATTCACTCATATAGGAAGATGCTGTGTTGCCAAGAATCAAAAGATGTTGATATCTGCCTTTAACGAGTTAATTAGTAATGGGTATCATGCTATCTTGCTGATTATTGGTGACGGATATAATTCGACAAGAGGAAAGGAACTTCAAGACAATGCATGTAAAAACGTCCATTTCATCGGGGAACAACATGACATACAAGACTATTTACTCAACAGTGATGGTTTTTGTCTTTCTTCTAAATTTGAAGGAATGCCCATTACGCTGATAGAAGCATTTGCCTGTGGTTGTATCCCCATCTCCACCCCTGTAAGTGGGGCTATCGATCTCATTAAAAACGAGGATAATGGCTACCTCTCTAAAGACTACACCAAAGAGGAATACTTAAAAGCATTAGAAAACTTCGCTCAGCACCATCAGCAGATTGACAAGAATGACTTGAAAGAATCATTTCATAATCATTTTTCAATTGAGTCGTGTGCAAGTCAATATTATACGCTATACACAAACACTCTCAAGATGCGTTGAGATAAAGCTATATGGAAATGGAACATAGAGACATTGTGGAAATACAGACTTTTGAGATAATTGTTGAGATATGAACATCTATATAATCACTAATCAACCTTTCCCCTATGGCATGGCTGCAACCAACAGAATTAAATGTTATGCAAAGGCTATTATCAGACAAGATATTCCATGTAAAATACTGATTTATCATCGAACAGAGGTATTTGGGAAAAAACCTCGTAACACCAAAGGTCATGGTATATTTGAGGGTGTCGAATATAATTATATTGGTAGAACTCCTTTGAGAGGCAAAAACAAATATATTAGAGCATTTAATGATTACAAAGATAGAATTAACTTGTTATTGTTTCTCAAGAGACATTTACAGGAAAACGACATTGTTATAGGATACTGTGGAAATGACATAAAATATATTAATCTTTTAATAAAGCTCATCCATCTAAAAAAAGCAAAATTTGTCAGAGAACTTTGTGAACTACCATACGGAACAGGAAAAGAAACTCAAAAGACTATCAAAAAGAGGAAATACATCCTCAAGAAACAGTTTCCATCTTGTGATGGTATTATTGCTATTTCAGATACATTATATGCTTTAGCACAAAAACATTGCTCTCCCCATTGTAAGATTGTTAAGATACCAATATTAGTAGATTACGACCAATACTGTTTTGAAGAACGGTCATCTGAATCTAATGTACCATATATTTTCCATGCAGGAACTTTATATGAACAAAAAGACGGTTTTATTGGGATGTTGGAAGCTTTTGGTAAAGCGACGGAGTTGGTAAAGAAACCTATTCTATTTATCTCTACTGGCACTATTAGTAAATCACCTCATCGTGAAGAAATAAAAAGAATCATCAATCAGTATCATTTAAAAGACAAAGTGTTTTTTACAGGATATATTAGCGATGAGGAACTAAAAGAAAACCTTTCTAAAGCATCGCTTGTTATTATTAATAAATATCCCAACCAACAAAACACATATTGTTTTTCTACTAAATTAGGAGAGTATTTAGCAGCTGGGAAGCCTGTCATCATCACGAATGTAGGGGAAGCAATGAATTGGTTGAAAGATGGAGAATCTGCATATATCATCGAACCAAACGACACAGACTCATTAGCAAAAGCTATTATTGAAGCATTCAACAACCCTGAAAAAAGAAAGATGATTGGGATCAATGGGCAAAAGGTTTGTAAAGAGTGTTTTGATTACAGAAATTATGGGGCGAAACTTCAACACTTTTTCAATTCCATTACTCAATTCAACACTTAACAATTTGATGCAAAATGTTTTTTGGAGCCGTTTTGATGAGAAAGTTATTTTATTGGCAATTATGGCTATATGAAATATATTCTACAATAATAGCAAAAATTAAATTCAGATTATGGGGGATTGTTTATGGTGAAGTAATCCGCACAATTGGGAAAATCATTGTATTCAGAACTCCAAAGAGTGAAATACGAATCGGAAATCATTGCGTTTTCAACTCCAGTTCCAAACTGAATTTTCGTGGCATTAATCATCCGTGTATTTTACAGACCGGGACTAATCATGCAAGAATCATAATTGGGGACCATGTTGAAATGTCTGGATGTAGTATTGTATGCAATGATTCTGTTATTATCGGAAACAATGTATTATTCGGTGCTAATTGTCAGATTGGTGACAGAGACGGTCATCAAGACAGATACGCATCAAAACCCGCTCCCATCATCATTGAAGATGGTGTCTGGTTAGGAATGAATGTAACAATATTAAAAGGAGTAACTATTGGCAAAAATACTATTATTGGTGCTAATAGTTTAGTTACTAAAGATATTCCTGCTAATTGTGTTGCCGCAGGAAACCCATGTAGAATTATTAAACACAGACAATATTAAAGAATGTCAATGAGAATATCTTTTGTTATAGATGCTTTTAATGCCGGTGGAAAGGAACGAAGGTGTCTCCAAATTATTCAGGGGTTAAACAATGCAGGCTATAAAGATGTACAGCTAATAATAATTAATAACGGCATTGCTTATCATGAAATTTACGACACATCAGCAACAATTGTTATTATTGATAGGAAAAGAAGAGGTATTTCAGAGTATAAAGCAATAAAGGAGTTAAGAGAGCATTTAAAATCATTTAAACCAGATATTGTTCAAGCATGGAGCAAGATTTCCGCATTATTTGTAAGTCTCATTAAATTATCATGTAGACCCAATTTCAAATATCTCATTTCGTATGTAGCTGATTGTAACGCACCTGTACGAAAGACTGCACGTTATTATTTAAATAAATTTAATATCTGTGTCGCAAAAAAAATTATTGGAAACTCTGAAGCTGGATTAAAAGCATACTCTGTTCCTCTAAACAAAAGAGTATGCATCTATAACGGATTCAACCAAGAAAGAAAAGAAAAAGTTAAAAGCATAAATTTAGAAGAAAAGAAAAAAGAATTGGGAATAATTAGTCCTTATGTCGTGAGCATGATTGCCCGTGTCGATAATAATAAAGACTATGAATCTTTTATCAAATTCGCACATAAAATATTGAAAAAACATAAAGACGTTATATTTCTTGCTGTCGGAACAGGAAATAAATTAGAGTATTTTAAAAGGCTTATTCCTAAAGAAAATCAAGAATCAATTAAATTCTTAGGTTATAGAGATGATGTCGAAGAAATAATTATGATTTCTACAGTTACTGTATTATTAACAAACTATAGGAACCATAAAGAAGGTATATCAAATGCCATTTTAGAATCCATGGCATTAGGTGTTCCTGTTATTGCCACATTGGATGGAGGAACTCCAGAAATTATTGAAAACGGATTTAATGGGTATACAGTATCTAATAACAACATTGATCAATGCATTAATTGTTTGGAAAAAATCTTATCAGATAACACATTAAGAAGTTGTTTGTCTGAAAATTGTCAATCAACGGTATATCATAAGTTTAACCTGGAAAATACGACATCACAATATATAAAATTATATTTATCTATACTTAAATAAGACAACTTCTTAGAATTTGATTATGACCAGAAAAAAGATTCTCATCATTTCTCCTTTTCCGCCACAAATAGGTGGAGTAAGTATCAGTTCCGAAAGATTATTACAAAACTTGATAGCCGATGGATTTGATGTTGATTATTATAGAATCAAGTTCAAAAACAACAGATACAATAAAAAAATACTACTTACTTTTAAATTCTTTTTTATCCCATTTTATATTTTATTTAATAAAAAATTTGATATTATTCACTTACATGTTCCCGCAACATATAGGAAAGTATATATTAGCTTAACTAAGAAATTATTTTTCAAGGGAGCAAAAACAATATTTACACTACATGGAGATGTTGGTAATCTACTCAATAGTAAACTTGCTCTTTGGGCTTTATCCAAGGCTGATAAAATAATATGCGTACAAAAAGGAGATAGCCAAAGATTACCCATACAACTTCAACAAAAAAGCATAGACATTCCTGCTTTTATTCTGCCGCTTAATATTGATGAAAAAGAAGTACCTAATGAGGTTCTTAACTTTTGTAAGATAAATAACAAACCACTAATTGTATTCTATGGTGCAGTAAAATTATCTGGATTATTTGACTTATATGGAATTTCTGATATTTTCAAATTATATAACAACTTACAAGAACACAATTGTTATGCAAAATTGTTATTACTTATAACTGTTAATAAAAAAGATAAATCCCAAGTAACTTTTTTACAAAATCAAATAGACACCATAAAGAACAACTATGACATTATGATCATACAATCACCAAACTTTTCTTTAATGCCCATTTTAAAATATACTAATATATATATACGACCAACTAAAACTGATGGAGATTCATTGGCGGTTAGAGAAGCGATGGCTATGGGATGTACAGTAATTGCATCAAATAATGCAAAACGTCCCAATGGGGTCGTGACTTACTCTGAAGACACAGAATTATTTCCATTGGTAAAAACATATTTGAATATTACACATAAGAAATCCAGTGTTCAGGAGAATTATTACCAGAAAATTTTAAATGTATATGAGGATATTTAATTATAAAAAGCTTTATATTAAACTAAAAAGGAAACAATTCTTTTATTTCCTAAAAGTACAACTATTCAATAAAGACTACAAACAGCATAAGAAAAAGATGAAGTATTCATCCAAATCAAAAGAGCAAATTAAAGAGGAGATGGGATTAATAAAAGAATACTGGAAATGTAAGCCTTTACATTATATTCGATATGGATTATATGAAAAGCATTTATCTAAAGAGCAACTATTAGACTACATTCCACCATTTTTCTTTTATACAGTTTATTGCGAGAATATTTATAAACCGTCAACGACATTTGACATATATAACAACAAACTAAAACTTTTCAATTACCTTAAAAGTAAAGACATCCCGACTCCAAATGTAATCTATACTATTAAAAATGGACATTTCAAGAACAATAAGAATCAAGAAATCACACTTGATGAAGTGATGTCTCAAATAAATGATGGTGAAAAATTATTTCTTAAACCTATATATGGAAACGGTGGAACAGGTATTATAGCTATACTTAAAAAGAATAACAAACTATATGCAAATGGCAAACTTTGTCTGTCACGAGATATAACAAATTCTCTTAATAGAAAAACGACATATATTATTCAAAAAGGAATCAGGCAAAGAGATGATATTGCTGCAATCAATCCCTCCTCTGTAAACACATTACGAGCCATAACTCAATGGAGAGATGGCAAACCCCAATTAAGTATTTGTGTAATGAGAATTGGTAGAAACGGAAAAGACGTAGATAATAGTCATCAAGGTGGAATTTCAATCCAAATAGATGTAAATAATGGAAAATTCCATGATAAAGCCACTACCGAACATGATGGAAAGTTCTATACAAACCATCCTGACACTAAATTCTTATTTAAGGACAAATATATAAAGAATTGGAATAAGATAAAAAACGATATTTTGTCATATGCTAAACAAGTTGATGAATTAAAAGAAATAGCATGGGATATTGCCATTACAAAAGATGGAGTTGAAGTAATCGAATTAAACCTATATTATGGTATATCACATTTACAGTGTTGTTGCGGTGGATTAAGGAGCATTCTACATGTTTTCCCTAGCAATTAAGTTTTTTATACTAAGTTTAAGTTCATATTTTAAATAATAATGAAGAAATTTATCAAATCATTTTTACCTTGCAAAAACCAATGGCCACTTTTTTTGTTGAGGAGTAGGCTTATGGCTGATTATAAGAGGCGTTATGGTTATAAAATGGATATTAAGAATCCAAAAACATTCACAGAAAAGCTACAATGGTATAAGTTATATTTTAAAGGAGATGGACATTTAGAAAGAATTGTCGATAAATATCTGTTCAAAGACTATATTAAGGAACATTTAGGAGAAGGATACACAATACCATTGTTAGGAACATGGACTGACATCAATCAATTGGAAAAGGACTGGCACACACTCCCTGAGGAGTTTTGTTTAAAATCCACCCTTCAAAGTGATGGTAATTGTATAAAATTCATTCACAATAAATCCTCTATCCAATTTGATACTATTAAGAAAGAATTGAAAGAGTGGCTTAATCCGAAAAAAACACTCATCAATTCATTTTGTAAGGCTTATTACAATGCCACACCAAGGATTCTTGCTGAAAAGTATCTTGAGAATATAAAGAATCAGCTCTTTGACTATAAAATCTTTTGCTTTGATGGCAATCCATACTGTGTTTATGTTGCAACTGAACATTTTGACAGAAATGACTATCCCATTACATTCTATAATCTTTTATGGGAAAAGATGGATGTAAAATACGGAGATCATGATACAGCAGACACTCCAAAACCTAAGCATTTGGATGAGATGATTGAAATATCAAAGAATCTTTCACAAGGGTTTCCTTTTATCAGAGTTGATTTTTTTGATACGAAAGAAAAATTACTCCTTGCAGAAATGACCCTTTATCCTGGAGGTGGTTTTACCCCTTATCATCCAAAATCATTTAACGAATTTTTAGGAAAGAAATTTGAACTACCTATATATAATAATTATGATTAAGAAACTACTTAAACAAATAAGAGTAAAATTGTTTCACAATAGTGTCAATTTATTAAGACGCTATCGTTTCCCTGAGAAATATAAGACTTTAGGATTCCTATGTGAACATATCAACGACGAAGACTTCTACTTATCAGACGAAGCAACAGCTCTTAAAAATAAAATTATAACACATATATGTACCCCCCAGTCATGGGATTTCCCTAAAAACTGTATTTGTCTTTGTTATAATGAGGAAGAAGCTGACGATGCAATGAAACGTCATGCCTTAGTGGTTATTTCAGATGTACAATATAAGAAATATCCTACTATTGTGGCAAAAGATCCATTGGCGGTATATGCAAAACTATGTAGATATTATAGGGACTTACAAAAGAACATACCAATAACTGCTGTTATTGGAAGTATCGGCAAAACCACGACTAAAAACATGATAGGCACTGTTTATAGTTCTATGTGGCAAACCTATTATACAAAAGCAAACGATAATACACATACAACCATGGGATTTGCAGTACAACATATTCCCCCATTTGCAGAAAAGATGATACAAGAAGTGCATGAGGGTGAACCAAATCAAACTCAACACCTTTCACAGATGCTAAACCCAGATGTAGTCGTCATCACAGCTATAGACAAATCGCATATAGAAAAATTTCATGATTCAGATGAAATTATAAAAGAAATCTGCTCTATCACAAAACACATGAAAGATGACGGAGTGGTTATTATTAATATTGATGAATTCACACGTTTTGATTTGCTAAATGGAAAAAGAATCATCACAATTTCTACAGATTCTAAAGAAGCAGATTTCCACGCTGAAGACATCCAGGTTCTCGAATCAGGTCTTCATTTTCGTATTATTGTAAAAGAAAGTCATGAAAGCTATAGTATTACTCTGAATAACATCTTTGCCAAGCATAATGTTATTTGCGCATTATATGCATTTGCAGCAGGATATTATAATCATGCAGAACCAGCTACTATAGCAAAATCACTTTCATCATACAAGACATTAGAGATTCGTCAGAATATCATTAAAACTAATGACAATGTGCTTATTTATGCAGATTGCTATAATGCTATTGTACGTTCAATTAAATCCGCAATTGATGCATGTGAAATAATTCCTGTTACAGGAAAAAGAATTGCCATATTAGGTGATATTGAGGAAGGAGGAGAATTCTCTGATAATATGCATAAAGATGTCATTAAATATGTACAAGATTCACAATTTGACATTTTACTTACATTGGGTGATAGAATGAAGAAGGCTATATCTGGCAATCTATTTAGAGATTCTTTATATGTTCAGAGTTTTACATCTATAGCTGATCTTTCTAACAAGTTAAAAGAAATAGCAAATAGTGGTGATTTGGTCCTTTTAAAAGCAAGTCGTGCAAGCCAATTGGAAAAATGCATAAAAATAGTATGGCCTCAAATATATTCTGACTTGTCAAAAGCACACAAAAAGAATGAAACAGGCTTTAACAGACGATACTTGTACTATTAATTATATGATATTTTCATAAACAACACAGTACTATTATTCATTAAGAACATGAGAATAGGTTTAATTAAAGAGACAAAAACACCTGTTGATAACCGGGTAGCACTATCTCCAGATCAGATCCTTCAATTAAAGGGAAAATACAAAGATGCTGAGATTGTAGTTCAATCAAGCGACATCCGGGCATTCTCTGATAATGAATATAGAAATAGAGGTATACAGGTGGTTGAGAATGTTGATGATTGTGATGTATTATTTGGTATAAAAGAGGCAAAGATTAACTCCTTAATTCCCAATAAGCATTATTTCTTTTTTGGACACATAGCAAAAATGCAAGAGTATAATCGTCCTCTTTTGCAGGCATTTTTGAAAAAGAACATCACATTTTCCGATTATGAATACTTAGTTGATGACCATCAACAACGATTATGTGCTTTTGGATGGTGGGCAGGTGTTGTTGGAGTGTATTATACTCTACAAGGCTATGGACTTCGAACCAAAAAGTATACACTCCCAAAACCAGATATCAAATTCACTGTAGAGCAATTAAAAAAAGAACTTAAAAACATAAAACTCCCTGGTATTAAGATACTCATCACGGGAAATGGAAGGGTGTCACACGGAGCTCAGTTTATTTTAGATGAAATTGGAGCCAAGAAATTGAATCAAGAGCAATATCTTTCAAAGACTGCCCCCTCCACTCTTTCATATTTTGTTGCTACAACAGAAATGCTTGTGAAAAACAAACAAGGAAATATTTATTCTCATAGCGACTTTAGAAAGAATCCACAGAATTATGAAAGTATATTCAGCAAATGGGCATTTGCAGCAGACATTTATATTTCTTGTCATTTTTGGGCTTCTGATGCTCCTGTCTATCTGACAAAAGAATTAATGCAAGAAAAAGACTTGAAAATAAAAATGGTGGGAGATATTACATGTGATATAAATGGAAGTGTAGAATGTACCACTAGATCCTCAACACACGCTGAACCATTTTATGACTACAATCCAATTACAGGAAAAGAAGAACCCGCCTTTTCATCTAACAACAACATCACTGTAATGGCTGTTGATACATGTCCTAATGCATTGGCAATTGATGCTAGTATCTATTTTGGTGACATGTTATCAAAATATGTTTTTGAACCATTAATACAGGGTAAAATATCTGATGTAATAGATAGAGCAACTATTGTTAGAAATGGAGAGTTGACACCATCTTTTTCATATTTAGATTCCTTTGCTAAAGAGAAATGAAATATAAAAGAAAAGACTTATTAAAAAGCTTTTTGAGGTATACACCTTTATATAAGAAAACCTTTCGAACAATTCAATCAAAAGAACTCGATGAGCAATTATTAATTAATCACATTAATAAATATATTGAAGAAGTTCCTTATTATCATAAATATAAAATTATTAATGAGAAATCATTTGACATTAGAGAATTCCCCATCATAAGAAAACCTGACATACAAGGACACGAAACAGAGTTTGTCTCAACAAAAGTCAATAAACATCTTCTCTTCAAAGAAAAAACGGGGGGCTCAACAGGATGGTCTTTGACTCTATTCCGTAGTTTCCAAGATGTAACAAAATCAAGTGCCTATGTAAATTACATGTTTTCTTTAATTGGAAAGGATCTTAGAATAGCGGTACTTAGAGGAAATAAGCCAAAAGAGGGTATATATGAATGCATTTCATCAAAAAAAATAATCCTATCTTCATATAGTTTATCTCCAGAGTCTCTTGAAACATATTTGGATATTCTTCGAAAGAATCGTATATCATGCATTCATGCCTATCCTTCTTCTATCAGTATTTTAGCTCGGCTTATAAAAAACAAATACGGAACTATACAATTACCTGATTTAAAAGGTATTCTAACAAGCAGTGAAATCTTTTCAGGAGAAGAAAAGCTGTTAGTTTCTGAAGTGTTCCCTAATGTCAAAATCGTTGATTTCTATGGGATGTCCGAACGCTGTTGTTGTGCATACAGCATAGGATTAGGATATTATCATTTCATCCAAGATTATGGTTACACAGAGTTTATTGACACTGGGGAGAAAAAAGGT
>Ga0247610_10008047_pt1 | contig 10763 bp, 9 predicted proteins | sample 174DNAGHGhighgp2_FD_193483 | JGI IMG/M metagenome (GOLD analysis project Ga0247610, IMG submission 193483) | Sheep rumen microbial communities from Palmerston North, Manawatu-Wanganui, New Zealand - 1742 DNA GHGhigh gp2 | ecosystem: Host-associated > Mammals > Digestive system > Stomach > Rumen ... | reverse complement strand
TAAAAGAGTTGTCCCAAAAGCCTGAAGGTATAGAGATCATCAACGAGATAAAAGAAAACCTCAAGGTTCTTGATTGGTTTGATGACATGGAGGTTCCTTCTGGCCAATTGTCTATGGAGTTTAATTTAAAACTCAAAGATAGTTACTTGGCTGATACCATAAATGCCTTTGACCAGCGCAGCACAAATGAGGGTTTCTTATATCTACTCTTCTACCTCACGCTTGTCATATCCGATGAGACGCCTCGTTTCTTTGCCATTGAGAATATTGACACGGCATTCAATCCGAAACTATGCCGCGAAGTAACGCGTCGATTGATAGAATTGGCTCGAAAGCACAACAAACAGATTATCGCTACAACCCATAATGCAGCGGTGCTTGATGGAATGAATCTCTTTGAGGATGATGTTCGTTTGCTCGTTGTTCGCCGTAATATTGACGGTTATACTAAGACGAACAGGGTGACGCTGAAGGATGATATGACGATGCCTCTTTCCGAGGCATGGGTGAAAGGCTTTATTGGCGGACTTCCTGATAATTTCTAAACAGAAACAGCTATGGCTTCAATTGCTTTGATTTGTGAAGGAGTGTCGGAGATAAAGATGCTTACTTATATTATCAACCGGTATTTGGGTGACGATGTGGTAGTGAATCCTATTCAACCATCACTCAAATTGTCGCACGGAAAAGAGAAACAAGACGATGGTGGAGGATGGTCACAAGTCCTCAGCCATTGTTCTGACGATGTTATCAATAACATCATGGTGGCAAATGATTATCTTGTCGTTCAGATTGATACGGATGCCTGTATCCAACCCAATTATGATGTGGATATTTATGACGAGAATCATCAGAAGGTTGCTGATGCAGTTCTATATGATAGAGTATGTGCACGTGTGAAACGTGACATCAGCGAGGATGTTTGGAATAAATTTTCAAACAAGATACTGTTTGCCGTTTGTTTCGATGAAACCGAGTGCTGGCTGCTTCCTCTTTACTACGAGAATGATATTAAGAAGTGTTGTGCCACCACAAATTGTATCTATATTTTGAATCAAAAACTACAAAAAGATGGTATTGGTATCTCCAAAGACAAGAAGAATACACCAGAAGTTGTCAAAGTGCATCATGAGATTCTGAAGAAGATGAAGCGGAAAGATGTTCCACGTATATCTCAATACAATTTTGGATTTCAAAAGTTTGTAGAACAAATGGATTCCATTAAAGAAGAAATCGCGGAAACGGTATGAATGTACGGCATATATTAGGCATATCAGGAGGAAAGGATGGTGCTGCACTCGCTATCTATCTGAAGCAGAAGTACCCGACATTGAAGATTGAGTATTACAATTCGGATACTGGCTGCGAGTTGACTGAGACAGAAACGCTTATAAATCGTTTGGAAGCCTATTTGGGAAAAATAGTAAGGCTACGTGCTGCCGAGGGTAGTACTGAGCCAACGCCCTTCCATCATTTCCTGAAAGCTATGGGCGGATTCTTGCTTTCTCCACAAACCCGTTGACGTACCCAAACGATGAAATAGATGTTGTCGAAATAATTGGAAAAATAATATGAGTAATTATTTTGATTTGAAATTGCCTTTTGATGCCTTTGTGCGTTCATTTAAACAGAATAAGGATGTGGCCAATTCATTTCTGATAGGAGCAGGAACTTCAATAAGTTCTGGTATCCAATCAGCATCAGACTGTATTTGGGAATGGAAAAAAGATATTTACTGTTCCAATAATGACAATGCAAGCAAGATTATACAGAATTATAAGACGGATATTGTACAGAAGATTATTCAGGAATGGCTAGATAAACAAGGTTGCTATCCTCAATTAGGAGATGAGAATGAATATTCATTTTATGCAGAACAAGCCTATCCGATAGATGGAGACAGGGTCAAATACTTTACTGGTCTTTCCAAGGACAAAACGCCCTATGTGGGATACAAATTGCTATGTTTGCTGAATAAGTTTGGTATAGTAAAATCTGTTTGGTCAACAAATTTTGATGGCTTGGTACCAAGGGCCGCACAACAACTCAACATAACGCCTATTGAAGTTAATCTTGATAACGAAGACCGCATTTATAGGAATGCTTCTGATTCGGAGTTGCTTTATATTGCATTGCATGGAGATTATAAGTTTTCTAAACTAAAAAACACATCAAAAGAATTAGATACGCAGAGCAATGTTTTTGCGAATGCGTTAAAACGCTACTTTGTAGATAAAAACCTTGTTGTTTGTGGTTATAGTGGACGTGATAAATCATTAATGGAAGCACTTTCCACTGCTTTTTCAGAAAAAGGTTCTGGACGTATTTATTGGTGCGGTTATGGCGAGGATATTCCGACAAATGTTCGTGAGTTTTTGCTTGCTATGAGGCAAAAGGGGCGGGAATGTTATTATATTGCTACTGATGGTTTTGACAAAATGATGATTTCACTAGCAAAAGCCTGTGTTGAAAATGACAATAATAAGGCTGCTGAAGTTGATGAAGTATTAAAAGTTGCTGATTTTGTAGAGTTGCATACTACTGAATTTGAAATCAAGCAATCCCGAAAAGATAAGTATATTAAGAGTAATCTATATCCAGTAATAGTCCCTGTGGAAAGTTATATGTTTGATATTGGTTTTAAAGCAGAGGAGAGACCTTGGAGATTAATAGATAATTTGATTGGGGATCATCCAATTGTTGCAGTGCCGTTCAAGGGAAAAGTATATGCTTTTTCAACTATAAATGAAATAAAAACAGTCTTTGGAAATCGCTTGAAAGATACTATTCGCAGGGAACCGATATCTATCAAGGACATTCGTTTAGTTTCATCGTTCAAACGGCTTTATCTTTCTTCAATTCTATATGGGCTTGCTACACGTTGTGGACTAAACACTGATAAAAAGCATAAAATTTGGAAAGTACAACCCAAACAAACGACTTTTTCTGGAACGAAGGTGTATGAGGCAATCGAGTGCGACCTTGTCTTTCCCTCGGACAAGAATTATGTTTTGCTGTCTTTAAAACCTTCTTTATATATTGATGATAACAGCAATATAAATAAGGAGGAAAGATTAAGGATTAGTACATCTTATTTGAACCCATTGCGAAACAAAGTTTATGACGAAAAACTTATAGAATGGGAAAATTTACTTTTTGGAAATAATGTAAAATGTTCTTTTTGTGTTCCGTTGAACTCTCAAAGTGATTTCAAGTTCTCATTTGGGAAGAATCGCGCTTTTGCTTCTGTCTGTGTTTTGGACCCGAATTATCGTTCATCCCAGCCAAATAATTTTGATGAAAGAAGGTTGATATACAAAGGAGTACAACTGTTGGAACCCCAGTTGGAGTTTGTAAATGCGGGAAACTTTATCTCAAGAGATTATCATCCTATGCGGGGATTGACAAATCATAAGCCTTATGATGCATTGCTAAACGAAAAGTTTTTTTCGCCTACAATTGATTTGGGCGTGATTTGTCCGAATTCAACATCTTCCAACTTTTATACTTTCCTTAACAATCTCAACAAATCAATTAAGACAGGTGTCAACTCGGATTATGTTGTTGATTATTATGGTTTTTCTAATGTTTATAAAGTCAGCATTAATATTCCTAATGTTGGATCGGACAGGTGGATTACAATAAACGAGACATATGCAAATGCTTATCAACTTGCACATGATATTTGCAAAAAAATTGAAGATTTATATAGCAATCATACGGGAATTGTAATCACGATTTTTATCCCAAATCAATGGGAATTCTTTAGAACTTTCAAGAAAGATGATGGTGAAGAGTTTGATTTGCACGATTATGTAAAAGCCTTTTCAGCACAGAGGAATATTACTACGCAGATAATTGAGGAATCCACGTTGAACGATACGGCTTCATACTGTCAAATCTTTTGGTGGCTTTCGTTGGCTTTTTATGTCAAGGCAATGCGTACACCTTGGACATTGGCAAATATGTCACCTAATACGGCTTTTGCTGGTATAGGGTATGGAATCAAAAAGAATCCATACAGAAAAGCTGAAATTGTATTAGGATGCAGTCATATATATAATGCTAAAGGTGAAGGACTTAAATATAAATTGTCAAAAGTGGAGAATCCTGTTTTTGATAATAAGAAGAATCCTTATTTGTCATACGACGAGGCATTTAAGTTAGGTGTGTCAATTAGGGAATTGTTTATGCAATCAATGAATGAACTCCCTAAAAGGGTTGTCGTTCACAAACGAACACCATTTAAGCATGACGAAATAAAAGGTATTACAGATGCTTTGAAAAGAGCGGGAATAGATGACGTTGATTTGATTGAAATAAACATTGAGGATAGTTTCCGTTTTATAGCACAAAAAATCAGTTTTGATAATATGGAAACAGATGGTTTTCCATTGTCTCGCGGAACGTGTATTCAAATTGCTCCATTTCAGGCTTTGTTATGGACTCACGGAATTGTTCCATCAGTACGAAATGAGAATTATAGATATTATGCTGGCGGAAGGAGTATTCCTGCGCCATTAAAGATTGTAAAGCATTATGGCAAAGGCGATTTATATACGATAGCCAATGAAATTCTTGGTTTTACCAAGATGAATTGGAATTCGTTTAATTTGTATACCAAACTGCCAGCAACGCTTGATAGTTCTTCTATATTGGCAAGAGTAGGCAAGCTTTTGTCAAAATATGAAGGTAAAACATATGATTATAGATACTTTATTTGATATAAACAAAATAGGAATATCATTATGACCATACCAAACAGCCCTAAACTTCCAATAGCCGCCCTTGCTGGAATATTCAGCAATACCACAGCCACATACAAATTTTATTGGTTTGTTTCGTTGCTTGATATTGTGGTGAAAGAACGAAAAACAAAAGTTTCGTTTTGGGAAATTATTGCTGGAATGGTGGCCGAATCATGGTATCCAATTCACTATTTCAAACTGTCATTCGGCAAGTCCGATTCGCTTTATGTCCAGTCGTTGGCTTTACAGCAAGAACTAAACATTACGATAGATGCTGATAAATCAAGAATCAAACGGATACTACTTGATAACATTGACAATAGTCGTGTAAAAAGCATGTTACGAGTTTTTACGCTAAATGTGCCTTATCGGTTTTTGTCACCATGGATAACGTATACAACAGATAGAGATGTAATAGCGCGTTCCCAACGATTTGAAAACAATTGTTTTTATGCTTTGAAAGGTGAAACGATTGAATTAAATCCCGTATGGAGCGATTATTTGATGGAACATTACGGTATTTTACGCGATTTTGCATTTTGGAACTTGGCCATTTTCCTGCAAAAGCGTAATCCTAATGTACCCGATGTTCCGTCGAAACTAATAAAACCAATTCTGCGTGACTCGCTCACTAAGCAGCATAAGTTTTGGGATGCTTATATCGAAACCGTAGGCTCAATTCGCTGTATATATACTGACAAGCCTTTGTCTGTTAAAGGTTATGATTTAGACCATTTTATCCCGTGGAGTTTCGTGTCTCACAACCTATTATGGAACCTCTTGCCAGCCGATTCAAGCATTAACTCATCGAAGAGCAATAATCTTCCCTCATTGGAAGCTTATTTGAGGCCTTATACAAATCTTCATCACGAAGCATTGAAATCGCTTTATCCGTTGAAGCCCAATGATAAAATATTTGAAGATTATCTGACCATTTACGATTCCGTCCCTGAATTGATTAAGTTGTCAGAAGTTGATTTTTGCAATGTTTTCAAGAAAACACTTGCCCCGATGGTGCAAATTGCTGAAAATATGGGATTTCAAACATGGACTAAACAAATCAATTAAGTTAGATGAAGAACAATCCACATTTGACAGCAAAGGAGAGAACCACATTGTCATTTCCAACGAGGTGGTTGAAAGAAAACAACCTTCTGAAAGGTGAGATATTGGATTTTGGCTGTGGGTTCGGTTTTGATACGGATGAGCTTCAAAAAGAAGGTTATAGTATTGTTGGATATGACAATTATTATCGCCCTGAATACCCGACAAAGCGTTTTGACACCATCATTTGTAATTATGTTCTGAATGTGCTTGAACCCAATGAGCAGGAAGAGGTGCTAATGGGAATATCGGAACTGCTCAAGCCAACGGGAACTGCTTATTTCACAGTTCGCCGCGATTTAAAATACGAAGGATTCAGAACCCATTATGTTTACAAACAGCCAACTTATCAATGTAATGTTGTGCTGCCCTACAAAAGTCTGTTTCTCAACGAGAATTGTGAGATATACGAATACAAGCATTTTAATAGAACCAATTACAAAGAGAAATACGAGTTGTCAAAAGGTTGCCCGTTTTGCAAGTTGAACACCATGGTGGAATTGGTTTGTGAAACTGCTACGGCTGTAGCATTTTTTGATGGATATCCCGTGAGTAAAGGACACACACTAATAATACCCAAGCGCCATGTGGCTAACTACTTTGATTTGTCAAACGAAGAGCAGCAAGATTTGTGGCACATGGTTAACCATTGCAAAACTATTTTGGAGAAACGATTTCACCCCGACGGTTTTAATGTTGGAATCAATGTGAACAAAGCCGCAGGGCAGAGCGTTTTTCATGTACATATTCATTTGATACCTCGTTACAAAGGTGATGTTGAGAATCCTAAAGGCGGGGTGAGGGGAGTGATACCAAGGAAACAATCTTACTGAAATAGCAATTGTGAAACAACAGCAGAGAACTATTTGAACAATAAAAATACTATGGACTCATCGAATTCTACACATGAAAGCAACTTGTTTTTGTTGAAAAAGCATATAGATTGGTCACTGCTTACAAATGGTATGACTATTCCAGTTGAGTTTCAACCATTAATGCACTCATTGTCAGGTGGTAATGTGGGTTTAGGAGAAAACAGGACGATTCAAATTATCATTGAAGATGAAATGTATGATGCCACTTTGAACAATGTTGCTTTTGATAGGAACAGATATGCTAACCACAAAGATTTATTGCAAATCAGATATTCTCCTAATTCTAATATTGCCCGTAAACTACAAGAAGTTTTTTCGGACAGCTATGCATTCTTTTCGACTGAACGACAAAAGCCTGAAAATCATCGTAAACAGATTAAGCTTCCAAAAGACAAGGATGAATATATAGCCTTGTATGCTACTGCAATGCCTAATGTGTTTGCAATAGAATGTTTCACTTCTTCGGTTGTTATGTCAGTGTCAGAAGCTTTGAATGGAGTATCCGAATATGAGTATGAGTTTTCTGAATTTGAACCTATTTCTGACGCGAAAGCAACAATAATAAACAAACCTGCGATTCAAAAAATAAGGCGTTTAGATAGGTCGATTGGCGAGAGTTTGAAAAAGCTATATGATTATCGTTGCCAAGTAACAGGAGAAAAAATAGGGGAGGTTTATGGTGGAACAGTAATAGAAGTTCATCACATTGACTATTTTACAAAGTCTCACAATAACGATTCGTCAAATATTATTATTCTAAGTCCCAATTTCCATCGAATTATACATAAAAACAATCCCGTTTTTAATTGGGAAACTTTGACTTTTGATTTTCCAAATGGGTATCATCAGAGTTTGCTATTGAATAAGCATTTGGAGGTAAGGTCTTAATGGCAGCTATGAACAATTAAGGTCGCGAAAAGTTTTCAAATTTGTATAATTCACTTGTTTTATTTGCCAATTAAATTATTATTCTTATTTTTGCGCCATAATTCACTTGATATTAAGGGTATTCCCTGTCGCAAATTATTGAATTATGGAAATTAAAACTAAAGTAAAATTCGTCAGCCTTAATAAGGTGACAGTTGAAACGCCTCAAGGTGAGCGTTTCACAATGGGGCTCAGTGGAGTAGTCCCGATTGGACTTCAAGAGCAAAACGCTAAAGTCATTGCTTATCTTTTTGACAAGTATTATACAGGAGATCTTTCAGTTGTGATGGGTCCTATCTTTCGCGAAATGCTTAGAATGGGCTGTTGGGCTACGCCATATTGGGTGGGCCCTGACAGGGACAACGAGCGTGAACGTATTGGAGCCCAAATTCGTCGACTTCGAGAAGAACGCAACTTGGAAGCAAAAGAACTGGCGCAGTATGCAGACATTGATGCTTCCAATCTTTCTCGTATTGAAAAAGGCAAATATTCTCCTGGACTTGATGTGCTTTGCAAAATTGCATCTGCGATGGATTGCTCGGTGGAAATCATTCCTAATGGTGCAATGCATTTTAGTTATCATGTTAATTGCGCCACGAATGTTGAGCCCGAAGAGCACAGAAGCATCCTCATCACTGCAAAGAACACAACTTTCCGTTTGGCCGAATGCCTTGCTAAATATGGTGAGTTTCATTGGCAACAGACGCGCTTCAACATCAATGTCGGCGACATCGTTTATGTCTATGTCTCCGAAGATCGAGAGATAAAGTATAAGATGACAGTCGAGCGGATCAATGAACTCTATGACCTTTGGATGACTAAGGAAGAAGAGTATTGGGTTGATAAAGGACGCATCCAGGATGAGTCGCAAACAAAGTATGCACTCCTCCGTTTGGTGAAAGAATCACATTCTGGCAAGCTTACTGAAGAGAACTTAGTAAAGCACGGTTTTGTGCGCGCCCCACAAGGCATCAAGTATCTTGAAGGTGATTTGTTAAAATTCATCGAAAGGAAGTTTTAGTAATGGAACCTTTATTGAACTATGCCTTGGACGGGAATGGTATTCCCGTCCATGTCGATAATGTGGTCAAAGGCAAGGCCTGTGGCTGCTATTGTCCCAGCTGTAACAAACCCTTGTCTGCAAGGCAAGGCCCTCAACGTCAGCACCACTTTGCCCATGTCGGTAATCGAGACTGTAAAGGAGCATACGAAACCATACTTCACATGCTAGCCAAAAAAGTGCTGTTAGATACGGGTATGCTAATGCTGCCATCATACACCTTACCTGGTTATCCCTCTGGCTTGGTTAAGCTTCACAACATTCAATCCGAGATTTGGGATGAGGAAAGCCATATCAGGCCTGATGTCGAAGGCATCATGGAGAATGGTGAACGGCTGCTCATAGAGTTTTATGTCAGCCATAGAGTCGATGGGAAAAAACTGAAAACCATTGTTGACAAACACCTCAAATGCGTAGAGATTGATTTGAATTATCAATTATTGGATGAAACCGAACTTCGTGATTTCTTAACAAAATCCAAAGAATACCGCGATTGGGTTAGGCCACTATATTATGTGCAAAATTTATCTGAATCATTTTCTTATGGCCCATCTCCACGGAATCCATTGTATGCAATTGTCCGTGACAAACTGAAAAAGATCTATGATCAAGAAACGTTGAGGCTTCATCCGTATTGTAGTTCCAAGCACCAATATGTACTGGATTCCATCGATTGTGTGTTTGACCTAAAAGAACTTGGTTATGATGTGTGCGACATGCACTACAACTATAGAGGTCTCAAACATGGCCTTCTCTTCTCAAAAAGCATAGAAGAGACAAAGATTCATGCAGTTTCCATAAATGTCAGAGGAAAAAGCCGCCGCAAAAGCTTTATGATACCCAAAGGATTATTGATTATAGACATAGTGCTGAAGTCCACAACAACCATCAACAACATCGTTGGCCAGTGGGAAGAAGCTGACATCTACAAAACAATTGAAGTTACATACTATGGTTTCCAAGAATGGTTATCAAAAGAGAAACAGTTGCACCAAGTGCTCAAGTGAGTTTTTGAAACTTTTGTCTTGTACCTAGATGAGATGCCATCTAACCATTCCAACCCGTTAAGATGTTCAGCAGACCTACGAAGCTTTAGTCCTGTATTCGGCAGTGCCTAGTCCCGAAGGGACGACCCCACCTCACCCCGATATGCAATGTCGGGTTTTTATAATAAGATGGGCAGATTCTTAGGTGCCGCAGCCATAGATGCGCCATCGCGCATTCCAGCGCAGGCATGACATGGCTGATTCGCTCTTCTCATCTGACTTGATGACCTGGTGGCCATTTGACCAGGACCGCTTTCACGGGAATGCTGAAGTTGCTGCTCATTTACCCCATACTTCACGGTCCTGACCCCCATAGTGTTTTTGGTTCAGATATGGGTCAAAAAAAGTTGAGATATGGGTCTTAACTTTTCGTACACTCACAGCTCCCACTTCAGATGCCGTTTTTTTCGCTTCAGCAGAGGCCAGAATGAACGACCCTATCATACCCCGATATGCAATGTCGGGTTTTCATAATAAGATGGGCAGATTCCTAAGTGCCGCAGCCATAGATCCCATGCCGCCGCACATGCCAGCGTGGGGATGACATGGCTGCTGAATTCTGCCGCAGCCAAAGATGCCCGCCAGCGTGCATTCCAGCTCAGGCATGACATGGCTGCTGGAGCCATCCGCACCCTGATGCAATATCCCCCAAACAATTAATGACAATTCGTGGTACATTAACGGTAATTCGTGTAAACCAACCAACCAACGACAATTCGTTGTAATAGAATTTCATCCATCCCCTTGCGGGTTCGTGGAAAAGTTGTAATTTTGCGGCATAAAATACCGGTCAGGGGCTGCGTTCCAAACTACGGGGAGGTAACGGATTACATGACCGGTTTTTTTATTGCACCTCGATCTTGTTCACGCAATATTGTACATGCTTCCCTTCGCTTTTGATCCCAATTGTCAGTTTTATCATAAAGTTCAAATACTTCATCTCGGGATGTACAAATTCGTGATATAGGATGACATGGCTGCTGAATTCTGCCGCAGCCATAGA
>Ga0247610_10008046_pt1 | contig 10765 bp, 9 predicted proteins | sample 174DNAGHGhighgp2_FD_193483 | JGI IMG/M metagenome (GOLD analysis project Ga0247610, IMG submission 193483) | Sheep rumen microbial communities from Palmerston North, Manawatu-Wanganui, New Zealand - 1742 DNA GHGhigh gp2 | ecosystem: Host-associated > Mammals > Digestive system > Stomach > Rumen ... | reverse complement strand
AATTATGCACAATACAATCGACAAGTTAGATAATAAAAATTTACAAACAAGAAATAAAGAAAATGATGCAGCAAGAGCTAAACTTGTAACTCAAAGAGTTTTAGTTTATATCTTCTTGATTTTATTAACAATTATTTGTTTATTCTTTTTCTATCTATTATTTGTAAATGCGACAAGATCACATGCTGAATTACAAGCAGGTTTTACTTTAATTCCTTCAACTCACTTTTTTGAAAATTTTGAAAAATTATGGAATTATAGTGATGTTGCAGATATTAAACAAGGTTTATTAAATTCGTTTATTATCGCTGCACTTTCATCTATATTAACTACATATTTCTCTGCACTTTGTGCATATGGTATTTATGCTTATAATTTTAAATTAAAAAAAGCAGCAGAAACATTTATTCTTGCTATTATGATGATTCCTTCACAAGTAGCATCAGTTGGTTTTGTTCAAATGTGTAATGAATTAGGTTGGAGAAACCAATTCTGGGTATTAATTATTCCAGGAATTGCTGCTCCAGCAACATTCTTCTATATGATTCAACATTTAAGAGCTACATTACCTCTTGAATTAGTAGAAGCATCTAGAATGGATGGTTCTAGTGAATTTATGACATTTAATAGAATTGTTCTTCCAATTATGAAGCCAGCATTAGCTGTACAATTGATTTTCTCATTTGTAGCTTCATGGAACAATTTATATTTACCATCATTATTATTAACTGAAAAGGATAAGAGAACTCTTCCTACAATGTTATCATTGTTAAGAAGTGCCGACTTCTCTAAGATGGATATGGGATTAATTTATATGGCAATATTTGTATCAATATTCCCAGTATTAATTGTTTATATTTTCTTATCAAAGTCAATTATTAAAGGCGTAACAAGCGGTTCAGTTAAGGGTTAAAGAAAGGATATATAATTTATGGCAGAAGTTATTTTAAAGGATATTGAAAAAATTTATCCTTATGTAGAAAAGAAACCAAAGAAAAAATTATTTAGTAGAAAGGTTGTTGAACCAGTTAGAAGAGGTAAACATCTTCAAATAACAGATAAAGGTGTTGTTGCGGTTCAAAACTTTAATTTAACAATTGCAGATGGTGAATTTATTGTTTTAGTAGGTCCATCAGGCTGTGGTAAATCAACAACATTAAGAATGATTGCTGGTCTAGAAGAAATTAGTGAAGGTGAATTATATATCGATGGTAAAATCGTTAACTCAATTGAACCAAAGGATAGAGATATCGCAATGGTATTCCAAAGTTATGCTCTATATCCTCATATGACAGTTGAGCAAAATATGGCTTACCCACTAAGAATTCTTCCTCAACACATAACTTATGAATTTGAAGTTGAATATTTAAATTATCAAATATCTCAATATGAAGCTCAAAAGAATAATTTAAGTGTAAAAGGTAAAAATTCTATTGATAAAATTAATAGCGCAAATGAAGCTTTAGATGTAAAAATTAATGAATGTAAAGCTAGAATTAAAGAATGCGAAGATAAGATTGCTCAAGGTGAAACATCTTATTTAGCTAAAATGTCAGCTGGTATGAGAAAATATAAAATTATGCAAGTTGCTGAAATGTTAAATATTACAGATTATTTAGAAAGAAAGCCTAAAAACTTATCAGGTGGTCAACGTCAAAGAGTTGCTATCGGTCGTGCTGTAGTTAGAAATCCTAAGGTATTATTAATGGATGAACCATTATCAAATCTAGATGCTAAATTACGTAACCAAATGCGTGCTGAAATTATTAAATTAAGAAATAAGATTCAAACTACATTTGTATATGTAACACATGACCAAGTAGAAGCTATGACTTTAGGTGATAGAATTGTTGTTATGAGAGATGGATTCGTACAACAAATTGGTACACCACAAGAAGTATTTGATCATCCAAGAAATTTATTCGTATCAGGATTTATTGGAACTCCTCAAATGAATTATTTTGATGCTGAATTATTACTTGAAAATGGTAAATATTTTGTAGCAGTAGATGATTATAAGGTTGAGCTTTCAGCTGAAAAGCAAGAAAGATTAAAAAATAATAACGTCGAACCTCAATCAATTACACTTGGTGTTAGACCAGATCATATGATTGTTGGTAAAGAAGGTATAGATGGCGATGTTGAAGTATCTGAATTAATGGGTCCAGCTGCTCATCTACATTTAAAGGTTAAGGATAAGGATGTTATCGTTATTATCCCTACTTTAGGTGGATATGTAAATTATGTTGGTCAAAAGATTAAATTAGGATTTACTGGTAATTTAGTTCATTTATTCTCTAAAGAAAATGAAAGAAATTTAGAATATATTAATGAAGCTAATTATCATGTTGATGCTAAGACATCAATTTATGCTGAACAACAAAAAGAAAAAAAACTGAAATAAATTAATAGACTTTACTAGCTATAGAACAACTAGCTATTAAAGATATAGATAATTTTTAGCATTAAGCGGTAGTATGAAAGAATATTCTACCTCCAAACCGATATTTAAAGCATACATTACCACTTAATATACCATCTTTTGAAGACACCTCTATTTTAGAGGTGTTTTTAAATGGAAAAAAATAAATAAAAAAATTTTAAAAATATTATTGACAACTTATTTTTTTGTTGTATAATAAGGTTAATCCTACTAAACATATAGGAATAGGATAATAAGAAAGGAAAGTGATATTATGATTATTTTAAATAGTCGATGTTGGGGCTACGTCCGAATGTGTAATTTAATAGAATGGAGTCATAATATCATGTGTGGCTCTACTAAATAATAAATAATTATAAAAAATATTAAAAATTGAAAGTAGAGGAAATTAAAAAATGAGTAAACAATATAAATTTGAAACATTACAATTACATGCTGGTCAAGAAAATCCAGATCCAGCAACAGGAGCTAGAGCAGTTCCTATTTATTTAACATCATCATATGTATTTAATAATAGTAAGCACGCAGCTGATAGATTTGGCTTAAGAGATGCAGGAAATATTTATGGAAGATTAACAAATCCTACTCAAGGTGTATTTGAAGAAAGAATTGCAGCCTTAGAAGGTGGTGCTGGTGCACTTGCAGTTGCATCAGGTGCTGCAGCTATAACATATGCAATAGAGGCTTTAGCTTTTGCAGGTGATCATATTGTTGCTGCAAATAATATTTATGGTGGTTCTATTAATTTATTACAACATACATTACCAAATTATGGTATAACAACAACTTTTGTTAAACCAGAAGTAGATGAAATTGATAAAGCAATTAAAGAAAATACTAAAGCAGTATTTATTGAAACATTAGGAAATCCAAATAGTGACGTTGTTGATATTGAATCAATTGCTAAAGTAGCACATAAGCATAATATACCACTTGTTGTAGATTCAACTTTTGCAACACCTTATTTAGTAAGACCAATTGAATATGGTGCTGATATAGTTGTTCATTCAGCAACAAAATTTATCACAGGTCACGGAACAGGACTTGGTGGTGTAATTATCGATGGTGGTAAATTTGATTGGAAAAAGAGCGGTAAATTTGAGCATTTAGTAAAACCAAATGTTTCATATCATGGTGTATCTTTTTATGATGCGGTAGGACCAGTTGCTTTTGTAACATATATTAGAGCAATCCTTTTAAGAGATACTGGTGCGGCTATTTCTCCTGTAAATGCATTTATAGCTTTACAAGGCTTAGAAACATTATCTTTAAGAGTTGAACGTCATGTTGAAAATGCTTTAAAGGTTGTTAAATATTTAGAAAAGCATCCTAAGGTTGAAAAGGTTAACCATCCATCAATTTCAAAAGATAAAAAACAACAAGAATTATATAAAAAATATTATCCAAATGGTGGAGGTTCTATCTTTACATTTAATGTAAAAGGAACAGAAGAAGAAACATTAAAATTTATTGATAATTTAAAGATATTTTCTCTTCTTGCAAATGTTGCAGATGTTAAATCATTAGTAATTCATCCAGCATCAACAACTCATTCAGAAATGACAAAAGAAGAATTGGCTAGTGTTGGTATTTATGAAAATACAGTAAGATTATCAATAGGTACAGAACATATTGATGATATTATTGATGATTTAGAGAATGCTTTTAAAGCAATCTAGTTTTGTTGAAGAAATATCTTTAAAATGATATAATTATCTAGTAATTAAGTAGGAATGGAGGAGTTTGTATGATTTCTACAAAAGGACGATATGCATTAAGATTAATGATTGATATAGCTGCATATTCTAATGGTGGAGTTGTATCATTAAAGGATATTTCAAATAGACAAAATATTTCAGTAAAATATTTAGAACAGGTTGTAGCATTATTAACAAGACAAAAAATGTTAATAAGTGTCAGAGGCAATAATGGTGGTTATAGATTATCTAAAGACGCCAGTTCATATACAGCAGGAGATATTTTAAGAGCAGCTGAGGGAACTTTAGCTCCTGTTGCATGCCTACAATGTGACCCTATTACTTGCGATAGATTAGAAATCTGTTCTACAATCGATTTTTGGAAAGGTTTTAATAATGTAATTAATAATTATGTTGATAATGTTACATTAGAAGAACTAGCAGATCAAGAAAGAAAAAGAATAGGAAACGATTATAATATATAGGAGATAAAAATATGAGTAATATACATAAATCATTAGTAGAATTAGTTGGACATACTCCACTAGTAGAATTAGTTAATTTTGAAAAAAATAATAATTTAAAAGCAACTTTAATTGCTAAAGTTGAAGGATTTAATCCTGCAGGCTCAGTTAAGGATAGAATTGCTAAATCAATTATAGAAGATTATGAAGCAAAAGGTTTATTAAAAAAAGGTTCAACAATTATTGAACCAACATCAGGAAATACAGGAATTGGTCTTGCTGCAATTGCTGCCGCAAGAGGATATAAATTAATAATTACATTACCTGATACAATGTCAGTTGAAAGAAGAAATTTAATTAAAGCTTATGGTGCTGAATTAGTTTTAACTGAAGGTGCTAAAGGTATGAAGGGTGCTATTGCTAAAGCTGAAGAATTACAAAAAGAAATTCCTGGTTCTGTTATTGCAGGACAATTTGTAAATCCAGCAAACCCTAAAGCTCATTATGAAACAACTGGTCCTGAAATTTGGACTGATACAGATGGTGAAGTTGATATATTTGTTGCAGGTGTTGGTACTGGTGGTACTATATCTGGTACAGGTAAATATTTAAAAGAAAAGAATCCAAATATTAAAATTGTAGCTGTAGAGCCTGAAACATCACCTGTTTTATCAAAGGGTGTTGCTGGTCCTCATAAAATTCAAGGTATTGGTGCTGGATTCGTTCCTAAAACTTTAGATACTGATATTTATGATGAAATTATTGCAGTACCAAATGAAGAAGCATTTAAAACAGGTGCTGAAGTTGTTAAATCTGATGGCGTATTTGTTGGTATTTCATCAGGAGCTGCCCTTTTTGCCGCAAAACAATTAGCATTAAGAGAAGAAAATAAGGGTAAGAAAATAGTTGTATTATTACCTGATAATGGTGATAGATATTTATCAACACCATTATTTAATAATTAATTTAAGTTTATAAGCTTCAAAATGGAAGCATTAAGATAGGTTAATGAAACAGATTATTAATATCTTACCTATCTATATTCGAAGCCTCGCATGAGGCTTCTTTTTAATTTTGTGTAAAACTTGTTGATATCATTTGATAATAAAAAGTTTTAAACTTCTATATAACATTTGGTATATAAAACATTTGAACTTCTATATAACATTTGGTATAATAAAGTTGAAAAGAGGGAAGTTTCTATGAATATTGCTAATGAAATAAAGATGATTCGAGAATTATTAGGTTTGTCACAACAAGAATTAGCCGATGAACTTGAAGTGTCATTTCAAACTGTTAATCGTTGGGAGGCCTCTAGTAATGAAATAGAACAACGTAATATTGATAAGCTTTACGAATATGCCTATAATAAAGGAATTCAAATAAATAAAATAAAAGAAATGTTTTTAATAGATGAAAACAATTATAATGATAATGTTTTACTTTTTCACGGAGCTAAGAAAAAATTTTCTCTACCGGTAGATTTAAGTCACTCCAAGGATCAAAATGATTTTGGTCGAGGATTTTATTTAGGAGAAAACCTTGAACAAGCTTCAACATATATTTCTAATAGTGATTATCCATATGTTTACTCTTTTAGTATTGATTGCAAAGATTTGAAGATTGAAAGATTCTCTGTATCAAAAGATTGGATGATTGCCATTGCTTATTTTAGAGGATGGTTAAATGAATATAGTGAATGTTCAATCATAAAAAAAATAATAAATAGAGTAAATAATGCAGATTTAGTAATTGCTCCAATTGCTGATAACAGAATGTTTGATATTCTATCCGAATTTGTTGAAGGATCAATCACAGATTTACAATGTCAGCATGCTCTTGCTGCAACAAATCTTGGATTTCAATATGTTTTGAAAAGTGAATTAGCAATTTCAAAGCTTGTTTATATTAGTGAACTATATTTGTGTAAAAGCGAAAAGAAAGATATTTTGAACAAAAGGTTAGAAATGCATAATTTAACTGCAGGTAAAGTTAGAATGGCAAGAATAGAATATAAAGGAAAAGGAAACTATATTGAGGAGATTTTAAAATGAAGTTAGATACAGTTGATTTAAAATTATGTCAAATTCAAGGTAAAATATTTGAAGAATCGATTGGTTCTTTAAATTGCAGTTCTCAAGTGTTTATAAGAAGATTTATGAATTCTAAAGTTGCTAAGTCTTTTGATGATAAAAGTTACCTTGCTCAAACTAGTAGTATAAGAGATGTATATGATGAACTAGAAGAAGAATATGGTGCTTTTTCTTATGGAAAAGAAAAATTCTCAATGAATGAAATGTATTGGATTGGATATGTTTTTAGATGTATGAGTATTGCTTATGGTTTATCAAGTAAGCAAATATATAAAATGTTTCCATCTAATGATGTTAGATCATATTATTTCATTTATCATACATTTGATATAGTTGAAGCAGCAGAGAGAATGCTTGAAACAAAAGGATATGATTTTTCAAGTGTTACGGATAAAGGTAAAAAAATATATAGAAGATTATTATATAACCAGGAAATTCGACTAGAAAAGATGACAACTGAATTAGCACATAAATTATTTATTGATTTTAAAAATGATGAAATGCTTTTTGAGGATAAAAAAGATTTTAAAGAATTTATATATGATGAAAATCAAGTAAACAATTATGTGCAAAATAAAGAAAAAGATGGATACATTTTATTAGCTATTTTGTATAAAGATGATGTGATTGGAGAAATTAGGTTCAAAGGAATTGAAGATTCTTGTTCTGAAATTGGTATTATTTTAAAGAATGATAGATATAAAAATAAAGGAATGGGAACAATAGCTCTAACGAAAGCATTAGATTATGCTAAAGACAATTTAAAATTAAACAAAGTTGTTGCTAAAATATTGAAGACTAACAAAAGAAGCCAACATTTATTTGAGAAAATTGGTTTCGTATTTTATGATGAAGATGAACATTTTGATAAATTTTATAAAAAACTATAATTATTAGTTGTTGGAGGTGCTTAAAAAGTACGGATAATAATTAATTTAAGTTTATAAGCTTCAAAATGGAAGCATTTATAGGGAAATGAAACGAAGTTTAATTTCCTTCTGCCTATTAAATTGATAAAAGCCTAAAAAATAGGCCTTTTCTTTCGGATATAAAACTTGTTGATATCATTTGATATTAAGACTTTTTTAAACTTCTATATAACATTTGATATATAAAAGTTGGAGATGGCGATAATATGAATATTGCTAATGAAATAAAGATGATTAGAAAAAATGACAATAGAATTAGCACATTAATTTCTTATTGATTTTACAAATGATAATATTTTTTAAAAATATGTCTAAAATAACATATAACAAAAATAGCTATTTTATTGACAAAATGTCTAAAATAACATACAATAAAAATAGCTAGAAAGGGTGATTGATTATGCAAACAGTAAAAGCAACAGAACTACAAAATAATTTTGGAAAATACTTGCAAGCTGTAATCGATGGTAATGAGATTATAATTATAAAAAATGGGAAAGAAGTTGCAAGATTAATATCTAAAGATAAGACTGTATCATATTTATCTGATTCTTTATTGGGAATTCTTAAAAATGATATTTCAGAAAAAGATATTACAAAAGAAAGAGTATTGAAACATGAAGGTCTTAATTGATACAAACGTCATTTTAGATGTTTTATATAAAAGAGAGGGATTTTATGAAGATTCTTTGAAAATATGGAAACTTTGTGAAACAAAGAAAATTGATGGTTACATTTCTGCTCTTTCTATTCCAAATATTGTATACATTTTAAGAAGAGAATTAGATTCTGAAAAAACTCTAGAAGTTATAAATAATATTAGCTTGGTTTTTAAAATTTATGATTTGAAATCTGAAATGATTATACAAGCAGCAGAAAAAAAAGCTAAAGATTACGAAGATGCATTACAAATGGTTACTGCTCAGAAATTAAAAGCTAATTTTATTGTTACAAGAAATATTAAAGACTTTACTGATAGTAAAATAATTGCTGTTAAACCATCTGAATTATTAGAAAGATTAGATTTTTAAAACATTATATTAATAGAAGCCTACAAAAAATAGGCTTTTTTATATTTTATTCCACATTTTTTGTTATTAATATGAAATTAATAAAGTAGAATATTTTATTATTATATGCTAAAATTATTAAAAGGTTTCATCATAGGAAGTGATGTTTATGTACGATTTTACAGAATTTATAGAATTATTAAATAGTCCAAAAACAGATCCAATCGATGCATTTAAATTAGTTAAGGATTATTTTCATCTTGGAAAGATTGAAATAAAAAATGATAATATTTTTGATTCATTAGAATTTATAGTTGATGAAAATTTCTCTAATGAAAGAACTATTGATATTGTAAAGAATGGATATGTATATAGCTTTTATAAAATAAAAGATAATTATGTTTTTAATAATTCTGAATTAAATGATATAAAATCTTTATTAATTTTAATAAGTTTAAGTCATGCTAATTTTCTTTTAAGAAAAAAGGCAGAAGAAGCAGAATTAATTAGTTTAAATACTAGATTACCTAATTCGCATGGCTTTTTCAAGATTGTAAATATTTTATCTAATACTGTAGATGTTACAAATTATAATTGTTATTATATTAATATTAAAGGCTTTGGTTTAGTTAATAAAATATTTGGTCAAAAATCAGGCGATGATGCAATTATAAGTTATGCAAATGAATTAAATAATTTTATTGATAAGGATGAAGTTATTGGTCATTTAGGTGGAGATAATTTTGTAGCTTTTATAAAAAGAAAAAGACATAAAGCATTTGTTGATTTAGCAACAATGTGCAAAATTATTATTAATAAAGATAATAAAAAATCAACTGTTAATTTAATTGGTATTGTTGGATATTATGAAATTAAAAATGTTGAAGATATTCATGCTGGAATGATATCTAATGCAAGTATGGCTTGCCAATATGCTAGAAATACTAAAAAGATTGTTGTTGAGCATACTCAAGAATTAGAAGAAATAGTTAATTCAGTTAAAAGAATTGAAAGTACATTTAAAACTGAATTAAAAAATGGAAATTTTGTTGTATATTATCAACCTAAATTTGATATAAAATCAGGTAAAATAATTGGTGTGGAAGCATTATCAAGATGGATAAGCAATGGTAAGGTTGTTCCTCCTGGAATGTTTGTCCCAATTTTAGAAAAAAATGGAGAAATACTTCAATTAGATTTATTTGTATTAGAAAAATTATGTTCTGATATTCATAATTATAGAAGTCAAGGACATAACATTGTTCCTGCTTCATGTAATTTATCAAGAAGAGATTTTGAAAATGAAAATTTAGAAGAAACTGTTATTAATATTATTAAAAAATATAATGTTAAAACAGAAGATATTGTTATTGAAGTAACTGAGACAACTAATTTAGAAGAAAATGAAAGATTATCTAAGTTTATAAATACTATGCATGAAAATGGTATTATGACATCAATTGATGATTTTGGTACTGGTTATTCATCTTTATCTGTTTTAAGAGACTTTAAAGTAAATGAAATTAAAATTGATAGATCATTTATTAATAGAGAAATATTAACAGATTCCGATGAAATAATAATTGGCTCAATTATTGATATGGCAAAAAGATTAAATATAAATGTTATTTGTGAAGGTGTTGAAACAAAATCACAAGCAGAATTTTTAATTAATCTTGGATGTAATAATGCTCAAGGTTTTTTATATAGTAAACCTCTTCCTAAATTAGAATTTGAAGCTTTAATGAGAAAAATAGGAACTATATATGATTAAAGAATCATCTTATGATGGTTCTTTTTTTCTTAAAAACATTTACATTATTTTATTAATTATTTTTTGTTTTATAATATGGTGGGTACATTTAAGAAGGTTTTTATTATGCAGTCAAATATTGATTTTGGAAATGAAAAAATTCATAAAATAATAATTAAATTAGCTCCACCTGTAATGATAGGTCAATTAATTCAAGCATTATATAATATTGTTGATAGCTTGTTTATTTCAAATTATGATCAAGATGGATTAACAGCATTATCAATTGTTTATCCATTACAATTATTAATGATTGCTTTAGCTGTTGGAACAGGTGTAGGAATAAATACTTTAATATCTAGATATAAAGGTATAG
>Ga0247610_10008044_pt1 | contig 10765 bp, 7 predicted proteins | sample 174DNAGHGhighgp2_FD_193483 | JGI IMG/M metagenome (GOLD analysis project Ga0247610, IMG submission 193483) | Sheep rumen microbial communities from Palmerston North, Manawatu-Wanganui, New Zealand - 1742 DNA GHGhigh gp2 | ecosystem: Host-associated > Mammals > Digestive system > Stomach > Rumen ... | reverse complement strand
GAACGGCGATCCCATCAACTATCAGATCAACTTCACCTACAGCGATAACGACGATACGATCACCATCAACTTCCAGTTCACGGATGAGAATGACGCTGTCATCACCTTCCCGATGGTGTTCCAACGCGATGCCGTGGTTGCATAAGGTTTGTTAAAATAAGCACCTACAGAGACGCCCGCAATTTGTGGGCGTCTTTTTTTGCAGTCGCAAAAAAGGTTAACGCCTAAAACCCTTCGTCCCCCTATACAATACCGGACGATCCGGAGGCCTAAGATCTTTGGGCCGCTCGTCGCGGTTGGTTCGCAAGTCAATGCAAGTGAGATTACCTTCTTCACGCACCAGAAGCCTCGGGAGACAGCGGGAACTGGGAAAAAAATCTTTTTTGCGCCGGAGTATTAAAAAAAATCCTATTTTTGCACCCCGTATTTTAAAATTGTAATGTTATGAAAAACGGTTTTGATAACGGGAAGTATCTGAAAATCCAATCAGAGCACATCAAGGAGCGCATCGCTCAGTTCGGACACAAACTTTACTTGGAATTCGGCGGGAAGCTGTATGACGACTTCCATGCCAGTCGTGTTTTGCCTGGATTTCAGCCGGACAGCAAGCTTCGTATGCTCACACAACTGCAGGACGATGCGGAGATCATCATCGTTATCAGTGCCGTGGATATCGAAAAGAACAAGGTGCGCGGCGATCTGGGCATCACCTATGACGAGGATGTGCTACGTCTGCGCGACATCTTCATCGCCCGCGGCTTCTTAGTCAGCGGTGTGGTGATCACGCACTACAACGGCCAGGCCAGCGCGATGGCCTATCGCCAGCGTTTGGAGCGCATGGGCATCAAAGTCTATTACCATTATCTCATAGAGGGTTATCCTACCAATGTCGATCTCATCGACTCGCCGGAGGGCTTCGGACGCAACGAGTATGTGGAGACTTCGCGGCCGTTGGTGGTGGTGACGGCCCCCGGACCCGGCAGCGGCAAGATGGCCGTCTGTCTGAGCCAGCTCTATCAGGAGAACGAGCGCGGCGTGAAGGCCGGGTACGCCAAGTTCGAGACCTTCCCCATCTGGAACCTCTCGCTGAAGCACCCCGTCAACATCGCCTACGAGGCCGCCACCGCAGACTTGGACGACGTCAACATGATCGACCCGTTCCATTTGGAGGCGTACGGCAAGATGGCGGTCAACTACAACCGCGACGTGGAGATTTTCCCGGTACTCAATGCCATTTTCGAGGGCATCTACGGCGAGAATCCCTACAAGTCGCCCACCGACATGGGCGTGAACATGGCCGGCTACTGCATCTCCGACGACGAGGTGTGCTGCGCCGCCTCCAAGGACGAGATCATCCGCCGCTACTTCACCGCGCTGTGCAACGTGGTGGACGGGAAGTCCACGGAGCAGGAAGTCAACAAAATCTCCCTGCTCATCAAGCGGGCACAGATCACGGTGGAAGACCGCAAGACCATCACGGCGGCCCGGAAACGCAAGGAGGAGAGCGGGGTCGCCTCGTCGGCCATCGAACTCGCCGACGGCACCATCATCACGGCGCACACCAGCCCGCTGCTCGGGCCGAGCGCCGCGCTGCTGCTCAACGCCACGAAACACCTGGCCGGCATCGACCACGAGGTGCGCCTCATCCCGCAAGCCATGATCGAACCTATCCAGAAGACCAAGGTCAACCTCCTCCACGGCCACAACCCACGCCTGCACACCGACGAAGTGCTGGTGGCCCTCTCCATGCTCAGCCTCAACGACGAGAATTGTCGCAAAGCCTTAGAGTGCCTGCCCCAACTGGATGGTTGCCAAGTACACACCACAGTCATGCTCAGCGAAGTGGACCACAAGATTTTCAAAAAGTTAGGGGTCGGACTCACCTGCGAACCCATCCGAAAGGGAAAGTGACTCGCCGACCCAGGAGTATATTCTCATCGGTCTATGAGAATACAGGCGTTGGCCCATGAGAATATATGCGTTGGCCCATGAACGTATGTTCGTAAGCGAGGGGGGCCCAACTCGCCATTGTACATGCTAGGCGGCGGAACCCCTAACCCCTAACTACTAACTACTAACTACTTAGAACACCCCCAGCAACCACGCGATCAGCACCCCCAGATAGTTGCCCGCGGCGTAACCGGCCAGACCGATGACGATGCCGCTGAGGAGCACCTTGCGGTTGCCCAATGCCTCCACGATGGGCGGCACGAACGGCGGCGAGCAGAGCAGGCTGATGTGCCCCACGGTGAAGAGGTCTCCTTCCACCTTGAAAATCTTGCAGATGATGACGTGCAGGATGATGGAGGTGATCATCACGAAGAGGATGAACCAGAGAATCTGCAGCGAACCCTTGAGGGCGTGGATGTCGAACTTGGAGGCCACCACCACACTGAAGATCAGGATGAAGAACATGCCCAACTCGAAAGTCTTGGGCAGGGCGCGCACCTTCGGGCTGAAGGAGGCGACGATGGCGAGGGTGGTGATCGTCAGAATGACAATGAGCTCGTTGAGCTTGTGGGTGATGAGCAGCGAGAGTCCCGCGCCGACGGCCAGCATCCCGAGGGAGAGCAGGAATCCGAGCATCATCTTGCCGAAAGTCTTGGGCTGAAGCATGCCATGGTAGTTTTCAAAGCTCTCGGCGTCAACGTTTTTTGTGTCTTCGGCCACGGTGTCGTCAGATTCTTTTGCGGGCAGCAGCCAGCGGAAGAATTTGTAGCCGCCGGCCACGATGAAGACGATGAACGGGAAGGTGGCGATTTCCTCGAAGGTCAGGGTCAGGGTGATGAGCGACGGATCGACTTCGAGCATGGTGCCCAAAGCGGAGAAGTTCATGGTGCCGCCGGTATAGATGCCGGTCATCATGGCCGCCACCCGGTCGAATTGCGGGATGCCGGCGTTGCGGAAGAGGAAATAGCCCGACACCACGGCAATCAGGATGGAGACCAGACCGCCGATGAGCACCGCCATGGTCTTCGGCAGCGACTTTGTCCACAGTTTGAAATCCGAGTTGAAGAGCATCAGCGGGATGGCCAAAGGCACGGTGACGTTCATGAGCGTCTTCTGCATCGACTCGAGGGCTTCCGCGCCGGGCTCCGTACCCGTGGGCAGGAATCCGATCAACGCCGCGATGATGCCCACGGCATACGCCATAATGACGGTGCCGATGCTTCTTGCCCATCTGTACTTGTTGAACAACAAGATGATAAGGACTGGGATGATGAAATATCCGATGAGGGTAAAAACTGTAACCATAGGGTTTTGCTGTTTAAAATTTGAAACGGCAAAAGTACATTTTTTTTGTTTTTGGTAGTTGGTATCACACGATTGATGTCGACTTTGCCCCCTTCTGCGCCGTGGTGGGATATTTCCGTTCCTCCGGCTACTTCAGACTGCGCCGCAAACTCGACCGCGTACAGAAAATTAGCATTCTTGTCGTGTATCACCAAAGAAATATTCTATTGCTTCTTTTAAGTACTCGTCAAAACATCTGATCGAGAATCCGCCCCAATCAAAGGGATGTTTTGTATCAGAATCGTATCTTGAATCCTGAATTCGTAGTTGCTTGTAAACATTAATAATTATTCGATTAAAGCAAAGAAGATACCCCCAATTACTATCGGCAAATCGAGAGCGCATCATTGAAATCTTATTTTTTTCTCTCTCAGAAAGTTTTCCTTTTTTTTTGAAAAAAAACAGTCTCAAGGATTCTTCCATTTCAAAATTAAAATCATCATACTTGTTTAATACATATAAAACTACATCACAAAAAGTTTTAGCAATTTGAGGATTTGTGACTTTAAATCTTTTTTGCTTGGACTTACACAGCATTACGGAAGAAATGGATACATAACCTTTATCGAAAATGTGCAAACATTCAATCTTATGCTCGTCATATCGCAGGATGTATTTTGCATAATCATAGATACTTAAATATTCTTCCAAGCCATGAAGATGCTCCAAAAGTTCGATTTTCTGCAAATCATCATGAATATATGGCCATACGAGCTCTTTTACTTCGCCGTTGATATATTTTGACAAGGTCGAACAACATTTAACCAAAACTGCGCATTGATTTGCAAATGCAGGAATATTTTTGTTGTCCTTAAAAGAAGTGAGAATATCAAACATGAGGATGAATGCATAACTTGAGAAATTTTGCTCCAAGTTGTAAAACACACCATTTAAAAAGTCTTTTTGTATTTCAAAGTAGGCAGTTTGATTGTCTTTTTCATATTCGAAAATATCTTCCCTTCTATAATTGTATTTTTTAGGGATTTCAGGAAATATGCCTTCGGGCGACAACAATATTATCTCATTCACTGTTTTCCATCGGTATGCTTCTAAAAATGGGAAAAAGTGTTTGTTATCCTTGCAAACAGCTTCTTCCTGTTGGATATAGCACGTCTGGTCTAATAGTGGGTAGTTACTAACCGTTTTTTTTGATTCTGAGCTGTTGTCATCAATATCTTCATAATAATGTTCTAAGCCACCGCATTCATAAGTGAAGTGGTAATTGTTGTCGTTATCGCAAATAAGAAAACCACCCAAAAACTCAAGATTCTCGCACGGGTGCGTTTCATCAAAAGAGTCTTTTGGAAAAGAATCTATGTTTTCTGCCAAAGGTATCAGTTCATCATCATATATGATAAGACTGGCATAAGAAGATCCAGGAAAGATGAAATCCTTGTCCTGGATTATCTTTAACTTATTAGAGTCGAACCTGTCTGTGTTTAGTACGAATCCTAATTTATAATCACTAACCAAACTGGAGGATAATGCCTCTGAGGCTGAGATTCCTTTCCAAATGCCAAGTTCCTTTCTGATTAGCCCAACCTCAGAAAAATCCAGTTCTTCAATCAATGTTCCTGTTTCATCATATACTTTTACACCGAACAGGGGGTTAGAGTTGTCTATTGCATCTTTATCGAAAATGAATATTGATTCAGAGTCTTTTGTTATCCAATCATGGAAATCATCCATCTCATCAGACATTGTATCTTCCCAGATCGAGTATTTTTTTTTATAGTTGTTTATCCAATTGACACCATAATTGACCTCGTTAGTCGAAAGTTTCTTCTTTGTGAGCTCAGTATAATCACCTCTTAAAACTACTTTTATCATATTTTTGTTGTAATATTAAATACATTTTTTCATATAAGTTGCTATTCGGGATGCTCTCCGTTCACGTATTTATTCTCAAATGCCCATCCTTCACTCGTTGAAGATAATTTTTGATTTTATAAATATCTTCTTGGCAACCTGTTCGAATAAATTCGATTGTATGACGAGTCCACAAATCGTGAAGATTGATGGATTCTACATTGCGTAAATGACGAAGTATCTGAAGTTTGGATTGTTCGTCGTATGTGAAAAAGTGATTGTTTTCCCTGTCTGAGAAGACAAATTCTGAAATAAGCTGGAAAAATATGGAGCATCCATTCCTCCTATAGTAAGTCCAAAAAATGTCACACAACAGGCTTTGTTTAGGATATCGGCCATCAAGGTTGGATTATAATTTGGAGAGGAAGTCTTATAGAGAAAGTCCATTTTTTCGGGTAAATGTTCAAGCTGGTTGAATGAGTATTTTTCACCTATACCAATAATAATATTATTTTCTGCAAGGTTGCCATGAATATGTTTGTAAGAAAAAGTTGTTGGTATTGCTAGTTTGTTGGCAATATTATGTAAATCTGTGTAATTGAACGAAAAAATGTGAGGAACAGCAATCGTATTCAGGTGCACCATTAAAACTGATGCCGCAGTAGAATTCGCATCGATTTCTTGCTTTTCTGCCTCAGTTAGATAGTTACGTAAAGAATTGACCAACGTTGAGAAGTCTTTTCCATCATTTTCATTGTAAGATGAGAGATGAACATTCCCTTTCCCAAGACCTGTTAGCCTCCCATATGCATAATCTCCCAAAGTCGCCCCCACGTCCATCCAGTTCTTGGTTCGTTCTTTTTCTTTTTGTAGGTATTCACTCATTTTAGAAGAAGGATTATTAAATGGCCAATATTTACTCGTGTAAAAATCAGAATACCGGGTTTTTAACCCTAAGTCGATGTCAAAACCATTACCCAGGATAAGGATGTCTGTACTTTGAAAAAGATCTTCTGCTAACACTTCAATGTTATCATTCATATTAGGTTGGTCATTAAAATTATGTTATCTGTCTGAATAGTATTTGGATATTTGGCCATTGTTTATGTTGCGAATAGTCCAAAAGTTCACCTTAACCGAGTTTGGATGTCTTCATCCATGATTTGTGCATTGAGTTCGTCCTCGTCGTTTTCAAGACGGGGATGCTGGTTGCGGAATGTGATCCAGAACTCCTTAATAATGTTCTTTACATGTTCGTACTCAAAGCGATTGGAATACCAAATATTTTCGGATTGCTGTAGCCAATAGTCAAGAGTGCTGAGTAGTTGCTGAAAATCGCCCCTTTCAATATGGACATTGAGTGTACTCTCGATGCTGTCTTTTGTGTGTATTGGCCGATAAGGTATCGATTCCGGCGATTTTACGTTTTCGTTGAAATATGCCGTTGAACATGCTCTGCAATGACGTATTTCTCCGCCCTCGTGTTGTTTTGCCGACAACCAATGCTGCGCTATCGGGGCGAATTTGTCGTTGAAAACGAAGACGCTGTTCGAATTGATTGGTTTCTCATTTCCTAAAAGGTCTCGAGTATGCTTTACTTTTCTTTCGAACTGCGTTTTAGACAGGTTGTTGGGGCTTGAATAGCCCATTTTCAACTCCACAAGCAACAACCTTTGGTTAACAGTCCTGTTGTTGGCGTAATTACAGATGCCAATGACGGCATCAACAGTGCTGTCTTCATTGCCAGTTGCTTGGTCTCGTTCGTATGAGTCCATATCCAAACATTTTATTGACTGGTCAAAATAGTTTTTTCCAGGATAGTCGCGTTCGGAGACGGCGTTCAGTGTAGAAGAATATTGACGAGATATAGAGTGCGACAGCAAGCAATTGTTATCATAGACTATCGGTTCCATACATCTGAATTCTATTAAGTGCTATGTTAAATGATGAGAATATTTCTCCGATTTCAGTTCCCAAATCTTTAAAGATATACTTCGCTGTCGAGTCATCGCGTTCCGCAAGGTAAAAATGGGTTTGTCCCAACGTGCCTTCACGTTCAGCAATGGCTCGAATTGCCGCAACCATATCGGGATTATGGCTGGCTAGCAGGAACTTTACACCCAAAGACTTGTTCAACAGAACTAATAGACGGGCATATTCTACAATCCATTGAGGATGCAGATGCACTTCGGGTTCATCTACCAGAATGATGGTGTTTTTCGTAAGATACCCGTTCTCCAAAAGACGTTGCAAATAAATAAAGGTTTTAAAACCTGTTGCGGTTTTGTCCACTTCTATTTCTATGTTGTTGTCAGAATCCACATAGTGTAATTCAGCATCATTAGAGAAAAGGGAAAATTTCTCAACTCTTTTTGCTCGGCCATGGAGCAGTTTCTCAATCCTTCGAACCATTTTCTTCTCCGTTGCTCCAACATCTCCACCGTCTTCTAAAATCAGTTTATTCAGTTCTTCCCAAAAACCAGAATGCGAAATGCGATTCGACAAGGCTAAAGGTGAATCGATGTAAATTGCTCTGTTCAGATTGTATAGTTCATATACCAAATCATTATCCAATAGTGCAACATCATCTTCAAATAGTTGAATCTGATTTGGGACAGAATCTGTCTCTCCAAACATGGTTTGAAATGCCTGTTTTAAAACTTCTGGTTGTCGTTTGTTTAATGCGGAATGTAATTGCTCGGTATATGTGTTAAGTTTTTGTAATGCTCTTTGGCTATAAGTGTCTGCCACTACTTTGGGCAAACGGTCTAACCAATAATCCTCAAACCCAAGTTGGTTGAGCACCCTTTTCTGCCGGTCTTTTGATACAGTTTTGTCGTTAAGGAATTCTTCCAAAATGATTGCATATTGCTTTGTTGCCTTGACATAGAAGTCTGTCATTCGCGACACATTTCTCTCGTGGTTCATGTCAACATTATTCTCTTTAGAGAACCAAAGAGACGGCCGCTTAATAGACGGAAAGTCGAGGTCAGATGGAAATTTTGCTAATGTCATCAGTTGAAGTATCTCCCGACTTGTTGTTGACATCGGACTTAAAGCAGTCTGAAGATTATTTTCAAACACGTTATATACGAATTCTTCATAGCGTCGGGAACCGTTCACTAAATAATACAGCCACAGGGAAAGAGTGCTCTTGCCAGATCCGTTTTCGCCCGAAAGGACTGTGATTCCTTCCAATAGAATGTCAGCTTTGCCCACAGCATGGTAGTCCGAAAGTTGATAACGATACTTGCTCATATACCAAATAATTTTCAGATGGCAAAGATACTCTTTTTTATCATTGATAATAACTTGGATTGGAAAATTATTGTCGTATATTTCTTGGGCTAAGCATAACCCCGTGGGGGAAAGGAACTGTCCCGAAGAAAAAAATCAGTGCGCAAGCGAATATTTTTTGTACTTTTGCGGCCTCATTAATATCAAAAGAAAAAAAGTTTATATGCGCCCTGATTTCAGCAATATCGACTTCAAGAAACTCCCGCAGAATCCGACGGATTTCCGTCAGTGGGAGAAAGACAACAACATTATAGCCAACTGGATGACTTCCGAGCAGATCCCTGTCAAGCAGGTGTACGGCGCGGACGACCTCCTCGGAATGGAGCACCTCAACTATGCGTCGGGCATCCCGCCGTATCTGCGCGGACCCTACTCGATGATGTACGTGTTCCGCCCGTGGACCATCCGTCAGTATGCCGGTTTCTCCACCGCCGAAGAGTCCAACGCCTTCTACCGCCGCAACCTCGCCGCCGGTCAGAAGGGTCTGTCCGTGGCCTTCGACCTCGCCACGCACCGCGGCTACGACTCCGATCACCCGCGCGTGGTCGGTGACGTGGGCAAGGCCGGTGTCGCCATCGACTCCATCCTTGACATGAAGATCCTCTTCGACCAGATCCCGCTCGACAAGATGTCCGTCTCCATGACGATGAACGGTGCGGTGCTGCCGATCCTGGCGTTCTACATCATCGCCGCCGAGGAGCAGGGCGCGACGCTCGACCAGCTGTCGGGCACCATCCAGAACGATATCCTCAAGGAGTTCATGGTGCGCAACACCTATATTTACCCGCCGGCACACTCCATGAAGATCATTGCCGACATCTTCGAGTTCACGGCCAAGAACATGCCGAAGTTCAACTCCATTTCCATCTCCGGCTACCACATGCAGGAGGCCGGTGCCACCGACGACATCGAGCTGGCCTACACGCTGGCCGACGGTCTGGAGTACCTCCGCGCCGGTGTCAACGCGGGCATGAGCGTCGATGAGTTCGCGCCGCGTCTGTCGTTCTTCTGGGCCATCGGCATGAACCATTTCATGGAAATCGCGAAGATGCGCGCCGCCCGTATGCTGTGGGCCAAGATCGTGAAGCAGTTCAACCCGCAGAACCCGAAGTCCATGGCGTTGCGTACGCACTGCCAGACCTCCGGTTGGTCGCTCACCGAGCAGGATCCGTTCAACAACGTTTGCCGCACCTGCGTCGAGGCCATGGGTGCCGCATTGGGACACACGCAGTCGCTGCACACCAACGCGCTGGACGAGGCCATCGCGCTGCCGACCGATTTCTCGGCCCGTATTGCCCGAAACACGCAGATTTACATTCAGGAAGAGACGCAAGTGTGCCGTTCCATCGACCCGTGGGCCGGCTCCTACTATATCGAAAGCCTCACGCACCAGATCGCGCACCGCGCCTGGGAGCACATCCAGGAGATCGAGTCGCTCGGCGGCATGGCCAAGGCCATCGAGACCGGCATCCCGAAGATGCGCATCGAGGAGGCTTCCGCCCGCAAGCAGGCCCGCATCGACTCCGGCAAGGAGTCCATCATCGGCGTCAGCAAGTACAAACTCGACAAGGAGTCCCCGATTGAGACCTTGGAGGTTGACAACACGACGGTCCGCGAGGCGCAGATCAAGCGTCTGGCCGAGCTTCGTGCCAACCGTAACGAGGAGGATGTGCAGGCCGCTTTGGACGCGCTCACCGAGTGCGCCAAGACCGGTAACGGCAACCTGCTCGACCTCTCCATCAAGGCCGCGCGGGTGCGTGCCTCCTTGGGTGAGATTTCCATGGCGTTGGAGAAGGTCTATGGACGTTATAAAGCAAAAATTAACTTGATTTCAGGCGTGTACAGTAAAGAACAACAAGACAACGCCGCCTTCAAGCGGGCTTGCGAGCGTTGCAACGAATTTGCCAAGAAAGAGGGCCGTCGCCCGCGTATCATGATTGCCAAGATGGGCCAGGACGGTCACGACCGCGGCGCCAAGGTGGTTGCCACCGGCTATGCCGACATCGGTTTCGACGTCGATATGGGCCCGCTGTTCCAGACTCCCGAAGAGGCCGCCAAGCAGGCCGTTGAGAACGACGTGCATTTCTTGGGCGTCTCCTCCTTGGCCGCCGGCCACAAGACGTTGGTCCCGCAGGTCATCGAAGAGCTCAAGAAGCTCGGCCGCGAGGACATCATCATCACCGTGGGCGGTGTGATTCCGCCGCAGGACTACCAGTTCCTGTACGACTGCGGTGTTGCCGCCATCTTCGGCCCCGGCACGCGCATCGCCGACTCCGCGAACGCGATGCTGGACATCATCATGAATGAGTAATTAGGAATTAGAAATTAGGAATGGGAGTGGGGATTTGGACCTGCTCCCTTTTTT
>Ga0247610_10008043_pt1 | contig 10766 bp, 9 predicted proteins | sample 174DNAGHGhighgp2_FD_193483 | JGI IMG/M metagenome (GOLD analysis project Ga0247610, IMG submission 193483) | Sheep rumen microbial communities from Palmerston North, Manawatu-Wanganui, New Zealand - 1742 DNA GHGhigh gp2 | ecosystem: Host-associated > Mammals > Digestive system > Stomach > Rumen ... | reverse complement strand
GGTCAGACGGAAGGCCACCCGGAAGGGCGTTGCCGACTTGCGCGGCTGCGGTCCAGCATAGTAGTAGAACAACCGCTGCACGTCAAAGGACTTGATGCTCACCAGCTTGGTCTCGCCTGGCTTGAGGCTCACAGGCACTGTTACCTGGCGCTGGGTGAGCATTTCCCCGTTCATGGTGCTATAACGCAACAACAGGCGCACCGCGCTCATGCGATGACTGGTGTTGTTGGTGATAAAAAAGGATTCCTTGCTGTCGCTGGCACGCTTGCTGTAGCCCTTGAGGGTGACAGCATCGGGATCGACTTGCGCCAGACTGTCGGGCAACAGACCGTCGCTCGGTTCGATAGCCATGACAGGCACCTCAATCGAACGCAGATTCTTGCGGGTGGTGCGGGTGCGAGCATCCAGCGAATTGACACACAGTAGCATCAGCAAGACAGAAAGCAATACAATAATAATATGTTGATTACGGTCTTTCATCACAAGTAACGCACACGGTTAAACGGTGTTCCGTCGCCTCCATCGGGATAGATCTTGCGGAAGCCTATTGGCACCTTTTCCTCCACTTTGTCGGGAATAATGCTCATGCCATTGAACAGGGAGGGCAGGAAACGGGCTATGTTGACACGCACCTTCACCTTCCAGTGAGGCGGCTCAAAAGTGAGTGTCGTGGCACGGTCGTTGAGCGTCGCCACACACTTGAGGGGCTTGATCAGGGTCAATTGGTCACGCTGACTATAGAGCCACAGCTGGTATTTGCTATCAACGGCCGTTGCAGCGATGTAACCGATGACGGTACCCGGCACCACATTGATGTCGGGCGAATCAAGTAAAATGATACGGTAGCCGATGTTGTTCGGGCCTTTATATCGCTCGATGCCCAGTGTCATCTCCTCGTTGGGATAGTACCAGATGCCCTCGAGCGGCTGCATATCGGTCTCGTCAAGCCGCACGCGCATCGAGTCCACATCAAGTCCATCAATCACCACCGACTTCTCGGGCACACTGTTACTTGCTGCCGCCATGAGGGGCAACATGAGGATTATCAATGCTATGATGGAGGCCTGACGCATCGGGATTCACAATCAGTTGACAGTAGCGAAACGATAGATGATACCTAAACTGAGGATTTCCTTGAACTGCCAGTAATTCCAGTCATCGTCGCGGGCACGCGAGCGGTCAAAACGCAAGTGGGTATAGAGCTGGGTGGTCAGGTACTTGCCAATGGAGAAATCGAGCGTGTTCTCCCAGTCGCCCTGAACATACTCATAGTTGGTGAACAAGTAGAGCCTGGAAGTGATCATCACATTGGGATTGAAGCGCCACAACCACTTGGCCTCGAAATTGCTACCAAAGGTGCTCTTGCTGTGACGGCCTGCATCGATGCCAAAACGGGTCGGGTCGATGTCGGTGATATTGCGGCAGTACTTCCAGTTATAAGACAACGGAGCGATGGCCAGCGTGAACATGCGGTCATCGGCCTTCTTGTAGCTATAGGTCATACCAAGACCGATGTTCAATTCGGCTGGCGACAAGAAGGAAGCCGTCATCGTGCGGGTATTGACCTTGTAGTTGTTCAGGAACTGGGTCGTGAACTGCAGCATGGCACTGTAGTACCAGTTTTTTATGGCCTTGTAACCCAGCTGTGAGGTAAACAGGAAGTTATCCTCGTTGATGAGGTAGTTGCGGATGCTGTCGCCATGGGTTGTGGCCAGGCCCAGCTTATAGGAGAACGCATTATTGAACAACCAGTCGGGATGCAGATCCTGATTCAGATTGCAGTTCCAGTTGATGCTTCCGAGCAGCGCCAGGTTATTCTCGCCGCCCTGGTACCAGTTGCCGCTGATGTAGGCCTGGGTGAACTGTAACGACGCATTGAAAACGTGAAGCCAGTTGTGCAAGGGCTGTGCCGGCTCATCGGGCGGGGTGACATCATCAACACCCACCTGGGCAGGAGCGATGGTGAGCATGCCCTGACGGGGATCGGCGGGGATCACGCCCTCGGGGGGGGCAGCGGGTAGCCGGTTGGCGTTATAGGCGACCAGCTGCGGATTATTGACCATTGCGCGCTGACGCAGACGCTGAGTGCGACTGGAATTCTCCAATGCCTGCTGCAACCACTCGTCACCGGCTTCAAGACTGTACAAGTCACCAGATTTAGCGGTTTGTTTCGACTCTTGGATTCCATCAATACTGTTGTCATAGACCAGCGGCACATAGAGCGTGCGGGATTCCTCATCGGGCCTCTCGGCACCATTGGCCACAGTGCCAAAACTCATAGTCGCCACCATGGCGAGAACCAAACAGGCTTTGAAAGTCATCTTATTCATTGGACAATATTTTTTAGTGGTTAATCATTCTTGCGGTTATATCCTGTCAACGGGGCACATCACGCGTCATACAGTTTCTCCTTGCGGGCCGGACGTTGTTGCTGCTGTTGTTGCTTCTTGATTTTGTCCTGTTGCCGGTCGGCATCCTGCTTGGTCTGCACTCGCTGCCGCTTGCGCTCGTGGTTGGGTTGCTGCTTCTTGTTCTCGGCAAAGCTCTTGATCATGTCCTCAACGATTTCCCGATTGCCGTACAGATAGTTGACCGTTATCTCGATGATGAGATTCTGGTGCTTGGAGACCAGGTCGGCAATCACGGCACGCGAGCCATCGGGCATGGTGCCGTCAATGCTGTAGGTCTTCTTGAAGCCCTTGACCTTGAGTTTGCCGTCGTGCAGGTCATACATGCTGTAACCCAGGGCCTTGCGCTGCAGGTTCTCGGTAAGCATCTTTTTCTCGTTGCCCTTATCCTGGCTGTAAAGCTGCACGGTCATGACCATGTCCTCCCACTGGATTTCAAAGCGGGTATTGCTGTTGTAGGTGACAAAACCGCCCTCGGGAGTCTCAAATGTCAAGTCGTACCGGCTCCAGTTATATACCGTAGCCCCTGCATCCATGCCACCGATGAGTGCCAGCAGCAGCACGATGGTCAATGGAGCGATATGTCTCAGTGCTTTCATCATCATGGTGAGAAAAACTATTCGGGTTGTTTAACATTGTCGAGATAGCTGTCCCAGTCCCGCTTGCTGCCGCGAAACACGTTCAAGTCCACGTCACCATCAATGCCATTGACGCTGCCCTCGTGGCTGAACTGCTGGATGCGGTGCGGCAGATGTGACAACATATCGGGACTGGTGAAGGAGCACAGCCACAAGTCGTGGTCGCCCAGCATATCCTTGTAATACTTCTCATAGCCGTCCAGATTGGTGTAAATCATCACCTGGTAGCCCTTGTCGTTGAGGATGTTGAGCATCTCCAACACTCGTTCCAGGGCCGTCTGCCGGCTCGTCACTGCACCATTGCCCCAGTCATCCTCGAGGTCAATGACCAGCGGCAGGTCAAAGGTCTTTCCCTTGATGACGCCCAGCAGGTTATCGGCCTGTTCACGGCCCGTACGGTTCTTGCGGAAGAAGTGATAGGCTCCTACCTTCAAGCCGGCCTCGCGCGCACGGTTGTAATTGCGCTCAAAGGCGTCGTCCTTGTAGGTCTTGCCCTCGCTGGCCTTGATAAAGACAAACTGGTAGTCATCGTCGCGCACCTGCTCAAAGTCGATGTCGCCATTGTGCCTTGACACGTCGATACCGGCCACGGGATAGCGGTAACGGTCCACATTGACCGAATGCGGCACGATGACGTAACGCCACACAACATAGGCCCCCATTAACACAACAAGTGAGGCCGCTCCGATGAGCAGCAGCCACTTGATGTAGTCTGGTCGTGTGGGAACCTGGCGTTTACCCATAGGCAGTCAGGGCGTTAGAACAACGGGAAATTACTGGGGCTATTGACCCACTTGGTCTCAAACTCCTCCTGCGTCGAGGTGAAGAAGAGCACGCCCTGGATAATCGACACGATGGTCGTGACGGTGGCAAGGATTCCACACGAGAGGATGGCGATGAGCAAGAAGAGCACGCCAGCCGAGGTCTTGTTGATGTAGAAGTAGTGCAGACCGCACCACCCCATCAAGATAGCGAGCAGGCCGGCAATGCCGCGGCTCTTGCCCGACGGGCCGTTGTTGAACACGCTGTCGAACGAGCCATAAGCCTGTTGCTGGCTGTTGAACTGTTGCCAGCGGTCCTGCTCCTGTTCGCTATAGGACACATTGGTCTCGGCACCACAGTAGGGGCACTTCACACGGTTCACCTTTTCTTGAGTGCTATACTGCTTCCCGCACTCGGGGCACTGATGAATGTACATAGTCGTTTACTATTTATTGATTAGTTGTCACTTATCTATTAGACGTTATGTACCCTCAAAAGGTTGCAATTATCGTACCAATTTCTCTATTTCATCTCGTTTTCACTTGCAATAAGGCCCCTGCGCCTTCAACGGCGGCGTTTGCCACGCTGCTGTTGCTGGCGCTGCTGCTGTTGCTGCATCTTCTGGGCTTCCTCCAGACGCTGCATCCACTTGGATTTCTTCTTGGGCTTGGCAGCGTTGGCGGCCATGGTGGCACGCACCTTGTCCTCGGTGATGAACAGACGGCAGCTATAGGTCTGCAGAATGGTGATCAACAGCGAGATGAAGTAGTAGTAGCTCAAACCCGATGCATAGTTATTGAAGAAGAACAGGAACATGATGGGCATCATGTACATCATCCACTTCATGCCAGGCATCGACTGCGATTGCGGCTGAGACTTGGTGGTAATGTAGGTGTAGATGATGTTGGTGGCCGTCATCAACAGGCAGAAGAGGCTCAAGTGGTTGCCAAACCAGTCCGAGAGCAGGGGGATGTGGGTGCTCCACTCCACAATCTTGTCGGGGGCGCTCAGGTCGTTGGCCCAGAGGAACGACTGCCCTCTCAACTCGATGCACGAGGGGAAGAAGGTGAACATCGCAATCAGGATGGGCATCTGCAACATCATGGGCAGACAGCCACCCATGGGGTTGGCACCGGCCTGACGGTAGAGCTCCATCATCTTTTGCTGCTTCTTCATGGCATCCTCCTGGTTGGGATACTTCTCGTTGAGCGCCGCGATGTCGGGCGAGAGGATGCGCATCTTGGCCTGCGAGATGTAGCTCTTGTAGGTGAGCGGCGAGAGCACGAGCTTGATGATGATGGTGAGCACCAGGATGATGAGGCCGTAGTTGCTCATGAACTTGCCCAGCCAGTCAAAGATGGGGATGATCACGCCGGTGTTGATCCAGCGGAACAGTTTCCATCCCAGGGGAATGAGGTGGGTGAGCTTCAGGTCCTCCTTGGGCGAGTACTTGTCATAGGCCGAGAGCATGTGGTAACGGTTCGGACCCATGTAGAAGTAGAACGAGGCGGGCACGGGCTTGTCGCTCGAGTAAGGCACCATCGTGTGGATGGTCACATCCTTCAGGTAATCCTCATAGTCGGCCGTTCCCTTGGTCTCGACGCTGGTCATCTTGGCGGTCGAGAAAACGCTGTCGGTGATGAGCACGGTCGAGAAGAACTGGTTCTTGGCACTCAACCACTTGAGCTTGTCCTTGATTTCCTTCTCGTCGTTACCGCTCTCGCTGGTGTACTTCACGTCGCCGCTCTTGCCGGCATACTTGTAGTAGATGCCGCTGTTGCGCTCCTCAAAGGTCTTGCCGAACTCGTGGCGCGAGATCTTCTGGTGCCAGTCAAGGTCGACAAGGTTGATGTTGAGGGGTATGACGCGGTTCATGCTCTTCTGCACCATCTCCATGCGCACCATGTAGCTGCCGGGCACCAGGGTGTACTTGAGGCCCCACTGGGCGCCCCCCTCGAGCTGCAGGTTCATCAGCACGGTGCTGTCGTTGAGCTTTTGGGGCTCAAAATAGAAGTTCTTGGTCTCGAAGCGCTGCGTGTTGTTGCTCAGGGTGAAGCTATAGTCGTTGTCACCCTTGTCAAAGAGCACCAGCTGCGGTGTCTTGTAGGTCTTGTAACCCTTGAGGGTGGCACGTGAGATGATACCGCCCTTGGTGCTGAGTTCGACCTTGAGCGAATCGTTCTCGATGGTGACCATCTGCTCCGAGCCGGTGAGCGAAGCGGCAAACAGGCCGTTCTTGGCATACACGTCAAGAGCCCGTTGCACGGCTTGCACGGCCAGGTTGTGGACGGCAGGGTTGTCGCTGGTGTGAGCAATCACCTCGTCCCACTTGACGGTGGTGTCGCCCACGGTAACAGTACCCGTGATGGATCCGTCCTTGAGCGAGAGAACTACTCCCTGGTTGTTGATAGCGGCATTGCCGGCGGGCATGTTGTCGAGCACGCTCTGCAGGTGGGCCAGTTCGCCGGTTGACAACGTGTCCACGTTGCCGGCGGTGATGTCTCGCTGCTGCTCGGCATTCTGCACAGCGGCGATCGAGTCCTGTTGTCGCTGACGCTCTGCCATCTCGGCCTCGCTTGGCCTGTTCAGCCATGTGAAGCCAAAGATGACCAAACCCATCAGCAACAATCCAATCAAAGTGTTTTTATCCATATTCAGTATTTTAGTTGTCAGTTTTCAGTTTTACAGTTGTCAGTTTTCAGTTTTCAGTTTTACAGTTGTCAGTTTTCAGTTTTACAGTTGTCAGTTTTCAGTTTTTAGTTGTCAGTTTTTAGTTTAGTGGCTAGAGAAGTAATCATTTTATCCACTTCAGTAATAAGAGCTCTTGATAGCAAAGTGACTGACTTATTAACGTAATGGAGTCGCTCACAGATTTCAAGCTGAGTGGATAATTCCCTGAGAGAGCCTCTAGCCACAGATAAAAACCTCACAAACTCTTTGCTTGATTCCCGACCTTGGCCTTCGGCGATATTGGAAGGAATGGAGACTGCTGCACGGCGCATCTGATCACATAGTGCGTACGTTTCGTCACGCGGCAGCAATTTGACAATCGAGTATATCTCAACCGTCAAGTCCATCGCTTTTTGCCAAACCAATAAATCTCTATAATCGCTCGATTTCATTTTATCAGTATCTGTGATTTCAGCCTTTCAGTCTTGAGTTGCCGTTTTTTATGCTGAAAACTGACAACTGAAAACTGAAGACTCAATTATTGCTGTTTGCCAGCAATAATTGCGGCTATAAACGACATGAAGAGCGGGTGGGGGTTAAGCACCGTGCTGCTGTACTCGGGGTGGTATTGCGTGCCGATGTACCAGCGCTTGTCCGATAGCTCAATGACTTCGGCAAGACCGCTTTCAGGGTTAACACCTGCAATCGTCATGCCTGCCTTCTCAAACCTTTCACGGAATTCGTCATTGAACTCGAAGCGGTGGCGGTGCCTTTCCTCAATGTCAGCCACACCGTAGGCTTCAGCAACTTTCGTGCCAGGCTTCACATGGCAGGCATAGCCTCCCAGACGCATGGTCCCGCCCATGTTGGTCACTGTCTTCTGGTCTTCCATCAGGTCGATGACGTTATAGGGCGTCTTGGGATCCATCTCGGTACTGTTGGCCGAGGTCAGCCCCAGCACATTTCGGGCGAACTCAATGACCATGCATTGCATGCCCAGGCAAATGCCGAATGTGGGCATGTCGTGTTCGCGGCACCAGCGCAGGGCGATGTACTTGCCCTCCACGCCGCGCTGCCCGAAACCGGGAGCCACCACGATGCCGTCATGGCTGCTAAGCAATTCCTCGACGTTGCCGTCGTTGATGTGCTCGCTGTTGATATAGTCGAGTTTGAGTTTGCGGTCATGATAGGCGCAAGCGTGAAGCAGACTCTCATCAATGCTCTTGTAGGCGTCCTGTAGCGAGACATACTTGCCCACCAGGCCAATGCGCACTTCCTTTTGGGCTCCTTTGAGCTTTGCGAGGAAGTCGTTCCACTTCGACAGGTCGGGCTCGCCCTTGACCTCCAGTCCAGTCTTTTCAATAATGATGTTGTCCAGACGCTGCTCGTGCATCTTGAGGGGCACCTCATAGATGGTGGGCACGTCGAGGCTTTGAACCACGGCGTCGGCGCTCACGTTGCAGAATTGTGCCACCTTCTTGAGCATTGTGGGAGGCAGCTGGCGCTCGGTGCGCAGCACCAGGATGTCGGGCTGGATACCTTCCTGCTGCAACAGTTTGACGCTGTGCTGCGTGGGCTTGGTCTTGAGCTCCTTGGCTGCGGCGATATAGGGGACATAGGTCAGATGCACGCAGATGCAGCGGCGTCCCAGTTCCCAGCGCAACTGGCGGATGGCTTCGATGAACGGCAATGCCTCGATGTCGCCCACAGTGCCGCCAATCTCGGTGATGACAAAGTCATACTTGCCGGTGGTGCCCAGCAGTTTCACGTCGCGCTTGATCTCATCTGTGATGTGCGGAATGATCTGCACGGTCTTGCCCAGGTAGTCGCCGCGGCGCTCCTTGTCGATGACGCTTTGATAAACACGGCCCGTCGTGACGTTATTGGCACGCGTGGTCTTGATGTTGGTGAAGCGCTCATAGTGCCCCAGGTCCAGGTCGGCCTCATGGCCGTCGATGGTGACGTAACACTCGCCGTGCTCATAGGGGTTGAGCGTGCCCGGGTCGATGTTGATGTAGGGGTCAAACTTCTGGCACGTCACGCTATAGCCGCGCGATAGCAGCAGGCGTGCTATGCTTGATGCGATGATGCCTTTGCCCAATGACGACACGACACCGCCGGTGACAAAAATGTATCTTGTTTCCACTTGTTTTTGCTTTTTCATTTGAATTCAACCTACAAAAGTAATACTTTTTTCTCACTTCCTATCCGAAAATGGCAGGAAACAGCGTTAAATGCTTTTCTCAACTCTATAATCGGGCATCATTGTTGATGACTGCCGATGTGTGGGTTTTGTAGTTATAATTAAGCAGATAAATGGGTCCGAAGTGCCGATCGACTGAAAAATAATTGTACCTTTGCGCCACACAATAATAATCTACACATTCACTAACATGATAGTTTTGATGATCAATGTGAAAACCATGATGTTGCTGGCCCTTGTGGCGGTCATTGCTGTTTCATGCGTCACAAGCATGAGACATCGTTCTGTGCCTCAACAGATTGCCCCCTCGTGGTCCGATGTCGGCGTCGACGAGTTCCAAACCTTGATAGCCGACCCCAGTGTGCAGCTACTTGACGTGCGCACTCAGGAAGAGTTCGACGAAGGGCACATCTCCGGGGCACTGCTCGTTGACGTCAATGACTCGGCGTTTGTCGAGAACGCCCTGGCCGTGATTGACCGCCAGCGCCCTGTCGCCGTCTATTGCCGCAGTGGCCGTCGCAGTGCCCGTGCCGCATCACAGCTCGCCAGCCAGGGTCTCACGGTGACCAATCTCAATGGCGGCGTGATTGCTTGGCAGGACAACGGCAAGACATTGGTGAAATAATGGCCTGTCGCAAGCATTACAACGTGGTGGCCGCCGTCATCGAGGTCGACGGCAAGGTGCTGTGCATGCAGCGAGGCATCACCCGTTATCCCTATACCAGCCACCGATGGGAATTCCCTGGCGGAAAAATCGAGCCGGGCGAGACTCCCCAACAGGCATTGCATCGCGAGATTATCGAGGAAATGGATTATGACATCCAGGTCCACGAACTGCTCGCCACCGCCACACATGATTATCCCGATTTTACCATCACCCTCTCAGCCTATCGCTGCACGGCAGCGACTACGGCATTTACCATGCGCGAACATATCGCTAGCCGTTGGCTGCAATGGAACGAACTCAACACCCTCCAATGGTGTGCTGCCGACGAGCGACTCATCGCCCTCTTCCCCGAAAAAAATAGACTTTAGACGTTAGACATTAGACATTAGACTTTAGACGCTAGACGTTAGACTGTAGACGTTAGGCGTTAGACATTAGGTGTTAGGCATTATTCTCTAAACCCTAACCTCTAACCTCTAACATGCTCGCATCGCGAGCATCACGCGTCAGCTCAGAAGTTTCAGAAGAATCAGTTGTTGTTAAAGAAAGGAGTGCGTATGCCTCTTTATCCTTTAACCTGCTCGCAACGCGAGCATCAATTAACCTGCGAGCAAAGCGAGCATGAAAAAAACAATCTGGGGCGCGCTATCGTCAGCGCACCCCAGATCTCAAAATAATTTAGTACTATTACTGTGGTTATAAATCGTTATTCTTCTGCGAAAAATATCAATTTCAGTAATTACTTCATCACCTTCATCGTGCTGGTCGAGCCATCACTGTAACGGGTTACAATGATGTTCATGCCCTTGAACGGCTTGCTCGACTGCATACCCTGAGCATTGTAGTAGGTAACACTTACTACCTCAGAACCGCCGAACAGTTCGTTGACTGCGGTCACAGCGCTCTGTGAAGAAGGAGCACCCTGGGCGATGAAGAATTCTTCAGCATCGTTGCCAAGACGGAGCTTGCTTCCGCCCTCTTGCTGACCACCCTCTTCAACCACTTGCCTGTAGTAGAAGCGGACGATGAACGTTACGTTCTGGGGATCCTCGGTGACAGGAACACCAAATGCCCAAGGCAGTTTGTAGGTGTCGCTAGGCAACCAGTCGCGACCGATAGTCACAATGTTCTGAGCAGGATCCACAACAATCACGCTGTCCAGCATGAAGGGAACGGTCTTCGATCCATTGTCAAGGAGTTCGTTATCGACAGACTTGAAGTCGCGGGCACCCTCATAGGTGCACCATGCGCGGAACATGTAAGGCTCATAGGTGTAAACGTCACCATCACCAGCAGTCACGGTTACAGGACAAACACCTGTAATCTTGATTTCAGGATAGTAGATGCAATATTCCACATTGTTACTATCTTTGAACTTACCCCAAGTGCTGGTCGTTTGATAAATCTTGGCCTCAGAA
>Ga0247610_10008039_pt1 | contig 10768 bp, 6 predicted proteins | sample 174DNAGHGhighgp2_FD_193483 | JGI IMG/M metagenome (GOLD analysis project Ga0247610, IMG submission 193483) | Sheep rumen microbial communities from Palmerston North, Manawatu-Wanganui, New Zealand - 1742 DNA GHGhigh gp2 | ecosystem: Host-associated > Mammals > Digestive system > Stomach > Rumen ... | reverse complement strand
AGGTGCGCGTCCTCATCGCCGGCGGTGGCATCGCTGGCAGCGGCCTCTTCCGCTATTTCTCCGAGGCGGGGCTCAAACCTGTCCTCATCAACTGGAGCCGTGGCGCATCGTGGCGCAACATCGGTGGCGGTCGTCCCGCTTTCTCTAATCCCGACATCGCCGACATCGCCACTCACAGCCATGAGATTTTCAAGTCCATACAGAAAGTCCACAATATCAACTATAAACCTACACGCTACGTCAACCTCGTCCACGACGACGCCACCTACCGCGCCCTCGACGCTTCGCGCGCATGGAGCGACGCCTACATGGTCGACCGCAAGGATTTCAAGAATGAGATATCGCCACTGTGGGACGACTCCAAAACAACCTATAGCCACGCCCTCATCACGCGCGACTGCTGGCAGGCCACGCCAGGTCGCGTCATCGACTACATCCGTGGCATCGGCGTCAGCCTCGGTGGACGCGTCTACGAGGACTGCGAACTCCTGCACGTCTCCCGTCTCGGCGACCGCTTCCTCGCTCTCGTCCGCACCCACGAAGGCAAGTATGTCGAGTACCTCGCCGACCATTTCGTCAACTCCATGGGCTGGGGCGCTGAACGCTTCACCGATATGCTCGGCATCGATACGGGCCTCTATCCCGTCAAGCATCAGGCCTTCATCACTCGACGCCTCCCGTTGATGGGCGTTAAGGGCGACGCGCTCGACATGATTATCGACCGCCGTCACTACAAGGGCTTCTCCGCCGTCTACGGACAGCAGTTCCTGCATACGGGACAGATTATCGGATGCGCCTCGCCGGACACCGACGCCTACGAGACCCGCCAGAACATCAAGTACAACAGCAAGGAGTTCCTCGAAATAGTCTCCGAGGTCTTCGCCGAGTGGATTCCCAACCTGCGCGAGGTGGGCTTCCACGCCGTCTGGGCAGGCCGCTACACCGAGCCACGCTACATCGTCGACCCCTCCGTCGGTCTCCTCACCGGCCTCCGCGGTCACGGCTTCATGCTCGGACAGTACCTCGCAAAGCTCTATGTAGACAAGTACCTCGGCCGTCCTGTCCCATCCTACATGGACGACCTCGCCCTCTCAGGCAAAGGCCTATCAGAGAACGCCTTTAAATAAACCGACCTGTAAGCCGACAAACCTCTATCACGTTCTCTCTCAAGAAAAAACGAATTCTCTCATCTCAGGGTGCCCTCATTCAGGGCACCCTTTCCTAATAAAAAACGACACCATCATGGTGTCGTTTTTAGCTATAAATTATGGTAAGTTATTCGCTACAAATAATGGTACTGCTTTAACCTCAATTGGTCGTTAGGGTTTATGCCGGATTGCTATTTGTTTCGAGCAGATTGACCGCATTACTGGTGAGGGCGTTGCGGGCTGCGTCAAGACAGTAATGTGGACAAGATGCCGAACGCTACTGCAGTAAAGAGCAAATAAAGCTTGCTTTCTATGTCGAGACCAAGTGGCGTCGTGGAACATAAAGAAATGCTGATATGGCATGAATAGACATATAAAATGGGCATTATAACGAATAGTCGGTCTAATGACCAATTTGGGTTTAATAATTCAATAACGAAAAATTTCCTCTTCAATCTCCTCATTCTCAGATGTAATACCTTTTATTCCCTTCACTCCAATCTCTCCTCAAAATCACATCTAATAATAAAACGTATCTTCTCCCCCAAAAAACTACAGACCCCACCAAATAATCTGGCGGGGTCTGCTATTGCGGCAACTGCTTGCCTGATATTATATATGTTGTATGATGGGGATTTCCCTTTTGTTTATCAGCTGCATTTGCTCCAGCCACAGTTTGTGCAGTGCTTGCAACCACCGCTGTAAACAACGCTCTTCTGGCCACAGTCCGGACACACCTCGTCGGTTGTCGTGCCGTCCTTTATGTAGCGGCGCAGCGCGCGCGCAACGCCGTTTTTCCATGTCGTGATGCTGTCTTCGTCAAAGTTCAGCTTGCTGATAAGGTCCACCACGTTGGGTATCGGCATGCCGTGGCGCAAAATGCCGGAGATAAGCTTGGCGTAGTTCCAGTACTCCTTTTTGAATGTGCGCGACAGACCCTCTATTGTTACCTTATATCCGTCAGGGTCAAGGAATTGGAAGTCGTAGCGCGCATGCTCGTCTCCCTGCTCCTTCACGCGTATCACCCAGCCTTTCTCAACATTCTGCGGTAGCAGGAAGTTCGATGCTCGGCCCGTGAAAATCTCATAAGGACGGCCTTCGTACATTCCAACCACTGCAATCCAGTCCTCTTTGTTGTTCTTGAAGCGCAGAATCTCGGCGTCCAGCTTCTTCGGGCGTTTCGGCGCCTTGGTCTCTCCAAACTGCGGCGTGGCGTCGCCTTCGTTGCTCACCAGCACGCCCTGACGGCTGCCGTCGCGGTATATCGTGCATCCCTTGCATCCGGCTCGCCATGCAGCCTCATATATCTCTTTCACAGTCTCTTTCGTCGTCTCTTTCGGAATGTTCACCGTCACGCTGATCGAGTGGTCCACCCATTTCTGGATGGCTCCCTGCATCTTCACTTTGTTTACCCAGTCGATGTCGGCCGATGTCGCTTTGTAGTAGGGTGACTTTTCTATAATCTTCTGCAAGTCAGCATCCTTCATTGCCATCACCTCGTCGGCGTTGTAGCCGTTCACCTTCAGCCAGTCGATGAATTTGGGGTGGAACACGTTGTATTCTTCAAAGTAGTCGCCACTCTGGTCTTGGATGATTTTGTGTTTCGAAGTGTCTTTGTCGTTGGGATTTATCTTCTTGCGTCGTTTGTACGACACCAGAAACACAGGCTCTATGCCCGATGTCGTCTGTGTGCAGATACTCACGGTACCTGTCGGCGCTATCGTCAGCAAAGCTATGTTGCGGCGGCCGTTTTTCTTCATCATCTCATACAGCTCGCCGTCAGCCTTTGCCAGTCGCTGGATGAACGGGTTCTTCTTCTCGCGTTCTGTGTCGTATATCGGGAAGCATCCGCGCTCTTCAGCCATAATCGCCGACGAGCGGTACGCGTTGCATGCCAGCGTCTTCTGCACCTCCACGGCCATCTTCGTAGCCTCCTCGCTGCCATAGCGCAGCCCCAGCGCGGCAAGCATGTCGCCCTCGGCTGTTATGCCAAAGCCCGTACGGCGACCCTCGAGGCATTTCATCTTGATATTCAACCACAAATTCTTCTCTACCGATTTGATTTCATCGCTCTCGGGGTCGGCATCTATCTTGGCAATTATCTTCTCCACCTTCTCCAGTTCCAGATCTATCAGGTCGTCCATCAGGCGCTGCCCCTTCTGCACATGGTCTTTGAAAAGCTCGAAGTTGAACTTCGCCTCGGCGGTGAATGGCTTGTCGACATAGCTGTAAAGGTTGATGGCCAGCAGGCGGCAACTGTCGTAAGGACACAGCGGTATCTCGCCACAAGGGTTCGTGCTCACCGTCCGGTAGCCGAAGTCAGCATAGCAGTCAGGCACCGACTCTTTCAATATCGTATCCCAGAACAGCACACCCGGCTCAGCACTCTGCCAGGCGTTCGTTATTATCTTGCTCCACAGCGCTCTGGCATCGATTTCCTTCTTTACCATCGGGTTCTTCGCATCTATCGGGTACTGCTGCACAAACGGCTTGCCGTCAACCACACACTGCATGAACTCGTCGGTTATCTTCACCGACACGTTGGCTCCCGTTATTTTGCCCTGCTCCATTTTCGCGTCGATAAAATGCTCCGCATCAGGATGTTTGATTGATATTGATAGCATCAGTGCTCCGCGACGGCCACCCTGCGCCACCTCTCGTGTTGTGTTCGAGTAACGCTCCATGAATGGCACTATACCCGTCGAGGTCAACGCGCTGTTTTTCACTGGGCTGCCACCAGGACGTATGTGGCTAAGGTCATGCCCCACACCACCGCGTCTCTTCATCAGTTGCACCTGCTCCTGGTCTATCTTCATGATGCCGCCATACGAGTCGCTGTTGCCACTGTTGCCTATCACGAAGCAGTTCGAGAGCGACACCACCTGATAGTTGTTGCCGATGCCCGACATCGGGCTACCCTGCGGGATGATATAGCGGAAATCCTTCAGCAGACCGTAGATGGTCTCCTCGCTCATCGGATTTGGATACTTCTTCTCTATTCGTGCAAACTCCTTCGCCAGACGGTGATGCATCATGTCTGGATTCTCCTCATAGATTTCCGATCCGTCGCGCAATGCGTATTTGTTCATCCATACATTCGCGGCCAGTTCGTCTCCGTGGAAGTATTCTACCGACGATTTCATTATCTCATCAGTCGTGTATGCTCTTTTTTCTGTTTCTTTCATGATTGGTGTGCCTTTGCTCTTTGTGGTTTGCTTACTTGTGCTTGCTTCGTTTTTTGTTGTTGTATTTTTGGCGGGCAGGCTGTTTTCGCCTACTTTGTCGTTACTTTTTGATTGTGAAAGCGTTGTGCTTATTGTTTTGTCTTCCAGTGCTTTACTTTTCCCCTTTTGGCGTTTGTCTGTTGCGGACGGGGGCTTTTGTTCCCCTCCGATGTCGCCAAAATCCAAAAATAGTTCATTGCCGTTCATGGTTGTTCTCTTTTTTGTTGCACTGTTACAAAACGTTATATCACCCTCTCATGCTTCCGTACAGATTGCTAAAATACATATAAGATTCTCCTTTTCTCTTTAATACACCCCTTAGTTATTAACATAATTTTTAACATCCTTGTCCTTGTTGTTCGCTACCAATTTGTTTCACGATGTCTCATGTCAATTCAAATTCAAGCTACCATGTTATAATATCCAGTTCTTTATTTTTTGATAAAAAAACATCCGTGTAATCCATGTTCGATAATGTAAACTAACCTACGTCGCTTGTTGTAAGGATTTCCAATCCGTCAACCTCCTCTTTCCCTAAAAACAGAAGCCTCCATCGTCTTGATGGAGGCTTCCGCATTTCTCGTGTTGGTATCTTGTTTGCTGTCTTATTATCTCTTTATCAGTTTTTTGGCGTTTCTCATTCCGTTCTTGCTCTCTATACCATATATATATAGGCCTTGAGGCAGTTCGCTCAGGTCAATCTCTGTCGTGCCCTCGCCGGCCTCTATCGATTTGCTCCACACGCGTTTGCCTTCGATGCTGTAAAGGCACAGCGTCGCGCTCTCTTCTGTGCTGTATGTCACCGTGGTACGCGTAGCTGCAGGGTTGGGACTTGCATGTAGCGTGATGCTCTGTCCGACGCCGCTGATGCCAAGGTTTGCGTCTTTGTTATGCACTCTCACATAGATGGTTCCTTTGTTTGTGACGTCGCTTGTGTCGTATACTGTCAGCTCGAACACCGCGGGCTCTGCCGTCGCAGGCACATCAAAGTCAATATGCAGGTCGTCGTACGACGAGTTGCCGTTCACTTTAAATGGGGCCGACATCATGCCGTCCATACACAACTGGCCTGTGCAGATTCCATATAGGTCTATCTCGGTGTTGTCCACCTTCTTACCTTCGATGCGGCACACCAAGTCCCATATCTCGTTGTTGTTGATTGTCGGCTTGAATTGCAGGTCGTTGTTCGATGCCGCCTTCACGTCTATTGTCGCGCCGTCTGCTATCTCGTGGCCGTTGTATGAAAAGCTCAGTATCTGTTGTGCGTTCGCGCTTCCCATTCCGCAGATGAGAATTGCCAATAGTAGTGTTTTGACTGTTTTTTTCATCTTTTTGTTGTTTTTTATTGTTATATCTTGTTGATTTCTTGTTTTTAACGTGCGACTCTTTTCTCGGTTTTTCTCTGCAAATATACTCTTTTTTTTCTTTTTTTTGTCATTTCTGTAACCACTATTCTTTATTTATTTGAGGGTTCTAAAATGGTTAATTTATGCCAAAATGGCATATATTTTTTCATTAAATCGTATGTTTCGGAAATTTTGTCAGTTTTATCCCGAAGGCATGCGTTTTGTTACTATATGGGGTGTAAGGCGAACGGAGAGCCGAGGATACGAAAGGAGTTTGAGTCCATTGACACCGCAAGCCTCCAAAAAAAATGAATGTTAAACAATTAAAAATAGGAGATTTAAACCATGTTAGTAGCAAGAAAAAACAATGACCTCGTTTCAACAATGTTCAACGAACTTCTCGACTGGAACCGCTGGGGCGGCCTCTGCAGCACCGACGACCACACCGTAACACCTAAGATGAACGTCAGCGAGAGCGACAACGACTACCGCCTCGAACTCTCCATGCCGGGCATGAAGAAGGAAGACCTCTCGCTCAGCATCGACACCGACAACAACCTCGTCATCGAGATGAACCACCAGGAGGAGAAGAAAGACAACGACGAAAAACGCAACTATCTGCGCCGCGAATTCAGCACCGCTCAGTTCAAACAGATGCTCTCCATGCCAGAGAACGTCAAGAAGGATTCCATCTCCGCCAAGGTCGAGAACGGCATCCTCACCATCACTCTGCCTAAGTTTACGGCCGAGGAGCAGAAGCAACTGACGCAGACCATCGCCATACAGTAACAACACCGATTTCTTTGATGTGCACTCTTCCTGAACAGAATATTTGTTGAGTTAATAAGTTGATTACTACCGAACTGGAACATTCTTTGTTCCAGTTCTTTTTTTTTGTGTACCTTTGCAAATTTGAAATGAATGACATTAACGATAATCCTACCGAACTGATAGACCTGCAGAAAGTCCTGGCTTCCAAGAACGTCAAGGCTCCGCGTTGGGTCGTCTCTCTACTCGGACGTCTCCTGCATGTCGACGAAATCAATCAGGGGCTCGCCATCTATCATGACAAGCAGGGCCCCGAGTTTGCCGACGCCATACTCGACTATCTCAACGTCTCTGTCGACCTCGTCAATTCGCAGCGCATCCCCGCCGACGGCAATCCAATTATCGTGGCCAACCACCCACTCGGCGGCCCCGACGGCATGGCGCTCATAGCCGCGGTAGGCAGGATACGCAAGGACATCAAATTCCCAGTGAACGACTTCCTCATGGCTCTGCCCAACCTGCGCGACGTATTCGTTCCTATCGACAAGGTGCATGGCAATCGTCTCACTGCCAACGGCATAAACGAGGCTTTTGCCACCGACAACATACTGCTCTATTTCCCTGCGGGTCTCTGCTCCCGCCGGCAGAATGGCGTCATCGCCGACCTGCCATGGAAAACCACCGTCGTCAAGAAAGCTCTCGCACACCAGCGCACGGTCATTCCTGTCTTCATCGACGCCCACAACCGCCGCCGCTTCTATTCTATCGCCAACCTCCGCAAACGTCTGGGCATCAAATTCAATTTCGAGATGGCTCTCCTCCCGGGTGAGATGTTCGCACAGCGTGGCAACACTTTCCGCATGGTCGTCGGCAATCCTGTCGACTGGCGCCGTTTCGACAACGGCGAATCACCTGTAGTGTGGGCTGAACGGCTCCGACAGTACGTCTACACCCTGCGCCAGAACCCCGATGCCGACTTGATACTCAAATAAATTCAAGATTATGCAAACCAACTTAGATTATATCATTCCTCCCGTCGATCGCAGTCTCATCAAGAAGGAACTCTCCGACAAGCTTTTCCTTCGACACACCAATTTCGGCGGCAAAGACATCTATGTCACCACGGCCCACATCTCGCCTAACATCATGCGCGAGATTGGACGCCTCCGCGAACTCGCCTTCGCCTCCGAAGGCGGAGGCACAGGCAAGCCCATCGACATCGACGAGTTCGACACGCTCCCCGAACCCTATTGCTTCAAGCAACTCATCGTCTGGGACGCTCAGGCCGAAGCCATCGTCGGTGGCTACCGTTTCATTCACGGAAGCAACATGTTCCGCTCCGTCGACGGCTCCATCTATACCCCCACAGCCGAGCTTTTCCACTACACCGACGATTTCATCAACAACTACCTGCCTTATACCATTGAGCTGGGCCGCTCTTTCGTACAGCCTGACTATCAGCCGTCAAGCAACCTGCGCAAGGGCATGTACTCGCTCGACAACCTCTGGGACGGCCTCGCCACCATCGCTGTCGAAATCCCAGAGACGCGCTACTTCTTCGGCAAAATAACCATGTACCCGCACATGAACCGTCGCGCCAAAGACCTGGTACTCTATTTCTATCAGAAGCACTTCCCCGACAAGGATGGTCTCGTATGGCCCGTCGAGCCGATGGCCATCGAGTCTGACTTTAACGAATTACATCAGCTCTTTAACGGTCGCAACTACAAGGAGGACTACCAGATTCTACTGCGCGCCGTCCGCGAACTGGGCTCGCATGTGCCGCCACTCGTCAATGCCTACATGAACCTCTCTTCCACCATGCGCTCCTTCGGCACCGCCTACAACCACGCTTTCGGCGAGACCGACGAGACGGGCATCCTAGTCCAGGTGCGCGACATTTTCCCCGAAAAGAAGGCTCGACATTTCGAGTCCTACGACACAAAAAACCATCTCTTCGAACGTCGCAAACTGTTTAAAATCAATATACGGCGTATGCCATGGTGGCGCAACGCATCCGACAACGACGGTATCGACGACCTCCTCGCCATCAAAGAACACAAGATAGCGCGCGACCGCTCCTCTCAGGACGACAACGACGATAAGTCTCTGTCGCAACGGCAACTACGACGTCAACTGCGGCGTCAGCGACGCAACAAATAATCTTTACGACAATGATCATCAAATCCGCCTCTTTCGTCGTCAGCAACAGCGACTATTCCAAGTGCCCGGACAACGGCCTGCCGGAATACGCCTTCATTGGGCGCTCCAATGTCGGCAAGTCCTCGCTCATCAATATGCTCACTGCACACAAGGGGCTCGCCAAGACAAGCGTTAAGCCAGGTAAGACGCAGCTTATCAATCATTTCCTTATCAATAACGAGTGGTACCTCGTCGACCTCCCGGGCTATGGCTTTGCCCGCATCTCCAAGAAAGAGCGAGAGTCGTGGCGCAAGATGATAGAGGCATATCTACTCAACCGCGAGCCACTCGTCAACACTTTTGTACTCATCGACTCGCGTCTCACGCCTCAGCGCATCGACCTCGAGTTCATCTCTTTCCTCGGCCGCAATGGCATCCCGCTCTCCATTGTCTTCACCAAGGTCGACAAGCAGAACCAGAGCGACACCGCGCGCAATGTCAATCTCTTCAAACAGGCCCTTGCCGAAGAGTGGGAGGAACTGCCTCTCCTTTTCCTCTCCTCGTCGGTCTCAGGCTCCGGCCGCTCCAAGATTCTCGACTATATCGACTCTGTCAATAGCTCTCTCAAGGATAGATAATGTGCTGTATGATAGATTGTAATTAATCATTTATATTCCAATCCAACATATCCGTTTATGTCTTTTTTACGTTTTCCTCTCGTTCTCATTACGCTGTTCCTCTCGTTCTCTTCTGCTCTCTTCGCCCAGAACACTGCGGCTCTGCAGAAGGCTGTCTCCGACCTCGCCACAGAACATGCTATGCGACACGCAACCCTTGCGGTATCAGTCTATAAGGTCGATAAAGGTACTCAGCTCTACGCCCACAACAGCCAGACGGCTCTCGTCCCGGCGTCGCTTGTCAAACTGTTCACCACATCCGCTGGCTTCGACCGTCTCGGTGCACAGTTCCGCTTCTGTACCACTCTCGCTTACAGCGGCGACATCGACAAGAATGGCACCCTCCACGGCTCTATATATATCATCGGCGGTGGCGACCCGCTTCTGGGTTCCTACCGCTACCGGCAGACGCAGCCCGACTCGCTCTTCGCCATCTGGCATCAGGCCCTCGTCGCCGCTGGCATCAAGGCTGTCGACGGCCGCGTCCACTACGACGCCTCCATCTTCGACAACCACCCCATCAACAACAACTGGCCATGGGGCGACATCGGCAACTACTACGGCTGTGGTGCTTCGGGACTCAACTTCCACGAGAACATGTTCTTCATCTATCTAAATCCAGGCGCCAAGGTGGGCTTCCCTGCATCGCTCTCGCGCACCGCCCCGGCCGGCCTCAACCTCAGGATAATCAATGAGGCTGTCACCGGTCAGCCCAAGTCGGGCGACAACATCATCGTCTATGGCGACCCGGGCTCCTCGCTGCGCACCTGCACAGGCACACTCCCTGTCGATGCCCGCAATTTCTCCGTCAGGGCCTCTCTGCCCAAGCCCGCTCAGGCTTGCGCAGACCTCTTCACCGTCTATCTCCGTCAGCACAAACTGCACGTCTCTGGCGCCGCCTCCGAGGCGTTGCAACGCCCCAGAAACCTTATCTCTCTCCTTGAATATACCTCCCCGGCATATACTCTTATCGCTCAGTATACTAATATGACTTCCAATAACATATATGCCGAGTCTATCCATCGCTTCCTGGGCTACAAGATGAACGGTCTAGGCTCCAACGCCAACGGCAACAAGGCTGTCGCCGACTATATCAAGCGCCTCAACCTTGAGGCGTCGGGTATCGTCCTCGACGACGGCTGCGGTCTCTCCATGCACAACAGGCTAACCGCCGACTTCCTATGCCGTTTCCTCTGCGAGGTTGCCAAAACCAACTATTTCAACGACTTCCTCAAATCGCTCCCCTCGGCTGGCGAGAGCGGCACCGTCAAGAAGATGCTCACCGGACTGCCGCCGAAGGTCTCCGTTTCCATGAAGTCGGGCTCCATGACCGGCGTGCGCTCATTCGCGGGATATGTCACCAACGCCAAGGGCGACCGCTACTGCTTCGCCGTCATTGCCAACAATTACGACTGCACTGGCGCACAGATGCGCGCCAAGCTCGAAAAAATAATCCTCAAAAT
>Ga0247610_10008038_pt1 | contig 10770 bp, 1 predicted proteins | sample 174DNAGHGhighgp2_FD_193483 | JGI IMG/M metagenome (GOLD analysis project Ga0247610, IMG submission 193483) | Sheep rumen microbial communities from Palmerston North, Manawatu-Wanganui, New Zealand - 1742 DNA GHGhigh gp2 | ecosystem: Host-associated > Mammals > Digestive system > Stomach > Rumen ... | reverse complement strand
TCTATTTAAATGGAGTGTATGATTCCCAGACTACAAACAGAAATTATCAGTTGAGACGCTTTATTCTGGAGCCGGGAGAATATGTGTTTGCTTTCAGAGATTCTGTTGGATGGAGTAATACCACCATAAACTGGAGTGCAGTTAAGAACGTAAAGATTATAACGATTGTTTCTCCTGATTATAGTCCGGCTGTAATAGATTCTGATATAGATACTGTATTCTTTAATAACGACAATTGGTTGCGCCAATGGAATATTGAAGATAATGTTGCAATTATCAGAGGCAGAGAAGATAGTCCAACTTATTCCACTTCATGGTTAACAATGACATTCTCTCTTAAAGAGAAGTCAGAGGTATCTTTTGAATGGGCATGTTACGATTATTACGATCATAATTTACAATTCTATTTAAATGGAGTGTATGATTCCCAGACTACAAACAGAAATTATCAGTTGAGACGCTTTATTCTGGAGCCGGGAGAATATGTGTTTGCTTTCAGAGATTCTGTTGGATGGAGTAATACCACCATTAACTGGAGTGCAATAAAGAATGTAAAAATTAAAACAGTAAGACCGCTTGAATCAGTTGCATTGACTGATAAATCCATACCACTTACATTTGCCAACAATAGTGATTGGCCATGGATGATACAAGATGATTATATCAGGAGTGGTAATTTTGATGTGGATAATTCTGTTTCAAAGTTTTCAACTACCATAACATTAGATAAAACTTCGCGACTGTCATATCAGGTTCTAATTCCATCCAATCATAATTCTTATTACAATGATATTTATTCTTCAGATCATACCTTGTATGTTGATGTTAATGGAATAAACTGGAACTATTGGGAGTCAAAAAGAGATTGGACAACAGATATGATTACTCTTGAACCGGGGGAATACACTATAACCTGGATTGATACAATCAGAAGTAATTCCCATAACTATGATTTCAGATCTTTAATCAGGAATATTGAGTTAACCAGCAATTGGGTTGAGGTTGAATTGGCTACAGCCGGCACGCTTGGTGTTGAGGCCCTTTATAAGGTAGATATTCTTAATGAACTTGAAATGCTAAAGGTCAAGGGACCAATGAATGCTACAGATTGGGCTACAATTAAACAAATGAATAATATTGTCGCATTAGACTTGAGTGAGGCCGTTTTTGATAATCTTCCTGATTATGCATTTGATGGATTGACTTGGTTAGGCAGCGTTATTCTACCCGAAGGATTAAAGACAATCGGTAGCTATGCATTTCGGGGCACCAGAATGGTAAATATACATATTCCCTCTACTGTTGTCACGATTGGTAAAGCTGCATTTGAAAATGTTAATCAGTTAAGATATCTCTCTTTTGCCGATAACAGTCATCTGCAAAACATTGAAATGTGGGCATTTCAGAATTGTGCTAAACTACAAGCACTAAATCTTCCAGAACCTTTGGTTTCAATAGGTTTTAAGGCATTTTGTGGTTGTTCTTCAATAGAATCAGTATTTATTCCTAATACAGTTTCTACGGTTGAAGGATATGCATTCTATGGTTGTTCAAATATGAAGTCCATACATTTCTCTGATTCTATGACAGAAATACGTGAATGGATATGTCGTGAGTGTTATTCATTGACATCTATTCATTTCCCTAAGAATCTTAAGTTAATAAGTTGTGGAGCATTTGAGTATAATAACAGTTTAAGACATATTGAATTACCCAACAGTCTTAAAACTATTGGATATCAGGCTTTTAATAATTGTGCAATAGATTCTCTTGAATTGCCAGTTCAATTGCAGTATTTGGGAACCAGTGCATTTGATAATTGTCAAAATCTCAAATATATTGTATTTCCTTCTTATTTAGAAAGGGGTAATTATATATATAGAGAATATCGTAGTAATGGATCTTACTATAATTATGAAAGTGCTTCAGGTTACCGTTCAAATTTCAGGAATTGTCCATCAATAGAAACGGTTGTAATGCGATCAGCGGCACCTCCTATTGTTGATGCTGATCCGTTTGAATCATCACGTACCAAGAGTGCCATTACTCTTAAAGTTCCGTCGTTTGCAGTGGTCAACTACAAGTTGGACAATTATTGGTATCAATTTGGACAGATTGTTGAGGGAGATGATGTTGATTATTGGAAAATCACCAATCAGCTATCTCTTACCAACAATAGACGTATGAACGGCAAACCGGATATTGACCTGTATTATAGCGGTCAGTTTACGGTAGGGGGCAATGCTCCTATGGAGATAGGTCTTTTTAATCTATTCGTAAATGAATCCGATCCTGGCCGGCTGCTCACTACATGCGAAGCAATGAGCGCTGACAGTATAAACACATATTATTCAGTCAGCAGAGACAAATGGTATTTCTTTACTCCTGTTCATGACGTTGATCTTTCAAAAGTTACAGTAAGCAACAACGCATCATATGTATTCCGCTATTTTGACGGTAGTAGCCGTGCAACCAGCGGAACCGGCAACAGTTGGAGAAATGTTGATAGTCATAAACTGATTGCCGGGCAGGGGTATATATTCCAGTGTAATGCCGATGCCGTGATAACAATGCCAGCCTCTGAGTTAGGTCATTCAAAGGTGTTTAACACTTCCGATGTTACAAAGCCTCTTGAGGTTTATGAGGCAGCCGCCTCGGCCAACAAGAGTTGGAACTATGTAGGTAATCCATATCCATGTTATTATGATATTTACTATATGGATTTCACAGCACCAATTACAGTTTGGACAGGTAGCACTTATAAGGCATACTCTATCGCAGATGATCAATTGGCGCTCAGACCGATGCAGTCATTCTTTGTACAAAAGCCAGATGCAGTTGATAATATAGTTTTCCGTCGTGAAGGAAGACAATTAACTGCCGATGTAAATCATTCAACTGGTGCAAATCATGCAGCAAACAGGAGTGTTGACCGTTATTTCTTTGAACTGAAACTGTCAAACGAAAAACAGGCCGATGAAACCCGTTTGGTAATCAATGATGCTGCTTCATTAAAATATGAGATTGAGCGTGATGCCTCCAAGTTTATGAGCTTTGACGCATCAGTTCCTCAGTTATTCACGCTTGATTCAGATGGAAACGGTTATGCTATCAATGAACGACCTTTGGATAATGGCGATGTAACACTTGCCTATTATTCCGGAGAATCAGGATTCCTGACCATCTCGGTACTACGTTCTGAAGGTAGTATTTATCTGTATGACACACAGCAGAATAAGACTGTTGACCTGACTAAACAGGATTATACATTCTATACAGGTGTGACTGATGGTGCTGATACTTCACGGTTTATTATCAGATTGTCTATAGACGGTACAACAAAAGTTGATAATATCGAGAAAGAACATAAAAATGAGAATATCATATATGATTTACAAGGTAGGATAATAGAGAATCCTGATGGAAATCATTTCTATATTCAGAATGGTCAACTAATCCTGAAATAATCGTTTATGAGAAACCACAGATATATTCTCTTCATACTGGCTCTTATAGTAAGTGTCAGTATGCGAGGGCAATACAATCCGACAAATCCTGCGGAGCCGGGTGTCTACTACACACTGACTCTGCAGGCTACGCCGGAGAGTGGTGGAAGTTTCAATATAGGCTCTGTAACTACATACTCAGAAGGGACTATTATAAACCTTCGTGCCTATACCAATTCCAACTTCTCCTTTGCGGCTTGGGAATTAGACGGAGATGTATATTCTACATCATCATCTATATCTTATGTTATGCCTGGGAGGAACGTCACTCTTATAGCCCATTATAATTATTCGCCAAACAATCCGTCTGAGCCATCAGAACCTAGCGTTCCTGAGTATTCTACGTTGTCATTGAAAGAATCACCATCAGGGAGCGGATATTTTAATATAAATAGCGGTAACAGGTATGAAGTAGGTACAGCAGTTTCATTGCGTGCATATAATAACTCTAACTTTGTCTTTAGAGACTGGACAGAGAATGGTGTGGTTGTATCAACTTCCAGCTCATTCCAATATGTAATCCAGTCCGGTAATCATGAATTGACCGCTAATTATACTTATAATCCCGGTAATCCGTCTGAACCTTCAGAGCCACAGTTATATAGGAAATTATGGCTGGAGAGCAATCCTACTGGGGGTGGATACTTCAATATTTCAAGTGGAAATGAATATCAGGATGGTAGTACTGTATATCTGCGGGCATATTCAAATCAGTGGTATTCTTTTTTGAACTGGACCATAGGAGATAGTGTGATTTCAACAAACAGCAGTTTTTATTATGAGATGCCGGATCATGAAGTCACATTGAAGGCAAATTTCTCCTATAATTATAATCCGTCAAGTCCTAACGAACCAGGAAAACCTACAACTGAATATGTCAACATATATGGAATGTCAGAAGATGGTGTACGGGGACAGACAATTATCTACCCTGTTTATCTGGAAAACGACCAAGAGGTGAATGGCATGGTGATAGATGTACGCTTTCCTACAGGTTTTATTGTTAAGACGGACAATATAGCTTTAACGGGGCGTGCCTCCGGTCATGAAATATCTGTTTTGGATATAGGAGAAAACAATTATCGTTTTTCTCTTTTGGGAGATGATTGCTTTATTGGAGACAATGGAAAAATATTTGAAGTTCCTGTATCAATTCCGGATACAGCAGTTATGGGCTTCAATTATCCTGTAATACTTACCCATGGCGTTATTCATGGAATAGATGGCAGTCTAATTCCAGTGTCTGTTCGTAGCGGAAATATATATGTGGAGAAGATATCAGAAGATGGCCTATATGCCAGATTCTCATATGACAAATTGCAGGGACGCGTCAAATTTACTAATCTCTCATCGGATAAGGCTGTTTCTTATTATTGGGATTTTGGTGACGGCAAAACCAGTGAAGAGAAGAATCCGCTACATGTATATGAGAAATCAGGTTATTATACTGTAACTCTCACTGTAAAAGGAGAGATAGATACAGATATTGCAGAACAGACTGTGCTTATCAATGATGAGAGCTCATGGCGTGTTGAAGGAATGTTTTATCTGTCTGATGAAGTCTTGGGCGTTCGCTATTTCAATTCAGCACATGAACTTTTCAGTTTTATTGGTGGTGCTCCGTTGGCAGGAGATGTGAAGATTGCAGTAAAAAGCGACAATGAATTCTGTTATTCTCTTGTAAATGGCAACAAACAACTGATTAGAAAGATTCAAAATTCTCTTGTTGATAACTCATATACTCTTTCATGGTCCAAGTATGGGACAGGACGTAATCCCGTTTTTTATTTAGGTGATAAAGATGATTCATTTGATAGAAACTTTGTGGATCTCTTTGTGCAGTTGGGTAAGAATATGTCGTGTGAAGGTGTTGAGTTAAGATTATGGGGAATCACACTGAATCCTGCACAGATAGACAAATTGTCAAACCAATTGATTCATTCTGGCGACAAATCAACACCAGTAGACCTTTCCTCAATCAGTTCTGATTTGACATTTACTTGGAATCTCTCAGAAATACCTACAGGAGTAAGCGGCTATGTTGCTTCGGGTGAGAGAATCATTCCTGCTATGACAATAGTCAATGAGAGTGAGGGTAGCACAAGTCTGGTTTATAATATAATAGGAACCTCTGGAGGAGAAACTTTTTGTGAGTTTTTCAATAAGATTACTGTGACACCGGCTTTGGTCGGTTTGTTTAATAGTCTGTCACCGGGTATTGGGGCTGTTTCAGAATCATCAACAGTTACTCTAACGTGGAACAAAATAACAAACGCTGTCTACGATGTCTATTTGTGGAATGCTCAGAATAGCAGACCTTCTACTCCTGTTGTTGAGGGAACCACAGAACTTCGTTTCACAACGTCTAATTTCTGTCAGAACGGTCATTCCTATAAATGGCAAATTGTGGCGCGCAATGAAAATCAGACTCTCTCCAGTGATACCATGCTGTTTGCCGTGCGTAGTCTTCCTGATCTCCATGTCTATGATTTGGATTGTTCTGAAGCTGTGGCAGGAAAGAAGTTTACTGTAGAGTGGACTGTCAGAAATGATGGGATTGGTTCTACCGGTGATCAAACATGGAATGACTATATCTGGATTGTAACTGATGTTTATGGCGGAACTCAACCGTCAGGTACTTCAACCAACAATTCACAGCTCTTGGCTACAGTCAAAAATGTAAAAGCATTGGATAGCGGTGAGTCATATGATAATCATATAGATATTACTCTGGATGAACGTACTTATGGGAACTATTATTTGCTTGTTTCAAGCGATATGTATAGCGTTTCAGACATCCAGTGGAGTGCAGTAGGTGGTTCGGTCGTTAATCCATATATTCCCGTTCAGGATGGTACTGGTTATAGACATCTTTATGCTACAACCACACCATCTTACAATATGGTTTATGAACAGGGCGAAAGTACCTCATATAGTGACAACTTCTTTTATAAGAAAATAGAAATAGCAGTACCGGATATAGCAGATTTGCAGATTTCATCAATAAATGCTCAAGTTCTGCCTAATTTGGAACCGATTGTCGGTGCAGCACAAGCTCCATTACGTGGAGATGGTGATTTTTTTTATGATGAGAATAACGAGTTGTTATACTCATGGGAAGAATGCTATGTTCCGACTCCTTTGACAGCTGCCGGATTGCGAAAGTCAAATACCTGGTATTCAGGAAAGAAGATAGTAGTTAGTGTGACTGTAGTCAATAAAGGAGGTGAGGGCACAAAGAATGATTTTACAACAGTTCTTTATATGTCAAAGTCACCTGACCATGATGATACATCTATAATTCCTGTTGCATCAAAAACCCATAATGGAAGTTTAGCTCCCGGTGCTGAAACTACGCTTTATTATGCATTCTATCTTCCTTATGAAACATATGGAGAGTTATATTTCCATGCTTATGCTGATATAAATGATGTGGTATATGAATTAGCCAACACAGTTAATAACTGGGGCACGAGCGAAAAATATGAAGTTCTTCTATGTCCGGGAGCAGATTTTATTCCAAGTAATCTTTCTGTGCCGTCATCAATCTCAGTAGCATCACCATTTGATATATCTTATTCTGTCTTTAATAAGGGTACAGGTGTTCCATACTCAAATAATTGGCAAGATAAGATATACATATCAAAAAAGAGTGATGGACTTGATGAATCCGCAATTCTACTTGAGACTGTTTCGCAGAAAGGATCATTTGTGTCTCCACCTATGCAGTTACCTGTTGGTGGAGGTGGTTATGTTATTATAACACCGGAGAACTTTAAATATCAAGATGACAACTATACAAAAAAGGTTTCAATTACACCCAGAAACCTGTCATCCGGTACATATTATATTTATGTAGTAGCCGATGGTAATAATATGGTTTATGAACACGAGGGAGAGAATAACAATGTGCTAAGGTCTTCTCCCATCACATTCGTTCAGCCCGACATAGCGGTAGAACTCATAGCTGTTCCTGATGATACCTTGATGACTGACGGAAAGGCAACAATGGCATGGAAGCTAAAGAATGTTGGCTTGGGTAATATAAACAAGGCTCGCATTGCTAATACCTTTTATGCAACTGTAAATCAGATAGCAACGGGTGGTGTACAGTTTGCCAGGGTTGATACCGTAGTCACTATTCCTGCCGGCTCCGAAAGGACAATACGTACCATTGTTACAATTCCTAAGAACTCCAATCTGGACGGATTGAGGTATATTTATGTCAAGACTAACAGTGATAACAGCCTAAGGGAGGAAAGTTCTGAAAACAACACATCAGGAGTGTTGCGTTCGTGGTTCAAATATACCACAGAACCAGTTGTTTCTGTTGTAAAAGGTGCTAACATATATGTTTCTAATCTGAATGTCGGCCAAGAACTGATACCAGGCCAGCCAGCAACTGTTACATTCACGGTGAAAAACAGTGGTGATGCTGATTTTGGTACGGTTGATGTTTTAAATGAAATATTCCTTTCAAACGATTACCGCATTGATCCTAATTCGGCTTTCAAATGTGCAGTTACAGAACAAAAGGGAAGTATCTCAGGCCTCAAAGTGGGAAAATCCGTCACCATAACTATGACATTTACAGTGCCTGAAATGTATGGCGGAGATAAGTACTTACACATTTATTTGGATCGTGCCAATACGTTGAAGGAGAAAAATACATCGGATAACTATGTCCGGTCATCTGTAAAGTATAAAGGTAATCTTCCAGACTTGTCAACAACATCCTATACACTCAAAGACACATTGTTGACATCCGAGAACAATGTGCTAAGGTTCACAATAGCTAATAATGGAGAATGGAATTCCGGTAAATCATTTACAGCGGTTTACTTGTCTGCTGACAGTAAATATGATTATTATGATCAGCAGTTAGCTAACATTCCAATTGACAATCTTGCACTTGGAGCCTCAACCGAGCATACTGTTACAGTAAATCTTCCAGATAATAAGGCTGGCAATTGGTATATAATTATTTATGCCAATCAGGATAATAGAGTCCTGGAACTTGATCGCAATAATAACATTACGGCCATTCCGGTTGTAGTAGCTCAATCACCATTGCCGGATTTGACAATAAATACAGTTAGCACTGATTCTGTCCTTACATCTGGAAAGCCTTTAAGAATTAAGACTTCTATTGGTAATAAAGGTAGTCATGCAACTCGTAGTAATAAATGGAGTGATACTTACTATCTGTCGTCAAGCACTGTTTTGAACACCTCCAATGACATTCAATTGGGAAGTAAGGGCCATGTCGGATTCCTCAATGAAAAAGCAGACTATAATAGTGAGGCAACATTTACTATACCTTCGGGTGTTCAGGGTAACTATGTGTTGTTTGTTCTTACCGATGCATCCGATGCTATAGTAGAGGAGAATGAGAATAATAACTCCAAGGGTATTCCTGTGTTTATTAACGGATCAGCGGACACACCTGCAGATCTCCAAGTAACAAGCGTAAGTGCTCCCTCGGGAATTGTAGCTGGTGATGATATAACCATATCATACAAGATTGAGAATGTCGGTGAGTTTACAGCCGCAGCTAATCTTCATGATGTCATTTACCTATCTAAGGATGAAGAATGGGATATTAACGATGAGATGATAGGCACAGTTTCAGGAAATGTGACGATAGATCCAGGTAATACTTTGACCAGAAGAGTAACTGGACGTATTACTAATATAGCTGAGGGAGACTATTATATAATAATTAAGACTAACTCAACGCGTTCTGTCGCAGAGCGGAATACTGACAATAATGTAGGCGTGATGAAGTCTGCCACCAGTCTCTCTTTTAAGGGGGTGACCATAGGTTCAACGACGTCATTCTCAACATCCGGCTATTTCAAGTTAAGCGTCCCTGACAATTATGAGGGTAAGACAATAGGTCTATATCTTGAATATCCAGCAGAGGCATCAGCGGGACTGTATGTTACACACGGACAGGTTCCATCTACTGCCAGAAAGGATTTTGCCTCCAGTTCGCTGCTTGACAATCAGATAGAGGTCCTGATTCCTAATGCCAAGGCTGGTAATTACTATATACTGGCGCAGGACAATGCAGCTTTGGTTAACTCAACCGGCAATGTGTTCTCACTTAATGGTGTTAGTCAGAATAATATATCAACACCATTATCAATGACTATCAGGGAGGTCCATTTCGGAGCTACCACTCTTACTATCAAAGAGGGAGGAAATGGCGGCTGGGTATCAACAGATATCAAGGGGGCTTTGTTTGATTCTATAATGGATTTCCGGTTGATTCTTGATGAAACAGTAATACCGGCCGAGGCTGTTACCTTTAACGGCAATACCCGTACTCATGTTACCTTTAATCTGAATAATGCTCAGATTGGAGATTATGATGTAGTATCTGAACTACCAGACGGAACAATTGCAAGACTACCCAATGGCTTTAAGGTAATTCCAGGTGCTTCAGTTAATCTTGGTGCCAAGATTGATGCTCCCAGTGTGGTTAGAGTAGGTAGTTATGCTCCGGTAAGTGTTTCGTATGCCAATGGCGGAAACACAGACTGCGAACTCTATGACCTGATTCTGGTTATAGATAACGGGTATTTGGCTACAACTATTGAGGGCTTGGATCAGCATCAGTCTGTCTTACATCTGCCTATTGATACAGAGAGTGATGCCAGAGGCTATAAGACAATACCTCCAGGAACTCAGAAGACAGTCAATATCTTTATGTATCAGACATCAAACACAAGTAACATAACAATCTATCTTGTAAAATGAGTATGAATATTAAGAATAAAATAGTAGTCATTCTGGGTGCAGCGTTGTTGTCCATGTTGCTGCCATTAAGCGCCCAGAACATTATACGTCCCAAGATTTCTGGCCCTAACGGTCTCTGGGTGAACAGTTATAATGGAGTATTGTTCTTTGGTCAGACTGATATAGAAACACAGAATACCCAGATGCCTCTTCAGTTGAGGTTCTATTACAACAGTTCTGCAACTTCGGCTGACTATGGCTATGGCTTAGGCTTCTCTTTAGGCTTTGAAATGCGATACCGGATTAATGAGATAGACGGTGTTGTAATAGAAACTGGCGACGGTCGTTCTGATACTTATGCTAAGTATGGAAAGGATTATCAGGCTCCTGCCGGAGTGTTCAGCACGGTTCAGGAATATGAATATAACAAGTATCTTCTAACGGAAAAAACAGGAGAAAAATATTATTTTGACGATGCCAAACTAATGAAAGTTACATCGTTCACGGACCGTAACGGTAA
>Ga0247610_10008037_pt1 | contig 10771 bp, 7 predicted proteins | sample 174DNAGHGhighgp2_FD_193483 | JGI IMG/M metagenome (GOLD analysis project Ga0247610, IMG submission 193483) | Sheep rumen microbial communities from Palmerston North, Manawatu-Wanganui, New Zealand - 1742 DNA GHGhigh gp2 | ecosystem: Host-associated > Mammals > Digestive system > Stomach > Rumen ... | reverse complement strand
AGCAGTATCGACTTGCCGGCGCCAGTTTCGCCAGTGATGGCCACAAAGCCGCCGTCGAAGTCGATGTCGGCCAGGGTGATGAGTGCGTAGTTTTCGATGTGCAGTGTGCGGAGCATAGTGTATGGTGTTATTGCAGCATGGGAGCGATGCGTTTCAGGGCCGCGACGAGCGTGTCGACCTCCTCGCGGGTGTTGTAGACGGCAAACGAGGCGCGCACGGTGCCGGGTATGCCATAGCGGTCCATGATGGGCTGCGTGCAGTGGTGGCCTGTGCGGACAGCTATGCCGAGCTTGTCGAGCAGCGTGCCGACGTCGTAGGGGTGTGCGTCGCCAATCAGGAACGAGATGACCGACGTTTTCTCGGGCGCGTTGCCATAGATGCGCAAATTGTCGATCTCGTGCAGCCGCTGTGTGGCGTATGCCGTCAGCTCGTTTTCCACTGCGGCTATGTTGTCGATGCCCGTCTGCTGCATAAAGTCTATGGCAGCTCCCAGTCCCAGCACGTCGCCAACGGCGGGGGTGCCGGCTTCGAACTTGAAAGGCAGATCGTTGTAGGTGGTGCGCTTGAAGGTGACATCCTTTATCATTTCGCCACCGCCCTGATAGGGGGGCATCTGCTCCAACAGCTCTTCACGGCCGTAGAGGACTCCGACACCCATCGGACCGTACATCTTATGCCCCGAGAAACAATAGAAGTCGCATCCCAGCTGCTGAACGTCGACACTGCGGTGCGCTATGGACTGGGCTCCGTCGACGAGGATGGGAACGCCGTGACGATGAGCCACTTCCACAATCTCAGCGATGGGGTTGACGGTGCCGAGGGTGTTGCTGACGTGGTTGACGGCCACGATGCGCGTGCGCTCGTTGAGCAGCCCTTCGAAGGCAGCCAGGTCCAGCACGCCATCGTCGCTGAAGGGTATAACGCGCAGATGCGCTCCCTGACGTTCACAGGCCAGTTGCCACGGAACGATGTTGCTGTGGTGCTCCATACCCGAAATCACCACCTCGTCGCCCTTGCCAACAAAGCGCTGACAGAACGACGACGCCACCAGGTTGATGCTCTCCGTGGTGCCGCGGGTGAAGACAATCTCGCTCTTGCTGCGCGCGTTGATAAACTGCTGGACCTTGCTGCGCGTCTGCTCGTAGCGGTCCGTGGCCTGCGCTGCCAGATAGTGCACACCGCGATGAATGTTGCTGTTGATGGTCAGGTAGTAACTGCGCAGGGTTTCCACGACGCTCAGCGGCTTTTGCGTCGTCGCCGCATTGTCAAGGTATACAAGCGGCTTGCCGTATACCGTTTGGTCGAGAACCGGAAATTGGGAACGTATGTTGTCGATATTCATTTAGTCTTGATTAAAAACTGTGGAACGCTATTTTATTTATCGGCCTGATTTATAGTAAACAATCTTTTTTGAACTTTAAACCTTGAACTTCAAGCAACCTCTAAGTTCGTGAAATTCGCGTTTTGCTTGCAAAACAAATTCGTTGGGCTATAGAAACTTATTAGTGTTATTCGTGCAATTCGTGTTCAAAAATGAAATTTTAGATGTCTCCTTTATTTTTCACAATGCCTGGTTTTTGTATTTGACAAACATGACGACGAGATAGACAATCATCAGGAGCGGAACAGCATAGAAAGCCCAGCTGCATCCCGCTTTGGGCAGCGGACGGTCTTTGCGCAGCAGCAGCCGTCTGAAGTCAAAACTGTCCCCGTTTTTGTCCGTCTCGCTCATTGCTGTTTGTTTTTGCGTTTGCGTATCATCGCCCTGACAATAAAGAAGATAATGCACGCGATGAATATGACGATGATTATCTTCGACAGCAGGCTGCTGTATTTGTAGATGAAGTCCATGCCGCCGGCTTTCACCGCCAGGAAGCCTAGCAGGGCCAGCACACAGTTCCAGATGGCGGCGCCCAGGAAGGTGTAGAAAGTGAAAACACCGACATTCATCTTCGACAGTCCGGCAGGAATCGAGATGAGCTGCCTGATGACGGGTATCAGTCGGCCTACCAGGGTGCTGACCACGCCGTGCTCGTTGAAGTACTGCTCGGCGCGCTCCATTTTCTCGCCCGACAGGCGCAGCATGTGCCCCAAGCGGCTGTCGGCAAACTTATATATGATCGGCCGCCCCAGCCATCGCGAAAGGAAATAGTTGATGTAGGCACCCAGCAGGGCTCCCAGCGTGCCGACAAGGACTATCAGCCATATCTTCATGTCGTTGGGCGTCGTGGGGTCGGCCGCCACCATCACTGCCGGCGGGATGACGATTTCGGACGGAAAGGGAATAAACGAACTTTCGACGGTCATCAGCGCTCCGACAGCGCCGTAGCTGACGTTGCGCCCGTACCAGTGCACCACTTGGGCCACCCAGCCGTGATAGTGCGTGTCGGCCTCCGATATGCCGTCGTCGTTCGGCACCAAGGCGTTGTGACCAAGCTTGGGATAGGTCTCGTCCTGCAAGCCGTCGAGCTCGCTTTCCGTCATCTCTTGGGCTATGAATTCGGCCTCTTCGCGCTCAAAAGCGCTGACCAAACTGTCTTGCGCCTTGGGGCTGAAAGCCAGAAAGGACGCCAACAGCGTTAGAATGAGTGTCTTCTTCATTGTCGTTAATGGATGTTGTCGTTTTGGTGTGAATTGATGATGTTCATAACTTCAAGGTCGTTGCCCAGTTCTGGCAGGTAATCCATCAGTTCGCGCAGGCCCTCTTCGCCGTCCATCAGGCAGGCGCGGACGGCATTGTAGAGCATGTTGCGGCGCCCCGTAGCGTAGTAGCAGAGCGCCAGGCGCTTGTTGAATTCCAGCACCAGCTCGCAGTCGGGCAGACCTTCGTTCAGAGCCTCGATGGCTTTGTCGTAGCTTTGGCGCATTATGTTGTAGTCGGCAAGGGCCAGCCAACCCTGTTCGAAGTCGGCATAGTAGGGTATGGCGCAATCGAACATGCGGTCGGCGTTGTCGTAGTCGCCGCTGTCGGCGTATATCATCGCCATGGTGGTCAGGAAAATCGGCGATTCGGGGTCTATCTTCAATGCGCGTTTGGCAGCGTCGATGGCCGCCTCGTATTCGCGCAGGTAGGCGTAGCAGGTCGACATCGTGTGCCACGCTTCGGCATAGTAGGGGTCTTCGTCCAAGGCCTTGCGGTAATAGATGTTGGCGGTGACGGCATTGTCTTGAAAACGAAACACTTCGCCAATGCGGAAGTAGACGTAGGCTTTGTCCTGCGTGTGCTCGCTGGCATCGTGCAGCGCCGCCACGGCTTTCTCGGGTTGGCCGAGTGCGCTGTAGCTTGCCGCCAGCTGCATGTAGGCATAGTAGAAATCGGTGTCCACCGTCGTGGCGTATTGGTAGGCGTCTATGGCTTTCTCGTAAAGGCCTGTGGCATAATAGGCTTCGCCCAGACAGTACCAGCCCACTTTCGAATAGGGATGCTCTTCGACGAAGCGGCTGTAGAAGTGTATCCATTGGTCCATCAGCCCGTCGTCCTCATAGCAGTTGGCCAGCTCGTAGAGCGAATGCTCGTCGTCGGGGTTCACGCGCAGTGCTCGGCGATAGTAGTTGCGGGCCTCGTTGCGCTGGTCCATTTTTACGTATTCGTCGGCGATGTTGCCGTAGATGATGCCCAGCTCATAGCCGTCGGCTGCCGCCTTGTGGTAGTATTGTATTGCCTTGCGGGGCTGTTCCAGCGCGCTGTATACCACTCCGAGAGCATAAAGCACATCGGTGTCGTCGGGCTCGATGCGCTCAAGCTGCTTCAGCAGGCTGTAGGCCTCCTTGTAATGCTCTTTGAAGCAGAGCAGGTGCACGCGACGCAGGCGTATCTCGTTCGACGAGGGAAACAGCTTCTCGCCATATCGCACCGATTTCTCCAGGCCGTCGCCGTCGGCAGTCTCCAGATAGAAGTCGATGATGGTCTCCAGTTCGTCGACATCGTAGTAGCGGCTGTCGCCTCGACGCTCCATGGCTTCGAATCCCAGCACCAGCTGCTTCACGTCGTCTTGGTAGTTTTTAAAACGGTCAGTATTCATTCGCTTCTTTGCAATATAATATATATCACCGACTTATAGTCCATAATGTCGGCAATAATAATCTACAAAGATACATCTTTTCCTGCAACCTTTCTCGGTTGCCTGTTTTTTTTTGTTAAAGGGTTTTTCAACAATGCACCGCCTACCGAACCTTCTGTCCGAAAAAACGGAGTCGGGCCTCGTCAGAATTCGCTCTCCCCAGACTTAAAGTTCTAGCAAATTTTATAGAAACTTATATCAAACTTTACTTACATGAATTTTAACAAAACTTTGATAAGAATTTGGTAAGAGTTTGACTAAACTTTGGTCCCCTTCTGATGATTGTAAATCAGAAGGTTAAATTTTTGCCGAAAATGGGCTAAATTTAACGCTTTTTAACGTAAAATGTTAAATTTTAAGGATTGGAAGTAAAAAATAAGATAAATATATGGCTACCCGATTTTTGATGTGTTAAAATTGGGTGGCAGACGGTGGTGTTAAGAACGATTTTTTTGTGACTGGTTTATCGGCTTGCGAGTGCCTGGATGGCCAGGGCGTAGCCTTCGAGGCCGAGGCCGCAGACCATTCCGCGGCAGGCACTGGTTAGGAGCGAATGGTGGCGATAGTCCTCGCGGGCGAAGATGTTGCTGATGTGCACCTCGACGGCGGGTGCCGTTACGGCGGCGAGGGCGTCGTGCAGGGCCACGCTGGTGTGGCTGTAGCCGCCGGCGTTGATGACGATGCCGTCGGCCGTGAATCCGGTCTGCTGTATGTGGTCTATCAGCTCGCCTTCGATGTTGCTCTGGAAATAGCCTATCTCGATGTTGGGGAAGCGGAGGCGCAGCTGTCCGACATAGTCGGCGATGCGCGTTGTGCCGTAGGTTTCGGGCTCGCGTATGCCGGTGAGGTTGAGGTTGGGTCCGTCGATGATTTCTATATGTTTCATTGGTTTCTGATTATGTTGCCCAGGTTGAATCCGAAAATGACGGTGCGGAGTATGCCAAGGGTGGTCTGCGGCATTTTGGGGCTGTCGACCCGTGTCGACCCGCCGATGCGGTTGGCATTGGCATCGCTTTATGTCGCCATCAGTTGTTTTGGTTCCTCAGGTGTTTAAAATGAAAGGCCGCCCGTTTGGACGGCCTTTCGTATTGTCAGATATCGAATCTTCAATTAGATGATACCCTGAGCCATCATGGCGTGAGCAACGCGCATGAAACCGGCGATGTTGGCACCCTTAACATAGTTGATGGTACCATCGGCCTGTTTGCCATACTTGACGCACTGGTCGTAGATGTCGTTCATGATTTTCTTCAGTTTCTCGTCGACTTCCTGAGCAGTCCAGTTGATGTGGCCTGCGTTCTGGCAGATTTCGAGACCGCTGGTGGCAACACCACCGGCGTTGACAGCCTTGCCAGGACCGAAGGGAACACCAGCAGCCTGGATGGCAGCGATGGCGCCGGGCTGGCAGCCCATGTTCGAAACCTCAGCAACATACTTCACGCCGTTGGCGAGGAGCATCTTGGCATCTTCTTCAGCAAGCTCGTTCTGGAAAGCGCAAGGCATAGCGATGTCGCACTTGACGGTCCAGGCCTTCTTGCCAGGAGTGAAGATGGCTTTGCCGGGGAATTTGTCGGCCATATCCTGAACCTTGTTGCGGTTCGAGGCACGCATAACGAGCATATAGTCGATCATTTCCTTGTTGATGCCTTCGGGCAGTTCGCAGACGCCGTCGGGGCCGCTGATAGCGACAACCTTTGCGCCGAACTCGCAGGCTTTCTGAGCAGCACCCCAAGCCACGTTGCCGAAGCCGGAGAGGGCGATGCGCTTGCCCTGCAGGGTGTCACCCTTCTCTTCAACCATGTGTTTCACATAGTAGACAGCGCCGAAACCGGTGGCTTCAGGACGCATGAGGCTACCACCCCAGCCGTAGCTCTTGCCGGTCAGAGCGCCGGTCGAGTGCTCGCGAGCCAGTTTCTTGTACATACCGTACATGTAGCCAATTTCGCGGCCGCCAACTCCCACGTCGCCAGCAGGGCTGTCCTGGTCGGGACCGATGTTGCGCCACAACTCATAGACGAAGGCCTGGCAGAAGCGCATGATTTCAGCGTCGCTCTTTCCGGTCGGGTCGAAGTCGGCACCACCCTTACCACCGCCGAGGGGCAGGTTGGTGAGGCTGTTCTTGAAGATCTGCTCGAAACCGAGGAATTTCAGCATCGACTCGTTTACCTTCGGGTGGAAGCGGAGACCGCCCTTGTAAGCACCGAGGGCAGCGTTGAACTGGACACGGTAGCCGAGGTTGACCTGGGTCTGACCTTTGTCGTCAACCCAAACGACGCGGAATTTGAAGATGCGGTCGGGCTCAACGATGCGCTCGACGATCTTGGCAGCTTCGAATTCGGGGTGTTTGTTGTATTCTTCTTCGATGGTCTCCAGGACCTCGCGAACGGCCTGCAAGTACTCATTTTCGCCCGGATGTTTGGCTTCCAGGTTAGCCATAATTTCATTTACTTTCATCTTAATCAATTATTTAAATTAATAATTAGTTTTGAATTGAGAAAACAAATGTACTAACATTTTCTGATACCGTAAAATTTTTTTTGTATTTATTTTTTTTAATACATGTATATTGTTGATCTATAATGAGTAGAATGGGCCTAAAAATGATTCTACGAACATGAATTGTGCGAATTGTGAAATAGGGATTTCTTTTGCCGATTTTGTATTCAACACCTTTCGGCAATAGAATGGTCTGCGGGTTTTGTGTTAAAATGCACTATACTGTATAACCGTAATTTATGTTTTTGTGTGGGGAATAAGTCTCGTGCCACAGTTCCAAATTGAATGTGGCAGAAGTGTCTATTCCGTAGTATTCTGGCTTTGAGATCTCTCGCTCTATGATGTCACGATAGTTGTTTAACTCGTTTTCAAAAGCTTGCGGATATATTTCTGAATTTTGTAGAGCGTCAAGTAACTCGTTGCAGCTGTTGTAGAGTTGTACCATTCGTTGGATGTCTGGGTCGAACTGAGCCCACTCGCCTCGCAGCATTGCAATGAAGACGATGAGTGCATTTCTTGTAAAGGATTCATTGAGCTGATAATTAGTCGTTTTGGTTTCAGCATAAAGAACATCCAAAGCGTAATGTTGCATTGCTTTAAATGTGCGACGGTTGGTCTCGCCTATCGAGCCGTCGTCTAGGTAGTAATACGTGCCTCTGTTTTCCAGTTCATAGCTTGGATCTTCAGACATCAGGTAGAGCAGCAGTGATTGACATGTGAACCAAATATTAAGCTGTGTATTTCCACCGATTAGCAGAAGAATGATAAAGGCATCAATGTCATTTCTTGTTTCTTCGTCTTCCTCTTCCAGTTCGAAGTATTTATACAGTATTTCTTCCTGAAAATTGTACAGGTCGTTGGCTTTTTTGTGTAGCGATCCATCTTGCAGGAATAGGCTCTGTGCGTATGAAATGAAATATAATTCGCCGGTCAGGTCGTGTTTGATGGAACGGTCCTGTTCTTCTACGGTCTGGAAATATTGGGTTGTTTTTTCGACTATCTGCAGTAGTGTTTCGCGTTTCAATAATCCGAAATGATAGTGGAGTTTGATTGTGTCTATTAGACTTACTACGATGTTCGCCAATATGTCGGTGTGGCTGAGTGTAGTCCTTATGCTGTTGAGTCTGTGTGCTGTATGGAAGAATAAATCGTAGGCTTTAGTCGTCAGGGATTCTGCATCGCTTGTTTTGCCTTTGAAAGCCATGTTTGTTGCGGCTTTAAGCAGCAGAATGCTGTATTCGGTTGTGTCAAAGTCGGGAGGATAGCTGTATTTGCTGGTTCGCTCGTCGTGGATTATGGTGCTTTCGAGGAATGGACTAAGTCTTTCTTTGCTTTCGAAGAAGCCTGTCATACGCCATATAGAGAAATGGTATAGATGCAGAAAATTAGGATTTTGCACGCAGTATTCTTTTGACAATTGTATGCAGTATTCGAGACATTCATGCATTTTGTTGTATTCTCTGGTGCTGCGGTATGTCTCTATTTTTGCAGCGTATGCTTCGACGATAGACGAATAGGTGTCAAGATCTATTTTCTTTTCGATCCAAAGTGAACGTAAGTTTATAATGATGGTATCGATTAGCAGGAGATAGTATTTTGTCTGTTTTTTTAGTATTGAGAGCCAGTGTAGGAGTTTATAGAAGAAGGCATAGTTCCAATGGTTTTGGATGTTTAGTATGGCCTGTAGTGTAGACTTGAACTTTTGCTCGTAGGTTGTTGCGAACCACCATAAGCTTCGGTGCGAGAGGTGTTTGAATTCTGTATCTTGTTTGTAGTCTTGTTGTATGATGTCGGCGCAGTATTCGACGTCGCCGTTGATTAGGGCTAATTTGAATTTTATCTGAGCTGCAATAATGTCGGTGTCTGGTAGTTCGCGTATGAAACTATATGCTTTTTGCAGCAGTGGACGGAACTTGTTGATGTTATAGTTGCTGGCGATCCACTCGTGCAAATCGTCGTCGGCCAGATTCCATAGGCCTTCAGCAGTTTTGCAGATAATTTCGTTTCCGAGCATTTGACGCAGGGCGATGATGTCGGACTGTTCTGTTTCAAGTATCTGTGCAAGATAGTTCTCGTCCCATCCTAAATGAGGTTCAAAAAATTGGGCTTGAAAAGGTCCGTTTTTTTCTTGATTGAAAATTTTTTGTTCATATACACTCAATGCGAGGCTTGTCAGCATCAGGTAGCGGTCTACGAAATCGCTGTCGACAAGCGATTTGAGTTTGTCTATTTTGTTCAGAAGAAGGTCGTCGGTGTCGTCGGGCATGTTTTCGACCAAAGCGACTTGATATCGCCATATCTTTTCTTCGTTGTCTTTCTCGCTTCGTCCGCGGATTTGTGCGAAGTCGCTTTTGGTCATCCTGTCGATTAGACCTAAGGCGATTTTGATCCATTTGGGGTTGCTGACATTTTTTTTGTTGAGTAGAACCTTTCGCACTTCGGGACGTAGTGTGGCTGTGATCCTGTTTAGCGTGTCGGTGTCATATTCCCCAAGTTTGCAACTGAAAATGTCGTGAAAACTTTTAATGTTGTCGCTAATTGATATTATGAAATATATGTGAAGTTTTTTGCTCCATTTGAAAAGGTCGTCGTTTATGTTTAGAGCGTCATTGAAGACATACACTTCTTTGCCTGAATCGTTGAGCGCCTTGATAGTGTCTCGCCATAGGAATCTCATCTTGCGTTCGTCGCCTTTGGCTTCTTCGAGTTGAGCTGTTTTTTCGGGCGAGATGCCTGTGATTGTTTTTTTTAGCCAGTGGTAGATTATGTCGTCAAATTTGGCCTCGACATTGGCTTGATAGCTGAAGAATAGGCATTCGGCGTTGTTGCGTTTGCGGATTGTGTCGTACAGTTTACAGAAAAACTCAGTTGTATCGTTCCCTGAAATATTACTGTAAATGACAAGATGGTTTGTTTCATTGATTTTGTTGTCACATTCTTTGAGCTCTTTTTCGCGTCCTGCGAAATCGCGGATTTTTTTTGTGACAAAGGCTTCTTGTGCGGCTATGAAGTTTGAATGCTCGTTTTCTGGATTTTTCGAGAATTCGGGTTCGAGGAGTTTTAAAAGGGAGTTATAGAACAGCTCTGCGCATAGTAGGGTTTCATCCTGATTGTCGCTATTGGGCGTAAATGTATAGTTGACACAGGGTATTGCATCTCTTTTTGATAACAGGTATTCTCTTAAAAGTTGGACGTATCTCTTTTTGTCGCCTGTTTCTTCTATTTCTTTACGTTTTTCTTTCGTTAGGTTGTTGTATGAGTCTTCGGAGCGAAGAAACAACAAACAACGCTTGCTGTCTGTATTTGGCGCGAATAAGCCTTGCAGAAATTCATACATTGTTACGCTAAGTTTCTCTTTTGGAATGGGGAATCCGTCGGGCATGCTGATGTCGGGGCAAGGTACACCATCGTCTGCCGGGATCCAACCGTAGCGATGGCCTATCATTCCAATGAAATAAGGAACGCAGTTGTCGATTTCTTCAAGGCAAATGTTGAAAATGGCTTGCTCTCGCTCGCGTAATGATTTGGAATTGTCTGTTTTGACCGAATGTCGCAGGTCGACAAATTCAGCAGAACAGAAAAATTTTAAGAGAAATTCATTCAGTTTTGGTTCGACAATGTTTTTAAGCACGTCGCGCTCTCCGTCCATATCGACGAAGGTGCTACTTACAAAAATTCTGATGTTTTTCCAGCGAAGCATTGTTTACTTATAGCAGCATTGGCTGACGAAGTGGCGGAGGCGGGTTTTGACGTAGTCGCGGTCTTCCATGAAGGACATGTGAGCCACGTTGTCGAGGAGCAGCACTTCGGAGCGTTTGGGGACCATGGCTTGCGAGAGGCCCATTTCGATGGGAATTCGGGGGTCGTTTTTGCCGTAGACGAAGAGCACGGGGACGTCGAGCCGGGCAAGGGTGCGCACGCGCGATGTGCGGATTTTCATTCCGCGCTGTGCGGCGACAATGCCTTCTTCGCGTGTTTCGAGGCACTGGTCGCGCAGTTCTTTGATGTCCTGCGCCAGGTAGTCGCGTTTCGAGTCGTCGAAGAGGTTGGTGATGAAGTCGACGATGAATCCGGCACGGTTCAGGTGTACTTGGTGGCACACTTCGTCGCGGCAGGCGCGCTTGTCGGCGTCGTCGGCCATAGCGTGCGAATGGAGCAAGGCAAGTCCTTGAAGCATATAGCCGTACATGTCGGCGAAGGCCAGTGCCACGTAT
>Ga0247610_10008035_pt1 | contig 10773 bp, 18 predicted proteins | sample 174DNAGHGhighgp2_FD_193483 | JGI IMG/M metagenome (GOLD analysis project Ga0247610, IMG submission 193483) | Sheep rumen microbial communities from Palmerston North, Manawatu-Wanganui, New Zealand - 1742 DNA GHGhigh gp2 | ecosystem: Host-associated > Mammals > Digestive system > Stomach > Rumen... | reverse complement strand
AATCCGTCTGAACGTCTCAGAGGGGTTGGGCTTTCATCACCCAGCAGGGTAGCCATGAAACGGATCCTGTATTTGCCAACAATAGCCTCAGCTGTCAGGCTCATCTGGGGAGTGTTCCATTCAAACCACTCGTCACAGTACATCTTCTGGAACAGAGCCACCTCACGCTCAGAGGCTTTATCGAAAGTTTTCCTCCATGTGGCAAGGAGGTCAAGGGGAGCACCATTCTTGTGCAAGCCCTTGAAAGTTCTGAAAATTGAAATCATTTCTTTATCTTATTTAGGGTTTAGTACGACTGAGACAGCTTTACGTGCGGATTGCCTTTCAGAGCCATGCCAGAGGCATCTTTCTGAGAGGCTGGGATCTTCTGCACACGCCTCTCCAGGAGAGCGTATTGCATAGTGTCAGCGCATACGTCAATGGCGGTCTCGAACTCCTCAACCTCCACATCCTTGATGGTGACTGCCTTACCAGTAAACCTTTCAGCAGCGTTATCAGAGGCATCCTTGATAACCTCCTCCAGAGTGTTACCCTTAGCCAGACCAGTGATAGCCTTATCCAGGGTGATTACATACGTGCTCTTTGTCTTTGTGATATTGGTGATCTGGGCAGCAGTAGCGTAGGTGCCAGAAATGGCATCAGCCTTAGCAACCTTATCGCCAATACAGAACACAGGAGCAAAGAACTCGGCAACTTTCAGAGACACAATCTTTGCATCGTCTGAATCAATGTCCACAACCTCAGCGGTTTTCAGGATCTGCACCTTTCTGGTCTGCTCATCGAAAGTGGCAACAGTACCAATAGGGATGATGTCACCCTTATTGAAATGCTGGTTTTCCACATCCAGATTGAAACCACCAGGTACAATGCTGGGAGATCCTGTAAAGACTGGGCGTGAGCCAGTGAAAGAATCTTTTTTACGTTCCATTTTGCTTGTTATTTAGCTGTTATCGACTCCAGCAAGCTATCAGCAGCCTCATCAACTTGCTTTTCGCTTGCCACCTTTTTACCCTCAATTTCCTCAGTTTCCAGTCCGCTTGTGATCAGTCCCTGTTTGAAATCCTTAATGACTTGCTCTGCATCGTCACCCTCAGCAATAGACTTTGCCAGAGTATCACGGAGATACTTGGGGATTTTGTGAGTTTCCATCAGACTCTGGATAGCTTTGGTACGCTCACCCTTAGCCTTGCTGTCTTTAAGTTCTTTCAGCTCCTTTTCCTGGGCATCCAACTTATCCAGAATAGCTTTCAGCTCAGGATTACCCTGGGGATCAGGCTTGGGATCTGGCTTTGGATCGGGTTTAGGATCTGGTTTGGGATCGGGTTTAGGCTTTTGTGCCCATCTGGTAGCTTCACCCTGGCTTTCATCAGCCACGGATTTGATCAGATTTGCAGCCTCTTCAAGCGCTGCCTCATCAGTAGAATCATCCTCAATGCTGCCACCGAGCTTTTCGGTTATCGCTTTAAGGTACTTCTCTGAAAGTCCAGTGTCTTTGCACAGACTTTTCACCTTGTCAAAGAGTTTTTTGTTCATAAGATATTAAGTTGTATTTTAATTAAAATCGGTGCAAATATAATAAAATTTTTCTGTATGTGTTTGGTGAACACAGTACAAATTTACCACGTAAATTAGTTAAAAAAAGTTATAAATATATTCACCAAGTAAATTTCTTAATGATTTCCTTTGTTATTTCAGAAATAGTATGTACATTTGCAATGTGTTTGACAAACACACCAAAATAATGCAACACCAATTAAAATTTCAGATTATGACACAGAAAGAGTTTTTTGATCGCACAGGTATTGAACTTACAGAGGATCAGTACAAACAGGTAGAACTGATGTACCTAAAGGCAGGTAACATGGATAAGGATGAGTTCTGCAAGGATTACAAAAAGCACCATGAGAGCAAGCTGCTTGCTCTCTATTTCAAACAGGCTGAAAACCTGAAAAACAAGCTGGATGATATGAGAGACGAAAGATCTAAGCTGGTTGATTTCCTCCTGAACATTTCAGAGAGATACCCAGACAAGTCTATACACGAATGGACTGTTAAGCTGGTAGGTCACAAAGAGGTTATCAGGAGAAAGTTGAATGGCGGTTTGACGCTGTGGGATGTTGATAGAGAGTATATTAAAGAGAATTTACAATAAGGAGGATCAAGTTATGGCACAGGTTAAGTATTCAAAGCCCCAGAGAGAGTTTATAGAGGCAACAAAACAGGGTATTGCTAAGGCAAAGGAGCTGAAAGCCTCTGAGGGTTATGTGGTAGCTGGGTTTGGTGGTGATACCTATTACTGTTATGTAGGTGATGGTAATGGCTTTGATGGCAGCTGTTTCTTTCCTATGACAGTAAGCGCAATAGTGTTTGACACTGAGAAAGAGGCTCAGGATCACTGCTTTACAGGATATAGGAATGGTAACGGCAAAGGTGATCTCCTGGATCTTCACCCAGTGAAAGCCTCTGAGTTCTTTGAAAGCGTGAGGGATCACTACCAGAAACAGCTGGATTGGGCAGTGGATATGTGGAATAAGAATGTAGGGAGGCAGTAATATGGGACTGATCAAGGATGCTATCAAAAAGGCTTATGCCGACATGGGGATTGAGGCGGAGTTTCTTAACACCTCACCCCAGGTTACAGAGACAGAGAGACAGGCTAAGTACCACGACACCCTGAGAACCGAAAAGGGATATACCAGGGGAGTACACAATACCAAAAATATCAAGTAGTATGGCTAAGATAGAGATACACAAAGTTAAGGAGTTTGGTGAAACGGTCTTTAAAGGGATAGACAGCGAAACCAGAAACCCCAGATACAGAGCCAGGACTGAGAGGATGGCACACATGAGAGCCAGGCTTTACGGATACACTGAGATAGAAAAGAAATACTAACAAATGCAACACTGATATGTTTTACAAATTTGAAATTGAGACTTTACAGCTAAGAAACAACAGCCCATACCATACTATTGCAAAGTGGGCTGTTAATGCTGAAACATCTATGGCACAGATCGCTAAAGAGGCAGCTGAATTAGGGCTTTCTATATCTAAGATTGAGTTCTGTGGGCAGTACAATGAAATGCCAGATCACTGTACTACTACTTTCAGAGGAGAAAAGATGCCTGAAATGGTCAATCTGAGAGTGCTCCAGCAGGACACTGATGATCAGATCAGGATCGGAGCTGGTTTCCCAGCCTACACTAAGATGCTGGATAAGGTGGTAGAGAACACCATCAAACAGTATGGTAAGGGATTGGAATGGTGTGGAGGTTTCCAGGAGGGATGCAAGCGTTACTATAAGCGTATTGCCCTGGTGAATGCTGACACGCTCCAGAGTGTAAGAGAGATCTATCCAGGAAAGGAGGCTTAACATGGCACAGAAAGCACTACTGTTAGACGTGATGCTGAGTGATGGCACTTTCTTCTGCCAGATCAGATACACAGGCACACCGTTTCCGATGATCATTGAGGGTAAGATGGTACCCACATACGATTACAGAGATCTGAGAAAGTTTGCACTGGAGAAACGCCCCTCTCTGGCAAACAAGAAATTCAATGTTATACCAACTAACCAAAGAGTATATTAAGCTATGAGCAATATTTTCGATACAGAGTATTTTCCAACACCCAGGGAGGTGATCTCACAGATGATCGCCCCCTACAGGAAAGAAATAAGTAAGAGGCAGATCCTGGAGCCCAGTGCTGGTACTGGCTCCATCCTGGATTACCTGGCAGAGAGTTACGGCTATAAGGCTCCTAAGGCTAATTTGTACGCCTGTGAGATCAATCCAGAGCTGGTGATGGTACTACAGGGCAAAGGCTATAAGATCCTGGCTGATGATTTCCTCTCTTACAAGCCCTCACACACCTTTGATCTTATCGTTATGAATCCACCGTTTAGCAATGGTGATGAGCACCTGTTACACGCCTGGGATATACTGTGGACTGGTGATGTGGTCTGCCTCCTGAATGCTGAGACGATCCGCAACCCATACACCCAGAGGAGAAAGCTCCTGGCACAGATCATCCAGGAGCACGGATCTGTGGATTACCTGGGTAAATGTTTCAGAGGTGCCAGCAGACAGACAAACGTGGAGGTAGCTATGGTGAGACTGCACAAAGAGGTGGAGGATCAGCGTTGGCACATAGACTTTGGGGATGGTGCAAAGGTAGAGGGTGTGCCTGATTTCAAAGAGGCTGTTTCCTCTGGATCTGAGATCGCTGTGGTGGATAAGCTGGGAGATTACCTACACGCCTGGGATAAGGCAAAGGAGGCTGCTGTGGAGTTCATCAAGGCACGTAAAAAGCTGGATTTCTATGTTACCGCTTTCATGGGTACTGAGGATGTGAGCAAGCTGGTAGGAGAGCAAATGAGAGAAATGCGAGGATCTGACAATGATATGCAATCGGCTTACAATGCTTTCCTGAATGCTGCCAAATCCAGAGCCTGGAAAGCGATCATTGCTAACATGGGTATGGATAAGTACATGACAGCCAACCTCAGAAAGACGTTTGATCAGTTCTGCGAGGCTCAGGGAGCCTATGAGCTTAACAGGGAGAATATATATAAGCTGATCCAGTTTGTATGCCTCAATAGCCAGAATATCCTGAAAAAGGCTGTGGTGGATGTGTATGATATGTTCACCAGGTTTCATAAGGATAACACTGAGCTCACTGAGGGATGGAAAACAAACAGCCAGTTCAAGGCAAACAAAAAGATCGTTCTGCCTTATTTCGTGGATTGTGCCTGGAGTAGCCACTATAAGGCTGATTGGAATAAGTACAATGAGTACAGGGATATTGATAAGGTGATGTGTTTCCTCTCTGGGCTCTCCTATGACAGCCTAAACATCCTATCAGAGCAAGGTAAGGCAAAGCTGAGCCAGATGGGAGGCTACAACTTTGGCAGAGAGGCTACAGCGGAGGATTACACCAACCTGAGCCTGGAAAAGGCTATCTCCTTTGTCAGGGTAGGTGATTCCAGCCTACATGAGAGTGCTTTCTTCAATTTCAGGTGCTATAAGAAAGGTACCTTGCATATCATATTCAAGAGCGAGGATCTTTGGGCACGGTTTAACCTGGCTGTGAATGAGGGTAAAAGAGAATTGGGATTTACTAAGTAAAAAAAGCATGAGTAAAAAAGCACGTGAAAGAAAGAGGCTCATAAGAATCCTGAAAAGCGAGGGTTTACAGACTGATCCAAAGAGCGTTAAGGAATGGCAGAGAAAGATCAAGAGCCTATACTGGCAGAGTGATCTGGAACATAGAGTAATATCACGGTTTCAGAGGTCTAAAAGATCTGTAGGTATAGTGGGGGGGTGTGCACGTTATATGTACCCAGGCTTATGGGAGCCAGCTCCAAACCATTTTCTGGGATCAATGTTATTAAGCAGATTGTTATAATATGGCAGAGATAAAAGAGGATCCCCAGATCTGTATAAAGATCATGGTGTATGACAAATGCCACGTTGAGGAGGTTGTTTACTACAGGAACAAACTGCCTATGTGGATCGTTGAGCAATGGAGGTGGTACTTTGAGTACCTGGCAGCACGGATCAAGGTAGCACACCCCAGGAGAAAGGTAGAGCTTGTAATCTGTGCCCAGACGCTCCTACAGGGAGAGGAATACATCCAGGCAAAGACAGTCTCACTATTGAGAGCTAAGAGATCCAGGCTGAAAAGGCTCATAGAAAGCCCTACAGCGGATGATCTGTTTGGCTTTGAAGCACAGGACAGGCAAAACAAAATAAACGCTCTGGAGAGTGAAATACAAGCCCTGGAGCGTGGTGAGTTCAATTACTATGTACCACAAACGTATATAAACAGCATAAAAGAATGGATATGATTAAACAAGTAACAAAACAAGAGGCTGCAAAAGCCGTTATTGAAAAGTTCAAGGCTGTTGCCTATGAAGATCGTGATGATAAGCACATCTCTTTCTATATAGAGAAAGATGGTACTACGTCCGTATGGATTGATAAGCATGACTGTGTAAGCGGTGATGTTATCTACACTCTACAGGAAATGTTTAACGGTGTGAATATTATTGATGGTCAATGCAGAATTAAACCTTTGCTATTACTTTACACCGTGGTTTATATCGAAAGCAGAAAGGAGGTAAACAATGCCGATAAGACCAGAAAACAAAGCCAGGTACCCTAAGAACTGGCAGGAGATCAGGGCTGTAATCCTGGAGAGAGCTGGGAACTGCTGTGAGTTCTGTGGCGTGCGCAATCATACCTACAGACAGAATGCCCAGGGTAAGACGGTTAGGGTGGTGCTTACTATAGCTCACCTGGATCATACTCCAGAGCACTGTGATCCATCCAATCTGAGAGCACTGTGCCAGAAATGTCACAATGCCTATGACGCTCCACACAGAGCTGAGACACGAAAGAAAACAAAGTTAAATCAAAATCAGTAATAATATGGCAACATTATGTAGGGGTGACAAATGCCCAGTCAGAAAACAATGCTCCAGGTACACTGTAGGTCTGGATGAGAAACGTAACGGATCTGATGATCGGTACATACTCCAGTGTAGGAACCAGAGGATGTTTACCAATGAGGATCTTATACCAGCTGGAGATATAACTGGTATATCCCAGGAAACTGCTGATGATCTGGCAAAGGCTTTTGCCGATTTAGGCAGATCGATGGCTCCACTGGCAGAGAATCTGAATAAGTTTGTGACTAATGTACTGGTTAATCGGTATGGTGAATTGGCACGTCAATTTCTGGAGGCAAAATACAAGTCTCTTACAAAATCCATATTCACCAGGTGGTGGTGGAAAAGGAAAGCTGACAAACTTTCTGAGCAAGTTGATAAGCTGGGTGAATTGATCGATCAACACATAGAGAAAGGAGGTGATCAATGAAAGCCGTATTACGTCTGTGTGTTGTTATGGAGGATAAGCAACCTACCCAGGTTGTTATGACAGACGATCCTGGGCTGAAAGAGGATGATATGCTGCTGGTGCGAAAGGCAATAAACTCCTTTTCTGCTAAGCTGGATAAGATCCAGGGTGTGGATGATCCCAGATGTAAGGATTGTAAGCACTGGGGAAAGGGCAAAACCTCTATCAATGCCTGGAGAGAATCAACTGTATGCTTTCTGAAACGTAAGAAGATCCTACATCCCAGGTTTAAGGATCAGGTGATTTATTACGCTAAATCCAGGATGTGTAAGCCTTGCAATAGCTTTGATAGAAAGGAGGTGTAACTATGCTGTTTGTGAATAACCTGGCAGATCTCCTGGAGGATATAGAGCGATATAAGCAACAGTTCCAAGGATCCTACACACCATACTCTGAGATCAGGAAAACGCTGGTAAGGAGAAAGGATGATCCGATGGGCTCTACTTTCGGTATCTCTGTAGCTGGAGAGTGGCAGGATAAGTGTTACGGCTTTGAGGTTGATAAGGTGAATGCTACCCAGACTTACTTTCAGTACCTGGGAACGTGGAAAACTTAATTGCTTTGCGTATGCTTATAAGGAAATATCTGACAGTACACAGGGGTAAGATCCAGTTCTTTGCTGAGATCATAGCCTGTGAAAGCAAACTGCCTCTGGAGAAAATAACAGATGCTCTGGAGGAGTTCTTTGCTGAATCGAGTGAGGATGAGGTGAGAGTGGGCTACATTGTTGAGCTGGAGGATCCTACATTTGCGCTTGAAAACATAAAGATGGAGAGTGTGGAGGATTACATCCTGGATCTGAGGAAATACAACCGTGAATGCTGGCACACCCACCATAAGGAGGGTAAGCCCTGTAAGGCAAAGATCAAGCCCATATATTGGCACAGGATCAGGAGCTTTTGCGTAAGAAAACGCTACCACTGAGGCATAAACCTGGTAAATTTTGCATTTTCTTTGCAAAACCTTTGGTATTTCGGAAATAATTTAGTAATTTTGCGTTTAGTAAACACAGATATGAGACAGAATAATGTAATTCACGTGCTGCTGGATGAGCCCTACCAGGGCAAAAAGAACTGGTACTTTGGATCAGTGGCAGCTATATATGATAAGATCCCCAAAGAGGTGATCGGAGCTGGTAAGGAATGGCTCTGGCAGTGCCTGGCTAAGAAAGATGAGCACAAAACCAGGAAAGCCACTATAAGACGTGCTAATGTAATAACTAAAAAGCAGAAAAGATGATTGGAGCAATTATTGGTGACGTGATTGGATCACGTTTTGAGTTTAACAACACCAGGGATTACAACTTTGAGCTGTTCACAGCACAGAATAGCTACACAGATGATACGATCTGTACGCTGGCTATAGCTGATGCTATACTGTCTCTGGAGAGCTTTCAGGATAAGCTCCTGGAGTGGTGTAGGCTCTATCCTCATCCGATGGGTGGATATGGTGGCAGCTTTGCACGATGGATAGCCTCCAATGATCCGCTACCATACAACAGCTTTGGCAATGGATCAGCAATGAGAGTGAGCCCTGTAGCCTGGGCTTTTGATGATCTGAAAGATGTAATAGACTGGTCGATAAAGACTGCATCTGTGACACACAACCATCCAGAGGGCATCAAGGGAGCTGTGGCAGTTGCTCATGCCATCTGGGTATTCAGGATGGGGTTAGGTAATCAAGCGTTCTTTGATGCTATGGATCAGTATTATCCTAAATTCGACAGCAGAAACTATCCAAAAGGAGGGTTTGATGAGACGTGCCAGGGTACTGTACCTCTTTGCCTTAAAATAGTGGCTCACGCTACCAGCTATGAAGATGCTATCCGAAAGGCAATTTCTGTTGGTGGTGACAGTGATACCATTGGTGCCATTGTAGGATCTATAGCAGAGGCTCGTTTCGGCATCCCTCATGAGTTTATTGATAAGGTTTTAACGTACCTGGATCCTCGGATGATTGATCAGCTCAGGATCTGGCAAAAGTTTCACTAAGTAGAAAGTATTGAATATGGCAGCAACAAACATTATTGAACTGGCAAAGACACATTGTAAGCTCTACAAAGGTGGTGACACTAACCCCTATAAGCCTACAGAGGTACCAAAAGAGAAATGGGCTGAGGAGTATCTGAAATTTCAGATATGGGAGGCAGAATACTCAGTGATCCAGAGATTCACCTGGTGGAGAGAGGTGTGGGAGGAGCAAACAGGCAAAACTCAGGTGTCAAAAGAGGAAAAGGCTGAGGAGGTCTATAAGCTGGCTATCAGGGATAAGCTCAAAAAGATGGAACGGACAGATATAGATTTCATGGCAATGTATTTCAAGCTATAGCATAAGAGGGTGGTGATCATTTCACTACCCTCTTATCTCTTGTAAGCAATTCTATGTAGATCGTGATCTTTGATCCGTTTGATCCAGCATATTTCTCTGCTTTCACAAAGCGATATTCATAACCACGGTGTACTATTGTTTCATTCTCTGCACCCTTTCTGAATGTCTTACTGGCTGTCTTACCATCCCAGTCTGCACCCAGTCCATCACCAAAGCCAGATACAGGCTTAGCATAGAAAGCCTGAGTGCCCTTTGGTGCAAAGATCCGCAAATCCACACTTTTCCAGAAACCACCATCCATATCCCAGGATGTGCTTATAAATCCCTCATTCACGCCCCTGGCTCCAGCTACAGCATTCAGCCCATCAATATCCATAGCATCTATGAGGTTGCCAAATGTATCACCAAATATAGATCTCATTTCAGCGAATGAGCATCCACGCCTGAGCACTGTATCTTCTGACAGGTAGCACTTATCCAGGATCTCATCCATAAGCTCACCATACTGGTGTTTCTTGTGGTGTTTCCAGTACGATTCGTTTATATCATCATAAGTGCCATTTGTGTAGCCTCTGACAGCTCGTTTTGCCTCATAGCTGGAGTTTATCCAGGCATCACTCTCCTCGCCAATAGAGCGATCCTGGAACACGTTGAAAGATCTGGTATCTACTACAGGGCTGTCATAAGTTCTGTGCTCATCACAGTACTTTTCAATATCAGTACTGCTTTTCATGCCCTGTTTGGCAATCTTCTTTGCTTGCTCCTTATTGTACTGGAGTATTGCATCATCAGCCTGTGCGATCAGGTTTTTTGCAGCCACCACGTCACCATTCGTAAGAGCCTCCTGGATCTGCACCTGGAGAGCCTTTACTTTCTTTGACTTTGGATGATCCCTGACAAACTGATCTATTCCGCTTGCTGAATTACGCACGTTTCGTATCTCAATCTGCCTGTTTACATTGTCAAGTGCTTTTTGGTAAGCGTCTGCTGCCTCCTGCCAGGTGTTGTATTTCCTATGTTGCTTTACCCAGTTGATTTCAAACTCCAGGGTGTGTTTCTGTGAATCCAGTGTGCCTTTCAGCATATCATTCAGCTTGCTTTTCACAGCAGTGTATAGCTGATCCAGGGTAGCAGCATCAAACTTTTTAAGAATAGCCAGAGGATCCACCAGGAGATCAGCGTAAGAAAGAGCCTTTTGCTCCTCTGGTGACAAACCATGAATCGCTTTATTGACGATCTGTTTGTTATCCTTGATGAAATATGGCAGAGTTCCTTTCTCCTCAGCCTTTTCCATTCTCTCCTGTGTCTTAGGATCTTTTATCCACCTCTTAAAGCCCTCAGGAGCCTCAGAAACGGTGTTCTCGGATGTCACAGACAGACTGCCAGGCTCCTCACCAGAGAGGATCTTATCCACCATATCATCCATTTCCTCCTGGGTTGCCAGCACTGGTACCATGTAGCACCTACAGTTAGGGTGCCAGCCAGTCCACTTGAACGTCTTAGGGTAGATACCTTTCAGGGTATCAC
>Ga0247610_10008034_pt1 | contig 10774 bp, 5 predicted proteins | sample 174DNAGHGhighgp2_FD_193483 | JGI IMG/M metagenome (GOLD analysis project Ga0247610, IMG submission 193483) | Sheep rumen microbial communities from Palmerston North, Manawatu-Wanganui, New Zealand - 1742 DNA GHGhigh gp2 | ecosystem: Host-associated > Mammals > Digestive system > Stomach > Rumen ... | reverse complement strand
TCGTTCCTATCTGATTGAATCTTTTGAATAATTGGATTTAAAGCAAAGATGGATTGCATGACAGTGGTGAACACCACATTAATAACAATTGAAGGATTAATAGCGGGTAAAGTCACTTTCCAGAATTGTTCCCATTTATTAGCCCCGTCAATCGCGCTAGCTTCATAAACACCTTTATCAATCTTTTGTAAAGCGGTTAAGAACACTAAGATTTGAATGCCGCTAAACCACAAAATCATGACAAAGTCACTAGTGAGAATATTAATAGCCATTGCTGCTAATTCTGGCATTTGTGATGTGATAGCTTGAATATCAAAAACTGTATTAATACCTGGCATCGCGGTGACACCTTGTGCCATTAATTTAGTCAAAACTGGACCAGAAGTAATAACGACCGGTAGGAAGAATATTGATCTAAAGAAACCTCTAGCTTTAATTTTGCTATTTAATAACATTGCTAGCATTAAAGAGAAGATTGTAATAAGTGGAACATAAACAACCATCTCTACTAGATATTCTTTTATCTTTCCCACAAAATCAGTGTCAGTTAAAACGTTTTGATAATTAGTAATACCAATCCATTGTTCAATAGCGGTGCCATCAGGATTAACTTTAGAGAAGGAGAATATCAAAGTTTGAATTAATGGATATAAAGTGAAAATTAAGAAACCTAATATCCATGGAGCGCAGAATAATAAGCCTTTTAGCCATTGAGGCATAGCGTTTTTACTTCCGCTCGTGGAATCAAATATGACACTATATTGGCTATAAACATAATTAATATAGGCTTCATAATAAGCTTCATCTTCTAACTTATTATCTTGAATTAAATTATTTAATGTTTCTTTTACATCATTAATAATTTGGGTCACACTCTTATGGAAAAGAGACATGTCCATATATTCTTCTGATTTGTGTTTAGCAATATAAACCTCTAATTCCACAAAGATGTTGTTCTTAAATTCATAAAGTTGATTAATATCATGGAGATATTCTTGTTTATTCGCGCTTATTAAAGACTTATCTAAATCAATAACGGCCTTTTTAACTGCGTTAACATCAATAATTTCTTTACCTTTTAGATGCACATCATAGAAATCATCAAGGGCTTTAATCAGAATATCGTATTTATCAATATTAGACTCTTTATTGCTATTATATTCCTTAATAAAATTAGACTTAATTTCATCATTAAGAATGTTCTTTAAATAGGAAATATCTTCGTATTTTTCGACAGTTTGACGAAGTTTTTTAATGTCTTTTTTATCTTTACCCACACCTAAAACATCATAGAAATGATTTAAGTATTGTTTAGCAAGTAAGATCTTTAAATTTTTCATCCTTTAAATACCTCACTTGTCATAGCCTTAATTACTGTATCGCCCATATCATAATCATTATTAGAATAATTGATAACGATATAAGTACCATCTTCATAAGTGTTTTTATAAATGGATGGGGCAATTAATTCACGGTTAACAAAGGCTAAACCATTAACTTGTTTAAGCACTTTATTAACAGTGTTATAAGCATTAATTAGTTCGTCTTTCCAAGTATCATAGACACTAGAATAAATATAGCTAGATGCTGGTGAATCAATTAATTTCATCGTGTCTTCTTCCGTTAATAAATAGGAAGGAGAAATATTATAATCCACTAATTCGAGAAGTTGTTTTTGTCCTAAGTAATTCAAATTAATAGGAGCGGAATAAGAGGTCACATAACCACTTAATACCATTGATAAGAATGGAACCTTATCTGTTTCAATCATGTAGCCGCTATTAGATAAAGGAGCGTCTAAATAATTATCAACATATTTCAATGCATAAAGGTTTGGTTTACGCATATTTTTATTTACTTCAACATTATCTAAAGCTTCTAAATATTTATTAATTGATGAGGTACGTGTATTAATTTCATGATAATAAGTAGAGAATAATTCATTACCTAAAGAAGTGAAATCTAAACCAGTTGCATCAACGCTAGTTACTTTCTTTCCATAGCTCTTCACTAACGAAGCAGTCTCACTTGGATTAATTCTATAAAAATCAATATTAGTGCCGTTAATATAATCAGAAGTCTTAATTTGTTTTTGTGACATATTCATCGCTATCTTATTAGAAGAGTGTTCAAAACTTCTAACCACATCAACGTTATAGTTAACATCAATATTATTATCGGTTAAGTGTTTACCTAATAAACGATATGCATTCGTATCACTTACAGGGAATGAATATGGATAAGAATTGGAGTATCCACCTGCACTATAACCTTTTAATGAAACAGTAATATCTTTAATATCGTTATTTAATTCATCGATTTTATTTTTGATAAATGAAGGTGTCGTCATTGTTATGGTTTCTTGACCAAATAAAGCTTTCTTATTATCCGCCATAAGGAATTCTAATCTTAATTTAGATTTACTATCTTTTTGTTTGTTTAATAATTCCTTATCTAATAAACAAGATTGATATTTTTTTGCTAAATCAACATAGCTTAATGATTCATCATATAAGTGATAGTGGACACTTGGTTCGAATTCATTCATCTTTTCTTGTGGCACAGAATTTTTATTAGTCTCACTCATACCTGTATATTGATATGTTGCTTCTCTAAAGACATAACGGAAATAAGCGACGTTATAATCATCACTCATACCCATCACTTTAGCGTTTAATTCACTATATTCTTGTCCGTTTTCCACAGTGACCATCATTGATTTATCGTTATCAACAATGCTATACATCGGTAAAGTTAATGTTTCTCCGCTTGTATAACTGCGTGAAGAGGTGGCTACACCAATATCTTTACCATATGTCATAAGCTGTAATGGTGAGGAAGCATGATTTGTCTTGCTTAAATCAATAATCGCGCCACTTCCATCTGGAATAAGGAAATACCCATCGTTTTGCTTATATGACATACCAAAACCAGGATAAAGAATCATCTTAGAAAGATAATTGCTTGATGCTTTAGCGTTAATATTACTAACAGAAATATTTAATCCATCATCCATTAATCGATAATTAACGTTAAATGATATATCTAATTCTGGATTGGCTTTTCTTCCTTCTTGAATAGAAATTTTGGCGCTTATCTTATCGTTAACAGAAGTGACGATAATATCATAGAAATCCATATCCAAAAGCGGATAAGTCTTTTCTCCAGCGCTGGAAGTATAAGCATAAACGATAACGGGGCTAGTTAATAAAGCTTCACGTAATGGTGGAGTAATTGGATCGCCATCATCATCAACGTCTAATTCAGATAACTTGCCACTGTCCCAAGTCTTACTGCCTCTAGTAATTTCAAAATGTAAATCTTCCTTATTAAGTTTTAAGGAATAATTATCGTTACTCATGAGAAGATAATCGCCTTCATCATTAATTTCGTTGTTAAGCGTTAATAAATCATTCTGACTACTAATAACGGCGTAAGTAACTACGGAAGCGCTGATTGGGGTTACTATACCAGCGAGGATTAAAAATTTAGCTAATATTTTCATCTAACCATCGCCTCCCTAAATAAACTGCCTAAATAAGTAAATAGTTGATATCCAAGAACATAAATGATTAAAACAAAGGCAATAATCAAAATAAAGCAAACGAGAGTGAGCAATATATTAATAATGGCCTTACCTAATGAATAATCATGTAGTTCCATAATTGTTAAGATAATGTTAATCACACACCAAGCATAAACAATACCGACCGCCATAAAGTAAAGCGATTGTTCGTTATAGGTCACAATATTAGAAATTAAGAATAATGGTAAAGAAAGAATAATATATGGCGATAAAGCATAAATAAAGGCGATAAAGATGTCTTTTAATTTACCTTCCCCATCTCTAACAGAAGAAACATAGTAATTGCATAAAACGAGTAATAAGAGAGGCAAAGTACTTAATAATATTGTTTGTAAACCATCATTACGGCTTACATCATTAAATAAATAACCAGTTAAATAAATCTTTAAAATTTGAATCGCGGCAAAAACAACATATAAAACTATAGCCCCAATCAAAGTGGCTTTTTTCTTAAATTTAATTTCATATATTGTTTCTCTTGGATTACGAATAAAAGTAAACATCAAACCAAAATCATGGACCACGGGTAGTTGTTTGCCCCTAGCAATAACTTCTTTTGGTTTGGCGAACAAGACTGGTTTTTTCTTATCCACAAACTTTAATACGGCAATTAAGACAAATAGGACCACTAAAGGAATGACAATATAGCCAAGATTTCTTCTAATCCAGTTATCTCTAATCTGCCAGAAAGCATCACTATAACCCGCCTTATCTTCCGCTAATCTAAATTCTTTTAAGGCTTTTTCATAATTGCCTTTTTTCATCGATGCTCTAGCGATAGCTTTATATGCCAATATGAATTTAGCGTTATATTTTAAAACTTCATTCCAAGTTTCTTCACCTTCTAAATATAACCCTTCTTTATAATAGCTAACCGCATCATAAACAAGATTGGCGAAGAATGTTGGTGAATAAGAAATAATAATGCCCGCTTCTTTATCTAAAACAAGAAGGTTTTTGTTATGATCTAATCCTCCAGCGATAGGTGATTTTAAAGCACCTAATATTTCTTCGTTATTTCTTCCACCAAATCTAAATAATAAGGAACCATAACTATCAAATACAGTCACGTACCCCGTGGATTGGATAGAGAAGATGTTACCATCATCATCAATAAAAGCGGAAACAGTGTTTTCATCGTTATAGTTCATCGATAAGATTTTATTACCCGCTGTATTAAGTTTCTTTAAAGCGTCAGCGGTTCTATTTGTGACCGTATATAATAGGCCTTTATTATCTAAAGTAATATTGGTAACAGGGGCGCCGCTATTAAGGAGATAATCATCTCCCGTCACACCAAATATTGATTGTAATCGAGCTAATAAGGTGGTGGTGGCGATATTCGCACCAATGTATGAAACGAAGTGACCTTCATTATCTAATTGCATGACACCTTTTTTTGAACCTTCGCCTTCTAAAACGGTATAGATATTTCCCGAATTATCAGCTTGTACTTTAATTGGGGTAAATGATGTTGATTTGCCCACTAAAACATCATCAGGTTTAACGATTTCTTTTTCAAAGGCTAAAGTATCTTTGCTGAAGACAACAATCTTTTGTAAGCCCTTATCAGCGACAAATAAATGCTCATCATTAATTGCTAATCCCATTGGCTTATTAAGTTTGATGTTCTCATTATCTAAATTAATGTATGAATCAATCGTTGAGATAGAATCATCATCAAGAGACATCTTCACAATGCGTCTATTACCAGTATCAGCGACATATATTTGATGATTATTTTTGTCAATGCACATATCTTCTGGACTATTGAATTTAGCGTCGTCTAAAACAATCTTCTTTTCTGGAACATAAGAAGGTTGAGACGCTGTTAGTTGCCCATCTGGTCCTAACGTATCATTACCATATGGAAGAGCGTAAGCAATGGTTGGCGAAAGTATTACTCCTGACAAAAGAAGTAATGAAGCGGATATAAACATGATTAACTTAGTTCTTGTTTTCATATTATTTGATACCCGAATGTGCCATAGTGTCCATAACTTTAGATTGCATAAAGATAAAGATAATTAAGTTTGGAACAAACATAATTAAAGCGGATGCGGCGGAGACACCTTGCGTCGCAGCGCTACCGGTTGCGGTAAATGTTGATATATAGTAAGCGAATGTTTTAAGTGCTTCATCGTTAATGAAATAAACACTAGCTTCGGTTGCACCCCATGCGCTCTGGAACGATAAAATAGCGACAGTGGCTAAAGCTGGTTTAACCATTGGCATAATAACTTTGAATAATATCGTGGCCTCACCTGCTCCATCGATACGCGCAGCTTCAATCAACGAATCAGGAATTTGATCAATGAATTGTTTAACTAAGAACAAACCAACTGGCATAGCGATAATTGGTAAGATATTGGAAATAAATTTATCAATTAAACCTAAATTAACGATGATAATAAATCTAGGAATAGTAACAGCGATAGGCACAAACATCAACGCTAAGGTGTTAATTTCAAATAACAAGTTTCTTCCTTTAAATTTCTTTTTGGATAAGACGTAACCAGCAGAAACCGCTAAAACGACGGAAACAACAACAGTTAAAACAGTTACTAATATTGAGTTAAATAAATATCTTGCTGCTGGAACAGAAGAAGATTGGAACAAGGCAAATAAGTCTTGGAAGTTCTTCCATGTTGGATTATAGACAAATATTGATGGTGGGAACTTAAATAATTCTTCTTGTGGCTTAAAAGCGGTCGTAAAAAGATAGACGATTGGAATAATCATGAAAACCGCCATTGGAATCAAAATTAAGTAAAACTTAATCTGACTAGGATGGAATCGTTTTGGGTTAATTTTCTTACCTTGATACGACATAATTAATCCTTGCTAGCTAAAACCTTTCTCACCACTTTGCTAATGATGTAAATAAATAACAATAAAATAACAGATATAGCGCTGGCATAACCCATCTCATAACGGATATAGCCATAATCTTCAATATGATTAACAATCAAACTACCGGCATAGTTAGGTGTGGGGTTACTGCCTGATAGTTGCACACCAATCGCACCTGCTTGGAAAGTAGAAACAACCGCCATAACCGCACCGAATAAAAGTTGTGGCTTCATACTTGGTACAGTGACATAAATGATTTCTTGAAATCTATTTCTTAAACCATCAACATAAGCGGCTTCATATAATTCGCTATCGATATTTAAAATACCAGATAACATTGCTAAGAAACCGATACCCATGCTGGACCAAATGGTGACAATAATCATAATTGGCATTAAATAATGTTCGTTTTGTAACCACTGTATCGCTTCACTAATAAAGCCATTATTAAGTAAGAAAGCATTTAAATAACCATTCGCGTCACCAGAAAAGATGGCGACCCACACAACTTGCATTGCTACACCAGCAGTTAAACTTGGTGAATAAATAGCTAAGGCTAATATTGTTCTTGGTAATTTAGGAATTTGTGCAAGCATCCAGGCTAAGATAAAGGAAAGAATATAACCAGTCGGACCACAAATAACCGCAAATAAAATTGTGTTAGGTAATATCTTCTGCATGAAGACGTTATCAGTGGTGAATAAGTTAATATAGTTAGACAAACCAACAAACTGTGGGAATGTCATAGAGTTAAAGTTAGTAAACGAAAGAATAATCGCTAATATAACAGGTAAAACAATAAAGACTGAGAATGATAAAAGATATGGTAAAAGCATAATAAGAGTCGCTATTTTGCTTCTTTTACCACCGATACGGTTATCGATCTTTTCTTCTTTTTTAGGAGGAGTGGTTTCCACTAATGGTTCTTTGTCTAATATTTGTTCACTCATTAGTACATATCCTCCCCTCTTTTAATTCTTTCGATCATATCTAAAGTGGTGACGTGATAGGCTTTTTTCACTTCACCAGTTTCACTTAAATAACCAAATTCTTTAAGTTTACGTGTTAATTCTTTATTAATTAAATCAACCGCCTCTTCAATCGTGGCTCTTGTATTTTGTCCATTTAAAACAATCTTGTTCCAAGCGTTAGATAATTCTCTTTCTAACATATACCAACCTGGAACACGTGGTATTTCTCTTAAATATTCCCACTGTTTTAAGATGGTTTCTTTTTCTTGCGAGGAGAAAATAATCGAATTATTAAACGCTTCTAAATTAGCGCTATTCCAGATATAGCCTTTACCGAATTGTAAAGATAAGCGTTTAGCAAATTCCGTTTGTGTTTCAGCGCTTGACCACCATTTAAGCAGTTTCCATCCTGCTTCATTTTTTTCTTCGCCCTTATCAATTAAACACATTGATTGAGCGGAACCTGTTTGCCATCTAGCGATATTGCCTTTTCCATCGTCAACACCTGGGGCTAGAGCTATTCCCCATTTTTCCGCTAACTCAGGAGCGGAAAGAGTGAGTTTAACATAAGCATCAAAAGTGGAAACACCAATTGGTAATGAACCATTTCTAAAGGAATTAAAGAAGTTAGCAACTTGTGATTCTAAACCATAAAGAGTAAATAGTTCAGTCATCATTTTGATACCCTTTAATGAACTTTCTTCATCAATCGTGGTTTTAAGACCATCATCAGAAAATAAGTTGCCACCATATTGATAAATAAATGGTGCGGTTGTCATGATTGATTTAGAAGAAGTAGAAGTGGATAAAGGAATATAGAAATTGAAACCATTTCTTTGCATCTTTGGTAATAAACCCACTAAATCGGACCAAGTATTAGGTAATGTATAACCATATTCATTAACGATATCTTTACGGTAATACATCACGTAGAAATCTTGTGTTTCTGGTAAGGCCAAACCTTTACCATCAGCAATTAAAGAAACCATCGCGCCACTAGAGAAGCGTTTAATCGTTTCACCATAATCATTAAATTTAGTTAAATCGACAGTTAAATCACGAATACCCATTTCATAAGGTAACCAGTTAGAAATACCCATTACGCCATCAGGAGATATTCTTGCCGCATTAGAAAGAATAAGTTTTGATTCATCACTTAAAATAGTGAATTTAACGTTATAACCACCAGTAACTTCTTTAGCCCCAGCAGCGTCGATCAACTCTTGCATTAAGTCGACATATTGTCTGCTTCTAGCCACCCATATTTCAATTGTTTTGCCACTTTTAGCTTTGCCTGAATAATCGTAAACGAAAGAAATAAAGAACTTTTTAACTTTTTCAACGAATGAATCAAAGCCATTCTTTTTATTTTTTAATTTATAAGATGATTTATTGCCAATAATGATACGGTCAATTTCAATAGGCGATGCATTTAAATCACTCGCCGCGTTAGCTAAATTTTCAATAATAGAGCCTGAACCTTCAGAGAATTTGCCATAGTTATTAGGAATAAACTTAGGTTTTGCTAATACACCCTTAATAGAGGAAAGCGCGCTTCTTAAATAAATAAGAGCTTGGAAGTTAATCTTACTACCATTAATTTTATAAATTAAAGGCGATAAATTATTAATTCTTCCATATATTTCTTCAATCTTTTCTTTAATACCAGGGAAATCATTATCTGGATCCCATTCTTTACTCATTGAAGAAGTTCCAGCGATTCTTTTAAGCGATAAATAAACTTGGTTTAATTCATCAACCGCTTCGTTTAAAGTATCAATAATAGATTTATATAACGATGTATCTATTTTAATAGATAATGTATGTTTACCTTTTGTTAAATAGATATTAAATAATTCCCCATTTTGTTTTTTTAAAGCTACTTCTTCATAACCTTTTGTCGGGGCAAATGGATAGTGAAGTAATTCTCCAAATGGCACTTCATTGTCAATGAAAATAGTAGCGTAACTAACGTGGTTAGAATTATTAACGTTTAAGTTGAAGTTAATAACATAATTGCCATCATTCTTTGTTTCAAAATCATATGAAACGATTTGATTAGATAAGGAGAAATTGGCTAACACATTTAATTTAGCTTCAACAGTGGCATATGGTTTAGCGTTGATAACAGGAGTGTTGCTTGGAATAGGGGAAGTATCGTTTTTATAAGAGAAATGTTCGCCTTCTATTTCATCAAGCCTATTACCTTCGTTTTTATCTTTATACAAAGCATGATATTCATCATAAGAAGGAATAGTTTTTTGTCCATATAACTTAATATCACCAAGAGCGATATCATCTCCGGCGATTTGATTTAATGTTATTTCATGATTTCCTTCTTCTAAAAAGAAAGTATATGGAAGAGGAGACATATATTCATAATCATAAATACCTTGATAATCCCAAGAAGTAATTGTTTCCTGTACTGGGCATATCTCATTACCATAATTATCAACTTTGAAATCTTCCGAAGCATTTTTTAAATACGCTCTGATTTTGCCTCTTTCTAATTTGATCTCTCCATCCACAAGAACATTAAATTCTGTATCTTTAAAACCATTACCTAAAACATGGTTATTAACGAATAAGGAATAATTGCCTTCACTAATATCGTTAATAACATAAGTCACCTCGTTACCATTAAAAGAAGTAACAGCGTTAACCTCTTCAATAACTTCAGTGGTGGTCCCTTCCTTAAAAGAAGCTGTACGTGTATTATCATAATCAATTTGTTTGTTATTTTTATAGGCTTCCAAAGCATAGGCAAAATCGCCCTTATACGCTCCTGAGCTCGCCACCGCAGGAATAATAATAGCGATAGCAAGAACAGCGACTACACCCACAATAATTGATGCTTTTTTGTGAGCGAGAATAAACTTAATAGGCTTTAAATCTTTAAACGCTTTTTTAGTTTTATTCGTAGTCTCCTCCATAATTAGCCATCCAATCGGAATATGTCTTGTTAGCGATTGTATTGATATTGACTGAACCACTTGTGTAATCAGCGATATTTAAACCACCAACGATACAAGCGTTTAACAAATCAAACATTGTTGGATAATCATCGATATTTGTTTTCTTATTTTGTCTCGCGGATAAATAACCAACGACAACTTTAACGCCTTCAACCATTGATTTAGTCTTAATATATTCGAAAGCATCTTCTAAACCAGACATATCTTTAGAAGCACCAAATTTTTCAAAATATTGATCGATTAAAGATTGATCGTTCATAAGTGGAAGAGTATTGATACTGCCACTCTTTTCGTATAATCTCATTCTTTCTTGGAAACCATCTTTACCAAAGCTCATCCATTTAGCAAACTTATAGGCTAATTCTGGTTTTTCCGTTTTGGAATAAATA
>Ga0247610_10008033_pt1 | contig 10776 bp, 9 predicted proteins | sample 174DNAGHGhighgp2_FD_193483 | JGI IMG/M metagenome (GOLD analysis project Ga0247610, IMG submission 193483) | Sheep rumen microbial communities from Palmerston North, Manawatu-Wanganui, New Zealand - 1742 DNA GHGhigh gp2 | ecosystem: Host-associated > Mammals > Digestive system > Stomach > Rumen ... | reverse complement strand
TCGGGTCGTCTGTCTGAACAGCGCTACCGCCGCGGAGGAGCTGAACCTTCGGATCCTGGGCATCCGCTCAGGCGACGAGGTCATCGTACCGGCGTACTCCTATACGGCGTCCGCTTCCGCCGCCATCCACTGCGGGGCCACCGTGAAGTTCGTGGATATCCAGAAGGACGGCGATCCCATCACCCATATGCCGGAGATGGATTATGACGCCCTGGAGGCGGCCATCACGGAAAGGACGAAGGCGATCATCCCCGTGGACCTGGGCGGCATCGTCTGCGACTACGACCGTATCTTCGAGATCGTGGAGCGCAGGAAGGGCCTTTTCAGGGCCGTGGAAAGCGACGGCACGCCGCTGAACGATCTGTCCGCCCGGATCCAGAAGGCTCTGGGCCGCGTGGCGGTGGTCTGCGACGCCGCGCACGCTTTGGGCGCGTCCCGGGTGGTCGGCGGCGAAAGGAAATACGTAGGCGCCATCGCCGACTTCACCTCCTTCTCCTTCCATGCCGTGAAGAACTTTACCACGGCTGAGGGCGGCGCGTCCGCCTGGCGGCCCATTCCCGGCGTGGCGAACGCCGAGATCTACAAGATGTATCAGCTCCTGTCCCTCCACGGCCAGAACAAGGACGCTCTGGCCAAGACCAAGCTGGGCGCCTGGGAGTACGACATCATTGGCCCCTGGTACAAGTACAACATGACCGACATCATGGCGGCTATCGGTCTCAGACAGTTGGACCGGTACCTGGGCTTGCTGAACCGGCGGGTGGAGATCATGCAGAAATACGACGCGGTGTGCGAGGAGTTGGGCATCAGCCATCTGATCCATCACGTCCCCGGCATGGACAGCTCCAATCACCTTTACCTCATCCGCATCCCCGGCATCGACGCGGACAAGCGCAACGAGATCATCGAGGGCATGGCGGAACAGGGCGTGGCCACCAACGTCCACTACAAGCCCATGCCCATGATGACGGCGTACAGATCCATGAGCGGCGGGATAGAGCGCTACCCGAACAGCTTTGACTACTACCACAACCTGATCACCCTCCCGCTGCACACGCTGCTGAGCGACGAGGACGTGGCGTATGTGTGCGAGAAACTGAGAGCGGTCGTAAACGAGGCGATAGAATGCTGAAGCGATGGGAAGACCTGCCGGACTTCATGAGAACCCCAGAGGTTCGACCATACTGGGAGGTGTTGGATAAGAAACGGGGACAGCTCGTTCTGAAGCGTATCTTCGATTTCACCGCTGCCATCCTCCTTTTGGTGATCCTTGCTATCCCCATGGCTGTTATCGCTGTGATGATCAAGCTGGACAGCTCCGGGACCGTTTTTTATCGTCAGGAGCGGGTGACGACCTATGGCAAACACTTCCGCATCCATAAATTCCGCACCATGGTGAGCAACGCGGATAAGATCGGTACGGCAGTCACAGTGGGAGGAGATCCCCGAATCACAAAGCTCGGCGCAAAGCTTCGCAGGTTGCGGCTCGATGAGCTTCCCCAGGTCTTCGACGTGATAGCCGGCGACATGAGCTTCGTCGGCACGCGGCCGGAAGCCGTCAAGTACGTGGAGCAGTACAAACCGGAATACAACGCGACCCTCCTTATGCCCGCGGGGATAACGAGCGAGGCATCCATCCGGTATAAGGATGAAGACCGGCTTCTTCATTCCGGTGATGACATAGATCGGGTTTATATCGAACAAGTGCTGCCTGCCAAGATGAAATGGAATCTGGAATCAATCAGGCGATTTCGATTCTGCAGAGATGTGTTGACAATGATCCGCACGGTATTTGCTGTTCTCGGAAAGGATTACAAATGAATATTTTGTATCTTGAGCACTATGCTGGCTCCCCGGAAATGGGCATGGAGTTCAGACCGTACTACCTTTCTCGTGAGTGGGTGAGAATGGGGCACAAGGTAACGATCATAGCTGGCGATTTTTCGCATCTGAGAAGAAAAAACCCCAATGTAAACGAGGATTTTCAATCCGAAACCATAGACGGCATCGAGTATGTTTGGATAAAAGCAGGCCGGTATGAAGGCAACGGGGTAAAGAGAGCAGTCACCATGGAGAGATTCGTCAGAAAACTTCTGACGCATGCCCGGCAGATTGCCGAAAAATGGGAGCCGAACATTGTCATCGCTTCTTCAACATATCCCTTGGACACATATCCCGCGCAAAGGATTGCAAAAATAGCAAGAGCAAAGTATGTTCACGAAGTTCACGACATGTGGCCGGCGACGCTATACGAAGTCGGTGGTATGTCAAAGAAACATCCTTTCGTCATTGCCATGCAGATCGCTGAGAATTCGGCATACAGGCATTGCGATAAATGCGTAGCGCTTGCACCGTATTCAAAAGCATACATGGTCGAACATGGGCTTGACCCAGAAAAGTTCGTCAATATCCAGAACGGGGTCGTGGAAGAGGAATGGGCTTTTGCGGATGACATTCCCGATGAGCACAAGCGCTTCTTTGCGGATCATAAAGACAAGTTTATCGTAGGTTATTTCGGCGGACACGCCTTGTCGAATGCTCTGGACAATTGTCTGGACGTGGCTGAAAAGTGCAGGAAAGTAGATAAAGATATCATTTTTGTTTTTGTTGGCGAGGGGGTCGAGAAAAAGAGGCTGGTCCAAAGAGCGATAGACGAGAAGATTGATAATGCGTTTTTTCTGCCCTCGGTCAGCAAGAAAGCAGTGCCGACTCTTGTCAGAAAATTTGATTGCTCGTATATGACCGGGATGCCATCGCCATTGTATCGGTTTGGTTTGTGCCTGAACAAGATGTACGACTCCATGATGGCTGGCATTCCCGTTATATGCGCTTTTAATGCGCCGCAAACACCGGTCAGCATATATAAATGCGGTATCGAATGCGATCCCATGGATACGGACCGGGTCGTGCGCGCCATTCTGCAGATCAAACGCCTTGCTCCAGATGAAAGAAAACAGATGGGACAGAATGGGATCGATGCTGTTTTGAAGCATTTCACGTATAGGCATCTGGCAGAAAAGTTTATTGCAGCTATTCCTGAAGAGGCAAAACGATGAAAAGCGCATTGCCGGGCGGCAACCGGACATATGGAAGAAAAAGGCGAAGAAGATAGAATTCTGAAAGGCTGATAGTTGTAGTTTAGGTCCATATTCACCACAGAAAAGGAGACTGAAGCATGAAAGGCATCATCTTGGCCGGCGGGGCCGGGACCCGCTTGTATCCACTCACCATGGTGACCAGCAAGCAGCTGTTGCCTGTGTACGACAAGCCGATGATCTACTATCCTTTGTCCACGCTGATGCTGGCAGGGATACATGAGATTTTGATCATCAGTACACCAGACGATACGCCTCGATTCGAAGCGCTGTTGGGAGATGGATCCCAATTCGGCGTGAAGCTGAGCTACAAGGTGCAGCCCAGCCCGGACGGCTTGGCCCAGGCGTTCATCCTGGGAGAGACGTTTCTGAATGGAGAAGCAGGGGCTATGGTACTGGGCGACAACATCTTTTACGGGAACGGATTCAGGAAGCTTCTTCGGGCTGCCGTGGAAAACGCAGAGGAGAACCGGCGTGCCACCGTGTTCGGATACTATGTCAACGACCCGGAGCGGTTCGGCGTGGTGGCTTTCGATGAGAATGGGAAAGCTACCAGCATCGAGGAGAAACCGAAGGCGCCCAAGAGCAACTATGCGGTGACCGGACTATACTTCTATCCGGCGGGCGTCAGTGATAGAGCGAATTTGGTTAAGCCATCGGCACGGGGGGAGCTGGAGATCACTACCCTCAACGAGATGTACCTGAAGGACGATCTGCTGGACGTTCAGCTCCTTGGTCGGGGCTTTGCCTGGCTGGATACGGGAACCATGGACAGCCTGGTGGATGCAGCGGAGTTTGTGCAGATGATCTCCAAGCGGCAGGGCATCACCATCTCGGCACCGGAGGAGATCGGCTATATCAATGGGTGGATCGACCGACAGAAGCTGGTGGAATCTGCAAAACGGTATGGCAAATCGCCCTACGGCGCACACCTTAAAGCGGTGGCGGAAGGAAAGGTAAGGTATTGAATCATGAAGAAGTATCTGATCACCGGCTGTGCCGGATTTATCGGCTCTAATTTCGTTTACTATATGCTGAAAAAGCATGAGGAGATTTTGCTGGTCAATCTGGACAAGCTGACCTATGCGGGCAACCTGGAGAATCTAAAGGGCGTGGAAGGCGATCCGCGCCATGTGTTCGTCCAGGGGGATATCTGCGACAGGGGGCTGGTGGCAGACCTGTTCGAGAAGTATGATTTCGACTACGTGATCAACTTTGCGGCAGAAAGCCATGTGGACCGGTCCATCGCCAACCCGGAGATCTTCGTCCAGACCAACGTGATGGGCACGGTGAACCTGCTTCAGCGGGCGAAGGAAGCCTGGTACGATCCCGAGAAGAAGACCTGGAAGGAAGGCAGGAAGTATCTGCAGGTCAGCACGGACGAGGTCTATGGCGCCCTTGGTCCGGAAGGCTTCTTTATGGAAACGACGCCTATCAATCCTCACAGTCCCTATAGTTCTTCGAAGGCCTCGGCGGATCATTTCGTTCAGGCGTTCCATGACACCTATGGCATGCCCATCAACATCACCCGCTGCAGCAACAACTACGGACCCTACCAGTTCCCGGAGAAGCTGATCCCGCTGATGATCAACAACGTGAAACAGCATAAACAGCTCCCTGTATACGGGGACGGCATGCAGGTTCGAGACTGGCTGTATGTGGAGGATCACTGCAAGGCCATCGACATGGTGGCGAGCGGCGGAAAGAGCGGCGAGGTCTATAACGTAGGCGGCCACAACGAACGCCCCAACATCTTCATCGTGAAGACCATCATTGAGCAGCTCCATGACCGGCTGAAGGATGAAGGCATCTCTGAGGCGTTGATCAAGCATGTGGAGGATCGGCTGGGCCACGACCGGCGGTATGGTATCGATCCCAGCAAGATCAAGGCGGACCTGGGTTGGTATCCGGAAACACCTTTTGAGGTGGGCATCGTGAAGACCATCGACTGGTATCTGGAGAACGAGGCCTGGATGGATCAGGTCACATCCGGCGCATACAAACGCTACTACGACGAGATGTATAAGAACAGGTAACGGAAGATGAAGGTGTTGGTAACGGGCGTCGGCGGTCAGCTGGGACACGACTGCGTGAATGAACTGGCGGGGCGGGGGCACGCTGTGATCGGAAGCGATATCCAGTCTTCCTACAGCGGCGTGGCTGACGGTTCCGCAGTGACGGAGGCATCGTATGTGCAGCTGGACATCACGGATCAAGCGGCAGTCCATAAAGTGATCGCCGGGATTGGGCCGGACGCCATCATCCACTGCGCTGCGTGGACGGCCGTGGACGCTGCCGAGGATGAGAAAAATAAACCGAAGGTCGAGGCCATCAACCATTTGGGGACGCGCTATATGGCGGAAGCGGCAAAAGCAGTGGACGCTAAAATGCTCTATCTCTCCACCGATTATGTGTTCGACGGCAAGGGCCAGCGCCCCTGGCAGCCGGACGACAGGGATTACGCTCCGTTGAATTTCTACGGGCAGACGAAGTTAGCGGGGGAGCAGGCGGTCAGCGATATCCTGGACCGGTTCTTCATCGTGCGCATCGCCTGGGTTTTCGGCCTCAATGGCAAAAACTTCGTTAAGACCATGATTAACGTGGGCAAGACTCACGATACGGTGCGGGTGGTGAACGATCAGATCGGCACGCCTACCTACACCTTCGATCTTGCCAGGCTGCTGGCGGATATGATCGAGACGGAAAAGTATGGTTACTATCACGCCACCAACGAGGGGGGCTATATCAGCTGGTACGACTTTTGCTGCGAGATCTATCGGCAGTGCGGGCTTAAAACGAAGGTGGTTCCTGTGACCACGGCGGAGTATGGACTGAGCGTGGCGGCGCGTCCGTTCAACAGCCGCTTGGATAAAAGCAAGCTGATCGAAGCTGGGTTCAAATCCCTCCCGATCTGGCAGGATGCAGTCAGCAGGTATCTAAAGGAGGCAAAGCTGTAATATGGGACAGATCACGGTACAGAAGAATCTTGATGGGATTGAGGGCCTGTGCCTTATCACGCCTGCAGTTCACGGCGACAGCCGGGGATATTTTATGGAGACGTACAGCCAGCGAGATATGGCGGAGGCCGGATTCGACATCACCTTCGTACAGGACAACCAGAGCATGAGCACCAAAGGCGTCCTCCGCGGGCTCCATTTTCAGAAGCAGTACCCACAGACGAAGCTGGTGCGGGTGATCCGAGGCGAGGTCTTCGACGTGGCGGTGGATATACGGCCAGGCAGTAAGACCTATGGCAGATGGCATGGGGAAATACTAAGTGAAGAGAACAAGAAGCAGTATCTCGTTCCGCGGGGCTTTGCTCACGGTTATTTGGTGCTTTCTGATACAGCTGAGTTCTGCTATAAGTGCGACGATTTCTACCACCCCAACGACGAAGGCGGCTTAGCGTGGAATGACCCGGAGATAGGCATTGTTTGGCCTAAACTAACGGGGTCTTATGCGGGAACGGCAAGCGCGAAAGGGTATATGGTGGACGGTATTCCTTTGGCGTTGAGCGAGAAGGATCAGCTCTGGCAGGGTATTCACCATATGTTTTGATTCTGGGGATCCCTGGTTCAGCGTTTTGTGTGGGTGCAGAACCACAGAGCAGGATGACGATCAGAATCGATCGAAGCAAGATGTGCGATGAGCCAAAAGGGGGTTGACATGTCGTCAACCCCCTTTTCGTATCATAAATCATGAGCGCCGTCGATCAAAGAATCGATTCATTCCTTTCCGAACAACACCTGCTGGAGCAGGATCTTGTTCTTCTCGATCTCCGGCAGGATGGCGTAGGCGCCGTCCAGAGCAATCTCGCTGTAGGCGTCTTCGAAGGGCAGACGAATCGTAGCGACGGTCAAGTCTTCCGCTACGGCGATTTCGTAGGCCAATCCAGACAAGGTTTCCCAATCCAGATTGGTCCGAACGGCGTTGAACGCTTTATAAAACAGGGGGAACAAGGTTTCCCGATCGAAATTATCGGTCAGATACCAGAAGGTGTCATAGATAAGCGCCAGCTGCTTTTCGGCTCTGCCCAGATCTCCCTTGGCGTCTGAAACCCTGTCTGAAAGATAGCAGACCGCTTGTTCGCCACTCAAAAGATGGGTTCCCGCAGATAGATTTGCCCCAGTTTTTTCATGAAGATAAGCAGCTTCAGAGTCGGTCAGCGTGGCGGGCACGCCCTTAACTACATCCGTCAGAGCAGCTAATTCTTCTGTTCCGGTATACACGTAATTCTGGATGCCCAGATTAAAGCAGTCGTTGATCGTGTTGATCAGCAAGCCCATGCCGCCGGCAGCGTAGATGGCGCCCACGCGCTTCCAGCCATAGTCATGGGTGGGCAGGAGCATGTCCCGGGGCAGGGCCACGATGGAGAGCTTCTGCTGCAGCTGGTTATAGGACACCAGGAAGATCATGTCCGTCTGCCGGGGCTCTGAATCGATCTCCCCCTGCTGAACCACCACGGCCATGGAGATGGTGTATTTGTCGATCTTGGCCTGCTCGTAGATGGGCACTTCCTGGATCTCGCCGGTCTCGTAGTAGTCGATGTCGGTCCGCAAAGCTTCGTCGAAGAGCTCAGCGGAGGGCGTGGCCAGGTTGGCCACGGATTCCCGATCCGGATTCTGAACGGTCGGTATCAGGCCTTGCCGGATGCTGCTCCACAGACTGGCACCGTAGATGACGGCGATCAGCACCAGCACTGCCAGGACTGCCAGTACGATCAAAGCGATCTTCAGACCGCGTATTTTTTTAGAGGTGTTTTGAGTCTCCATAGATCTCCTTTTTCGTTTCACGAAAGGGGCTCACTCCGCTATGCGGAACTTCTCAGGGGGGATGTCTGCCAGGGCGGGGGCGTTGCCCTCCGCATCGAATTCCCCGAACAGCACCATATCCAGCAGCTTGCGTCCGCCTTCGGCGCGGCCGGTGCCCATGTTGGATGGCGAGCTGATGATCTCGCCCATAAAGACCATGACCGCGCTGGTGCCGCCGTCCAGGTTCATGGCTTCCTGGCAGCCCAGGGAGAGCATCAGCTCCACCTGCTCCTCTTCGGTCATGCCGATAGCCTTCTTGGTCCGGCCGTCCACCGTCACCAGAACGTAATGGCCCGGTTCATAGTAGCCCAGGATGTTGCGGGGATGACGGGTCCTATACTTGGATTTTAAAGTGCCTTTACCCTCTTGTACCAGTACCGGGCCAAATTGCCAGATGTGACGAATGCCTTTTTTCATCTCTCTGGTGAGGTTGAATCCATCCTTCGACACGTTATAGGCTTTCATGGTCCCATCGTTATACAATACCATGGTACCGTAGGTGGCGTCCACAGTCTTTCGTATTAGTTCCCCGTTGTGGAACAGAACGCCGTTGTTGTAGGAACCGTTGACGCCCAGCACGGCATGTTCCCGCTCCACAAAATCTTCAGCGTCCTCTGTGCCGTGGTTATAGGCTCCGTTGCCGAAGCCAGTGCGGAAAGCGTTGATGTTCCTGATCCAGATGTCAGCCACGTAGTAGACCTGGTGCAGATCCTCGTCCTCCACCTTGTCGATGGCGATGCGCAACTCCTCGGATTGGTAGCTGTAGTCCGCGTTGACGCCGGTATCATAGGTGGGGAATTTATTGGTTATGTCCCCCGGAAGCGGATCGCGAGTCGGCTTGGGCGTGGGAGTAGGGGTGGGCGTAGGGGTGGGGGTAGGCGCAGGGGTGCGTTCGGGGGCATGGGAAGGTTCAGCTACGATGAACATTTGGGTCGTAGGTTCCTCGGTGACGATGGGCGTTTGTGTGGGCGTTTCGGTATGCTGGACAGGCTGTTCCGTAACGGCCACAACCTGATTGGGCTCATTTCCTCCGCATGCCGCGGCGCCGAGTACGAACGACAGGCAAAGCAACAGACAAAGAGCTCGTTTCTGTATCTTCATGGATACCTCCGGATTCGTTTTTGCCTTGGAAGGAGACGAGGAATCAGGCGGAATCGTGCTGCAATGGCTCTCCCCTTCATGGCATACCAATACTTTTCCTATTTTTTGTATTATAGTCAATTCTAAGCCTGTAGTCAAGGAAAGAAGCGGAAAAGGAAGAAACTGTACGGCTGGTCCACTTCGATCGGAACTGCAGCGATATCATATAGGATCGACCGCACAGAACGTCGAGGGGATCGGGCATGGCGATCCGCCGTGCCTCCCAGATGTGCATCGTATGCTTTTGCCGCAAGAAAAGACGAAAAACACATATTTATTTATATATATGTAAACTATTATCGGATGATAGGGCGGCAATATTGACTTATCTTTGGCTTCTTTGTATAATTCTATAGGCTGTACATTTATGTCCATATGGGCATAGAGGGCTTATACTGCATCAGAGAAGGCTTTTGCAAGAAAGGAAGAGGACAGCATTGGAAACGGCAAAGCGAACCTATGAAGAGACCGAGATCGACCTGATGGAGGTGTTTCAGGTCATCCTCAGCCGATGGATCCCCATCGTGGCCATCGGACTGCTGGCGGCGATCCTGGCGGGGGTAGGGACGACCCTCTTTATCACCAAGAAGTATACCGCTACGGCTTCCATGTATGTGTACACCAATCCCAAGGGCACGGAGTCCGGCACGGTCACCAATGCCGATCTCGCCGCGGCGGACAACCTGATCAAGACCTACCAGGCCATCGTCAAGAGCAACGCGGCTCTGGCCGTGGTGTCGGAACGGCTGAATTCGGAGCATCCCGAACATGCTGAATTCAACGTCACCCCTAACAAGCTTAAGAGCATGACCTCGGTGAACGTGCCCTCGGGCACCAAGATACTGGAGATCAAGGTGGTGACCGTGGATCCCCAGCTGTCCGCCGATATCGCCAACACCTTTGCCCAATATGTCCCCGATGAGATCATCCGTATCACCAAGGCCGGCGGCGTGGAGATCGTGGACTATGCCGTTGTGCCCAAGACCCACTCCAGTCCCAGCTTGACAAAGAACGTGGCCATCGGCCTGCTGGCGGGCCTGGTGGTTTCCGCGGCCTTCTTCGTGCTGCGGGCCCTGCTGGACACCACGATCTATTCCTCAGAGGAGATCGCCAAGGTGACCAACTGCCCTGTCATCGGGAACATTCCCCACGTGGAGCTGGCCGGCGAAACGCCTGAGCCTTGGAACGTGTCCGTAAAGGAGGAGATCACCCATGGAAACTAATGAAAAGAGATCCACGGCGGCGGTCCCTGCCGCAACGAACAAGAAAAAGCCCGTCAAGCGGGTGGAGAGCGATCGGGACGCCATTCGGGAGAACCGGAAAAAGCTGCTGACCCGGAAGAGCGCCTTCGCCATCCGAGAGTCCTATATCCAGCTTCGGACCAATCTGATGTACAGCGTGGCTTCCCTGGGCGAGTCCGAATGCCGGGTCTTCGGCGTGACCAGCGCCAACCCCTCCGAGGGCAAGAGCCTGACCGCCAGCAATATCGCCATCGCCTTCGCCATGCTGGGTAAGCCCACACTCCTTATCGACTGCGACATGCGTAAGCCCAACGTGGCCCGCCTTTGGCGCATCCACACCAAGAACGGTCTCAGCGACCTCCTGGCCAATGTGGACGTGTGCAACGTCTTCGGCGTGGAAGGTATCCCTCTATCCATCCTTCCCGTGGGCAAGATCCCGCCCAACCCCTCGGAGATGCTGGCTTCGGCCAACTTCCAGACAGAGATCGA
>Ga0247610_10008032_pt1 | contig 10776 bp, 5 predicted proteins | sample 174DNAGHGhighgp2_FD_193483 | JGI IMG/M metagenome (GOLD analysis project Ga0247610, IMG submission 193483) | Sheep rumen microbial communities from Palmerston North, Manawatu-Wanganui, New Zealand - 1742 DNA GHGhigh gp2 | ecosystem: Host-associated > Mammals > Digestive system > Stomach > Rumen ... | reverse complement strand
TAGTTGCCGTGGTTGTGACTTTCAATCTTCTTGGGTTTCAACATTGCGCCGGAGATAGTAGAGATACCGGCAGCGTCAACAATCATTTTTGCCATAAATTCATTTACGATTTGTTCATTTACCATTTGGTCATTGATTTGCTCATTGAGTCATTTGGTAAATTCCTCCTCGCAGGGGAGGGGTTGAAGGTTTAGGTTTAATGGTAACAATCGTGCCCTTTCGGACAAGTAAGTCTCGGGTTAACCTGCTTTCAATTCGCTTTTGCCTTCGTCTTGCCCTCGTCTTGCGGTCGTCTTGAGTTAAGCGGGAGAGGCTGATGCGTTGGAGCGGTAACCGAAAGACGGTGCAAAGATACGGCAAAGATTTGAGAAAAGCAAATAATCGCTTTCGCAAATCTCAGCAGGATGAGATTTTCGCTATTTGTCGGGTAATCTTTGTCCTGTGAGCAGGTCATATCCGGCATAATCGGACAGGTCCTGCACCTCGGAGACATAGAGCCAGTCGCGGTTGTAGATGGCGTTGCGATACTTGGGTCGTAGTGCCTTAGGTTGAGCCATCCATAGATGAGGGTGTTCAAGCCGCGTATGCCGACAGATGCCCGGATAGCGTTGTCCAGCGTTAGTGCGAGTCGGGATTTGGTGATGCGTTCCATAAGCATGCAGATTATTTGCCGGTGACAGCGGCTATTGGACGTTGACATATAGCATCGTACTCTGCCGCAGCTTCGTCCCAGAGAAGTTTGTGCGGACGTTTGTCGCCCGCCATGCGGCGCTGCCGGATCATCCGAGCTATACAGGCGAAACGTTTTCGTCCGGCAATCTCGGCATCAGAGACGGGTGTGGATCGCTTGTACTTGGGCATGAGGTAGCGACGCGTGCGTCCGTGCGAGTCTGTTCGTGCCTCGAGGCGTGTGCCGTCGGCGCCGATCGCTGCTGCCGTGGTCGGCAAGAAGCTGCCAGAGGTGGTCGAAGGTTAGCATAGGAATTATAAATTAAAAATTACGAATTAAAAAGGTGGTGGTGTAACGGCAGACGTTGTGCCAACGGTGAAGGGACTATAGGGATGCCATTACACCACCAGTTCTATTTTATTTTTCTTTTTTGGTTCTTTTTTCTTTGTTGTTTTCTTTTCAATCGCCCGTGCATGGCCGATGCATAACATGGCAGACGACCACGCGGCGGGACTACCAACACACGTTTTTGCGGGTGAGCCCCAAAAATCTCACGAAATATTTGCTTTTTTGATATTTTTTTCGTACCTTTGTATGCGAAAATAAAAATTGACGAATATGGGTGATGTTTTTGTACATTACAACAGCCATGATGAGTATGTCAATGCATTTCAACAGATGATCGATGCCCGCGAGAAATGGCGCGAGCAGATTCGTCAACAACCGATCACTATTTGTGACAAGTTATGAGGTGAAGATTGATGAGTGTACGATAAAAAATATGAAATAATAAGCATAGGCATAGTATGACCAATAAATTACAATTATTTGAGGGCACAACAATCCGCACGGTATGGGATAACGAGAAGGAAGAATGGTTTTTCTCTGTGGCTGATGTGTGTAATGTGCTATCGGGCTCACAGTCAAAAGACCCTAACGCGTATTGGCGTAAACTTAAACAACGCCTTAAAGCTGAGGGAAGCGAGGTCGTGACAAATTGTCACGGACTGAAATTGGAGGCTGCAGACGGTAAAAAATACCTCACGGATGTCCTTTCAACACGTGATGTACTGCGTTTGATACAATCCATCCCAAGTCCGAAAGCAGAGCCTCTGAAAATGTGGTTGGCTCAAGTTGGCAGTGAGCGCTTGGACGAGATTGCTGATCCCGAAAAGGCCATCATGCGAGCAGCTGAAATTTATAGAGCCAAAGGCTACTCTGATAATTGGATAAATCAACGTTTGCAATCTATAGAGATGCGTAAAGAGTTGACCGATGAATGGAAAGCGCGCGGCATTGAATTAGAACAAGATTACGCTATCCTGACTAATGAGATGACACGTGCGTGGAGTGGGATGTCTGTGCGACAATACAAAGACTTAAAAGGCTTGAAAAAAGAAAACCTACGCGACAATATGACGAATCTCGAATTGGTTCTTAACATGTTGGCCGAGGTAACGACAACCACTATATCCCGTAGCAGAAAACCCGAAACGTTTGAAGAAAGCCGCAAAATTGCAAAAGAAGGCGGTTCGGTTGCTCGCGATACTCGAAGAAATATAGAAAGTCGTATAGGGCAATCGGTTATATCTGCGACGAATGCGCAAGATAAATTGGCTTTAGATGTGACTATTCCAGCGATAGAGCAAGCCGAAATAGTCGAAGACATCACAGAAGATAAAAATTCAAAGACCGACTAACACCCCGCCGTAGTTTGTGCGGCGCGTCGGCTCAGGAACGTAAAACTGAGGCTTCTTCGGGACTACCCCTCTCACGGGGTCTCCGACACAAACCAACAGAGTGTTTGTGGTGGAGAGAGCCGAAGCAATGTTGCACTTTATGTCGCATAGCGACATCCGATAGCAATATTTGCTGAAGGCGACGGAGCGCTGGAAACAATCGTCAGCGAGAACAACGACATCATCGACTTTTTTTTGTATCGTCGACGAATATATCGTGACACGTAACGTTGGCTAATATATGAACATAACCTCTGAACAAAAAAGACTTTTTGATGCTTTGCATAACGATCGTGTTGAAGATTACAAAGTATTCTCTAAGAAGGACTACGGAGGTTTGTTCCGTAGCGTTATTGATAAGTATCCAGAGACAGCTCACTTTATATATGAGTTGCTTCAAAATGCTGATGATGCTAATGCAACGGCTGTCGATATCGTACTCAAGCAAGATCGCCTCATTTTCAAGCACAACGGAACTAAGCGCTTTGATGTCACTCCACTCAATGATGATATTACTGGCGACATCAACTCTATTACCGGTATTGGAAACTCATCGAAAGATGGAATGATGATAGATACGCAAAACAAAATCGGCAAATTTGGTGTTGGCTTTAAATCTGTTTTTCAGTATACAGATACTCCTGAGATTTATGATGATACATACTGTTTCAAGATAGAGAACTATATCATTCCGACCTTATTGAATAATGATCACCCTGACCGTAAACAGGGTGAAACATTATTTGTGTTCCAATTCCCTTCGGCAAAACGTCAACAGGCGTATGATGACATCAAAAGCCGCTTGACAAATCTTCAAAATCCCATTCTTTTTCTGCGCCATCTCCAGAAAATTGTTTGGAGAATAGATTCTGCTGATACCAAAGGGCAAGAATTAACATACGAAAAGAAAAGAATTGAGGAACGGTATTACAAAGGGAAAGATGTTAGATTTGAACGATACATTTTAACGGAGCCAAAGAGAACAAGTACCATCTTCCTATTCTCGCGTGAGATTTCTATAACAGAGAATAATAAGAAATCGATTCATCCTATTTATATTGGTTTCTTCTACGATGAGGAGAAAAAGCAACTAATCACATCTGATTGTAATCGTAATATTTACTGTTTTTTCCCAACCAATGAGACATTCGATACTTGTTTTATTTCTCATGCGCCTTTCTTATTAACTGATAATCGCCAAAACATCAAGAGAGATGAGAATCTGAATAAAGAACTTCTTAATCGACTTGCGGAGTTGGCGGCAACTGCAATTATATTGCTCCGCGATTATGGGAAATTATCGCAGAATCTACTAATCAATGAGAATCTAACGCGAATTATTCCCGACTACGATTCTCCATACTCAAAATACTATGGCTTTGATGAAGATGACAATGATGATTCAAGTGAGTCGTTTTTTCACAAACCGATTATTTCCGTTTTTAAAGAACTGCTTACAAGCGAACCATTACTATTATCTCGCAATGGAGACTATTTGTTGCCGGATAATTCATATACTACTCATAATGGTATATACGACCTGCTTAGCAGAAAACAATTTCAAAAATTAAAAGAACGCTCTGGAATTGATTTTATTGTATGGGATTTAGCTCAAAATATTATCAAATTTTCCGATGATTGCCTATTCTTTGATGGTGTCAAGACATTTTCCATCGAAGATTTCGGACGTAGTATTACTGCTGAATTTATGGCTAACCAACCGTTTGAGTGGGTTACTAAGTTCTATACCTTCTTGCGTGAGCATGCTTCCGTGCATATCAATATCTCATCGCAATCCAAAGATCTTGTTTTCCGTAGTGCTCCTATCATCAAAACTCAGAAGAACGAATGGGTAGCTCCTTTTATAAACAAGACAGAACCAAATGTGTATCTTCCGCTTCCTGGAAGCGTAAATAAATCATCGGGATACAATTTTGTCAATTATCAGTATCTTAATGACGCTATTGCATGCAAGTTTTTCGAGCAACTCGAACTAAAGACTCCCGACGAATATGATTATATTCGCAATATTATTCTTGAGAAATATACCGCATCAAATGTCAATCTCCCCCAAGATACCATAGTTGATGATTTCTTTGCCTTGTTATCATACTACCAAAAGATACAGCATACTGAAAAGGAGGATGAATTCATCAATTTGGCAAAAAATGAATTGCTACTAATGGGGACGGATAAGACTTTACATCATCCTTCAGATCTCTATGTAGAAACTTCGGAAGAACTAAGGCAATATTTTGGAGAAGATACAAAAATAGCTTTCTTTGACCTGATATATTATGTACGTCACGGTCATATGTTTAAAACATCCTTCATCAAAGACTTTGTATTGCGGTTAGGGGGAAATACAAAACCTCGACTTATCTGTAGAGAAAAAAGGTATAATTGGAATATACCCCCTTCTGTAACAAGATTATTTTATAGACAAGATTACTACAATGATGTGATTGTGAAAGATAAATGGTTGGATGGCTTTGAAGACGCAAATAACGGCAATCGCATCACTAAGGATATATCCATATATCTATGGAATAATGTTATTGGCGAGATTCTCAAGCAACATGTACAAGCCAATGAACGGTGTATGATATGTGCTAGCACACAGAGAAGATCCACATGGGACTATTATGATAAAGAACTGAAATTATTCCAACAATTAAAACAATGTAAATGGATATATGATAAGGAGGGCAAAAGACATAATGTTCGCGATATTCATATAGAGGAATTAGCAATCGAGTATAACTTAGGAAATGGCATTACAGAAATCTTAGAAATACCTAAGGCTATAGTCAATCTTACTGAAAAGTATGGGGTTTCGGAAGAAGTACAGAATATTTACGATTTCGGAGCAAAAGCAAAGGCTGCCGGAAAAGGATTAACAGATGAAGAAAAATTAGCTGCACTTGAGAAAGCGGCAAGAGAGAAAGAAGCGGAGAATGCTTGTGAAAGACAGCAATCCAATCCCCAGCCCCGGTCTGACATATCTGCAATTTCGCAAACTCAACCGACCGACACTCCATCAAGCGACGAGAGTATTGAAGAGAAACTTAATCGCCGACTTGAAGAGAAGAAGAATCGCCATGTTGGTAAGCCACACTCGAAAACCAAAGATGATGGCGATACACTCATTGATAATCATGCACAAGAGAATGTGTCTAAAGGCAATAATGAACCATCTTTCGTCAAGGCTACTATTCCTAACAATCGAGATGATTCCGATGAAATCGCGAATGCCGAGAAGAACCTGAAGGCCAAAGATACATCTGCGCAAACACAAGCGGAGAACACTCGTGAGCAAATCCAATATTTAGAACTGCTTAAACAGACACAGGAATTCACCTTTAAATGGTTCAAGATTCTGATGCTTCTTATGCATGCAGGACAAGATAAAGGCACGAAACGACAAACTCAAATTGATTTCTTCAAAAATCAATTCGAGAACGGAATCATTCGCTTATCAGATCCAACTATGCCTATCCCTGCGTGGATTGGTGATGCAGAAAAGTGTGCAATATCGGCAATGATTGGTAATCAATCCACCAAAATTGATGGACTCATCTCTCGTTTGGATGAGGCATCGGTAGATATTGTCATTCGTAAAGATGATCACGAAAGCGCCAAGGACTATTTGCGCAAGTGCATGCAGGTGGAAATAGCATGTAAGAGTGCCAACAAGTTCCGTATCATAGCTGTTGACAATACCAATATCATTGATTCTTTAGAAACTCGTTTCTTGCAACTCGAAAAGGATGATAATTACGACATGAACGCTAATTTGCCGTCTAACATATCGTTCATTTATGGTCCTCCGGGAACAGGTAAAACAACTGCACTCGTACAACGTGTGCATAATCTGCTCGTCAATGAGCCTAATGCAAAGATTCTTGTACTTACGCCGACTAATAAAGCCGCTGATGTAGTAGCCATAAAAATGTCCAACGATGATATATGTGAAGGAGGATTGGCGAGATATGGTGCTACTGAAAGTATATATCTGTCACAAAGCAAGGAGTGTGTAACTAACCGCGACAATACCGACATGGATATGTATAATATCGTTGTGGCTACCGCTGCTCGATATGCGTATGACTTTGTGCAACCTGACGACACTCCAATTTGCGAATATCCGTGGGATTATATCTTCATTGACGAAGCGTCTATGATTGACATCCTCACAATCACATACATCCTTCATAAAGGTGCAGGTGCAAAGCAAATCATAATATCCGGTGATCCGAAACAGATTCAGCCCGTTGCTCAAAACAATATGCCAACATACAATATCTATTCAATGGTTGGACTTAAGGGCTTTGCAGACGCGATAGAGAAATTTGAACGATATGAAGTGATGCCGTTGTATATACAACATCGTTCTACAAAGATTATTGGTGACTTGGTCAGTGATTTTGCGTATGATGGTCTTGTCGATTTTGATGAAAAGCGCGCTCCACAAAAGCCTCTTAATCTGGATGGTATTCGCATTGCTGATGTAAATTTTATAGAATTTGAAGTTGCAGATTTAGACGATATAAAAGGCTTGAATTCTATAGGCGACTCAGCGTTCAATCTATATTCGGTTATATTTACTTATAATATGGTCGAATATACAATTAAACAGATTGGGAAATATTATGACCACAACGAGTATACCATTGGTATTGTATGCGCATATCGAGCACAAGCAGACGCTATTAAGAATATGCTTGAGAATCGCCCTCTTGATACTATGTATTGCAAAGTAACCTGCGGCACAGTGCATAGTTTTCAGGGTGACGAGTGTGATATTATGTTCATTGTTCTTAATCCACCTTCTAACTGCACCAGCGGTGCTCATGTTAATAACGAAAATATCATTAATGTAGCAATGAGTCGCGCACGTGATTATATTTTCTTTGTCCTACCTAAAGGACAACAAAAGGGATTTTACATGAAAAATGTAATTGGAGAAAAGATATCTTTTCTTAATAGAACAATTCATACTTGCCGTGAGATTGAGAAAGTAATGTTCTATGGAAATGATAATTTCATCTATGAGAACACTCACGTTACTTGCCACATGCCTGTCAATGTGTATTGTGAGAACAATGCCATTTACGAAGTTCGGATGTCCGATGATGCGATTGATATAAAGATAAACAATGTATAAGGCAGCATAAAACCATGCAAACGACTCTCCCACGGAGAATTAGGATCCCCTATGGGTAGAATACCACCTTGGCAAGATCTTGATAGTAGATGGAGAGGAAGAATGATAAATATATGACTTAGACACCCACTACAGATTGCAAGGGGATTAAATGACTAAAGAACAATATATAAAGGAATTGCCTAAATGGTACGAGAATCGGCGCCATATAGTTTTCATTGGCGCAGGTGCATCTATAGCTGCATTACCTGATGGTGATTATTATGGTAATCGAACGTCATGCATGAATAATATCATTAATGATTTGAATCTGCAACTTTTCCTTGCTGGGATAAAGTTGAATTCACAAAGTTCAAATATAGAAGATATTTATTCTGAATTATGCGATAGAGAGGATTGTAAAGAAGTTCGTGAAAAGATAGAATCAGCCATTTATGATTATTATTCCAGGATTCGGATTCCCAACAAACTCACCATATATGACTTGCTCGTTTTAAGCTTGCGAAATAAGGATATTATCGTCTCGTTTAACTGGGATAGTTTGCTATTGCAGGCTCACATGAGATGGCAACAACATGTCAAGGACCTACCTCATCTATTATTTTTACATGGCAACGTTGGAATGGGACTTTGCGATAAATGCAGAATTCCCTTCCCTATTGGTCAATTCCACTATGGGGATAATCATTTCTATTTGAATGACTGTCCGAAATGTCATGGAGAATTGCGACCGCTGAAACTTCTATATCCGGTTAAGCACAAAGATTATAACAAAGAACCGTTTATAAAATCTCAATGGGAATACTTAAAGAACATATTAAACGAGGGTGCGATTACTACTATATTTGGCTACAAAGCACCTAACTCAGATGTAGAAGCTATGCAGATTATAAAAGATGCTTTTGTCAAATTCGGCACAGATAGCCGACAATATGATGACATCGAAATAATAGAACGCCCGGGCTTTTCATATAATGACTTATCGGAATCATGGTGGCAATTATCAGATAATACAAGTCATACACCTCAATTGTGTCATAGTTTCTTTGAAAGCAAACTGGCGATATATCCCCGTCGCACTATTGAAGCCGCAAAAATCTATAATATAGAAGGATTATTTGCACGACCAATCTGCCAATTTAAAGAGGAAGATCTTTATTTCAATTCTGATGAATTAATGAAGAAAATGGCTGAACTATTAGGCAGAGAGAAGATGAATGATTATTCTCTTGAAGCACATATGTAAACTTGATTGAAAATAGCCAAGCATATACTTTGTTCAATTATGAGTGCATAGGGAATAATATTTGGTCTATAGGTCATTTTTAGGCTGTTTATAGGTATATAATCGTCAATAGGTCAAAAATTAGGCTGGTATTCAGTATAAATTAAGGCGTATAGGTCAAATAATTGAGTCTGACACTACATATCTCTACCCCGAAAACTGCCAATAATCACAAACCACTCACATTGCTGCGAGTGGTTTGTGATTGATGAGATAGTGTCGTCCCTTACAACCATCCCATATCTCTACGAATGGATACACAGACATTGTCAAACGGATCAATAGGCGCCAGCCATGCGGGCATATCGGCATTCATCCAACCAAGAACGGTAATTAGATTGGCGTGTATGCATGTTACGTAATAATCTCAAATTCGTTCATGGCCGTAAAAGAAAAACCCGGATTCTTCACCAGCACAAAGTCTGGGAGAGGAATTACCGGGACTGCGATGCAAAGGTACACCTTTTTTTTGATATATGCAAATCTTTTTGCAAGAAAATGCAAAATTTCTTCACTTTTCAACTATAGTTGCAAGTTTGCAGAACGAAACGCATAAGATAGGTAAGGGAGTTCAATAAGGGAGTATAGACGGAGAAAAGAAAAAAATCTCACGAAATATTTGCATAATTGAGATTTTTTTTGTAACTTTGTGCCGATTTTTGTAAACACTCCTAACATTCAACCTTCAGACTGAAAAATACCGTTCAATGAGAAAGATTCACTATATCCTGATTGTTCTTCTGCTCGCTGTGGCAGAGGTGCTGTTAGTGGCAGTTCGTCAGCCTGCGCACAACGTGCCGCGCGAGATGAAGGTGCTGTGTATAGGTAACAGTTTCTCCATCGATGCGGTGGAGAACAACCTGGTGGAACTGGCAGCGGAGCGCGGCATAGACCTCACGGTAGGCAACCTGTACATCGGCGGTTGTTCGCTGGAGCGTCACGCGCTGAACATGCGCGGCGACTCGGCGGTATATTCCTACCGGCTGATGAGGACCCCTCTCCGGCTCTCCCCTCAAAAGGGAGAGAGTGATTGCCCTGATGTGCAGGATATGACATGCGAGCGGACGGTGACGGACAGCGTGTCAATCCTTTGGGCTCTGGCGAGCGACGAGTGGGATGTGGTAACCATGCAGCAGGCGAGTCACTACAGCGGACAATGGTTCACCTACGAGCCGTGGCTGAGCGAACTGATAGACAGCGTGCGGCTACATATACAGGACAAAACGAAGATCTACTGGTACATGACCTGGGCGTATCAGCAGGACGCCAAGCATCCGGCGTTCGTGCCGAACTACAACGGCAGTCAGGCGTACATGTACGACGAGATACTCGGCTGCAACCGTCAGGTGCTGGCTAACCATCCGTTTGACGGTTTCATACCCGGCGGCATAGCCGTTCAGCAGGCACGCGCCACGAAGTTGGGCGACACGTTCTGCCGCGACGGTTATCACCTGAGTTACACCTGCGGCAGATACCTGATGGCGTGTCTGTGGCTGGAGGTGCTGACCGGGCAGAGTGCCGTGGGATGCACGTTTATGCCCGAAGGGATGACGGCAGAGGAGAGGCGGATCGTGCAGCAGGTTGCTCACCGCGCTGCAACGCAACGACCCTAAAGCAGGATCACACCCGATAATGCTTCGATAACGGATCGATATTCCCTCGATAAGCCCCCGATCGAACGGAACGTTTTTACGAGAGTTATGTCAAATAGGAAGATTAAGAGACAAGCGATACAATGTACATAGCAATAGCAGGCAATATTGGTGCAGGCAAGACCACGCTGACAAAAATGTTGGCAAAGTATTACGGCTGGGAACCGCGCTTTGAGAGCGTGGGATTCAATCCGTATCTGGAGGACTACTACAAGGATATCAAGCGCTGGTCGTTCTGCCTGGAGACGTACTTCCTGAAGGAG
>Ga0247610_10008031_pt1 | contig 10777 bp, 4 predicted proteins | sample 174DNAGHGhighgp2_FD_193483 | JGI IMG/M metagenome (GOLD analysis project Ga0247610, IMG submission 193483) | Sheep rumen microbial communities from Palmerston North, Manawatu-Wanganui, New Zealand - 1742 DNA GHGhigh gp2 | ecosystem: Host-associated > Mammals > Digestive system > Stomach > Rumen ... | reverse complement strand
ACCGGGCTTTACCTTGGTCGGATTGCCAGACAACGCCGTCCGCGAATCCCGTGAACGGGTCATATCGGCAATACGTTCCATAGACAAGGTGGTGACAGGTTTCAGGACAACGGTGAACCTGTCACCAGCGGATTTACGAAAAGAAGGGAGCGCCCTGGATTTGCCTCTAGCCATTGGGCTCTTGGTTGCCACAGGCGAAATGGAAGTCCCCGACCTAGAACACCTCGTCATTGTAGGGGAACTTTCACTAGACGGCCTGTTAAAACCAATCCGGGGCGTTCTCTCCATTGCCATGAGTATCGCCGACAAGGCAAGCGACATCTTGGTCATTCCCAAGGCAAACGAACAAGAGGTGTCCCTAGTCGAAGGCATCCGATACATTTGCGCAAACACCCTTAAGGAATGCGTCGACTCCATTGGAGTTCACGCCAAGAGCCATGCAAAATGGGCTACCGGGTTCAAGCAGCAAGGACTATACCCCAGAAGCACCGGGGAAATTCCCGATTTCAAGAACGTCATCGGCATGGAAGGTGTCAAGCGCGCCCTTGAAATCGCCGCGGCGGGAGCCCACAACTTTTTACTAGTCGGTTCCCCTGGAGCCGGCAAGACGCTATGCGCAAAATGCCTGCCGGGGATTTTACCCGAAATGACCGAAACAGAAATTCTCGAAACCACGCGGATCCATTCCTGCGCACGGGCTGCAGGGGACTCTGAAGGATTCAAGCCTATCATGACACGCCCCTTCAGAACGCCGCACCACAGCGCCTCCATGGTGTCGCTCGTAGGTGGAGGAAGCAGACTCAGGCCTGGAGAAGCAAGCCTCGCTCACAATGGAGTCCTTTTCCTAGACGAGCTTCCCGAATTCAACCGGAACGTCCTGGAAGCCCTCCGCGAACCGATGGAAGAAGGGCAAATATCAATCAGCCGAGCAAGCGGAACAATCACCTGGCCAGCCCGCTTCATGATGGGTGCCGCGATGAATCCCTGCCCCTGCGGATACGCCATGGACAGAAAACACGCCTGCACTTGCCTTCCCGAAGCCCGCAAACGATACCAAGAAAGAATTTCCGGACCGCTCCTAGACCGCATCGACATTCAAGTCAGCGTTCCGCCCGTCGACGCGGTGCAATTTGCCGCAAAAGGCAAAGCGGAATCATCTGCCGAAATCCGCAAGCGGGTCTGCGCCGCGAGAGAAGTTCAGCGCAGGCGCTTTGTAGGCACTCCTTTCAAAACCAATGCCGAGATGAGTTCTGAATTCGCTAAACAGAGCTGCAGGCTTTCTTCCGAGACCGAGAACTTTTCTATCAACGCCGCCGACCGCATGGGGCTCAGCGCCCGCGGCTATTACAGGCTACTCAAGGTCAGCCGAACCATCGCCGACCTAAGAAAATCGAATGCTGTAGAAATTGAGGACCTTTCCGAAGCGTTACGCTACAGGGCCTTCAAGAGCTAAGAGAATTTGTCTACAAACGCTATCGCGTTATCTTGATGCTTGATTCAGCACCACCACTATCCGGAATAGCTAGGGGCTTGCAAACCGACACTTCGGCCGCCACCGTCTTCGGGTAATGGTTCAAGATATGTTTAGCGGTTTCCACCACCAACGTTTCCTCTAATTGGAACGCCGACTTGCACACGAAGTCCTGCACATCGTCTGCAAGTTGAACATAGTCAATGGAATGGGCTAGGTCTTCATTCCGTGCGGCCAGCGTAAAGTCTAGCCACACCGAAATATTCAAAACAACTGGCTGCACATTTTCACGCTCATAAGGGAGCGTTCCAATGATGCAGTCAAACTTCAAATCCCGAATCGAGATTTTTCCGTTTTCGATTACCATACAAAGAGAACGACAGCGCCAGCGATGGCGGCAGCAGAGACTCCGAACCAGATGTTACGGGCAGTCGTGTAGGAATCCTGCGTCTTCTTGTTTTCATCCATGCGTTCCTGGAGATCCTTCAGAGTCCAGTTTTCATGTTTCGCCTGTTCACTCATAAATTCCTGACACCTGCCCGGGTTCACGTCTTCACTGCAGACGCTCAGGAAGTTGGTGTTCAGGGTGCTCAGTTCGTCGTAAGCATCCTTGGCCTCATTGGCCTTGCTATGCTGCATCACGCCAACCACGGCGGCAGTCACGGCCAACGCGGTCAAGCCAACTGCAGTCCAGAAACGAACTTCGTCGGCGATACCGAAACGATCACCCACGTCCCTAGCGGCGTCACTTGCGGCGTAGTCACGTTCATCGGCAGTATTGTCGACCGGAGCAGAAGTCTTATAGGCAGAAAGGTCTTCGTCATCTTCGTCTTCGCAGTCCGGATCGTATTCGTCACATTCTTCTTCGCTGGAAGCCTTTGCTGCAACGGGCGTTTCTTCCTCTTCTTCTGCGGCAGCTTCAGGGGCATCGCCCTTCAAGGTCACGGGACTACCGTCGATAAAGACGACCGCCGTTGTAAGACCGGGGGCATAGACAGACTTACCATCGAAATACACCTTTTCAACATCCTTGTCAGCAGGCATGCCGCGGCGTGCATAGACCTTGGCAGTCACGAGTTTGCTGTAGTCGACACCTTCAGCAGAAAGAGCAGTCATCGACGAAAGGTCGCCGGCACCACCCTGGTAAAGCTGGTAGGACGTTTCAGATTCGCCAAACGGATCTTCGAACTTCTGGCGGACGACCAGACGACCTTCTTGAAGCGATTCAACCTCTTCCGCAGGAGCGACCTTAAGTTCGCCACCAAATTCGGCAACGATGTAATCATCGGGAACACCCGCATCCTTGGCAGTAAATTCTTCGATATCGTATGCGCCAGCGAAAGCCGATACGATAGACAGGCAGAGAACCATCAAAAGGGAACGTTTCATTTAGAACTCCAAATGACTAATTTTTTTTGAAATATACAAAAAAATAGTGCTATTTGCACTATTCTTTTTCATTAGAGACGAACATTTTGTTCACTGAAAAAAACAGGAGCAAAAAGACGTTTATTTATTTTTACATTCTATTCGGGTCGTCCACTATTTTCTTCTACGACGAACACCCCACTTGTCCTTGATTTCTTCTACGATCTTCTTGTTTTCGTAACGGACTACCATCTTGAACTGCACCGTATAAATGCCCGTTCCCACAAAGCGTCCGTTGCGATCCTTGAAGTTCCAGTTCACAAAGACCTTCTTGTCGGTTTCCAGGCAGTTTCCGGCAAACTTCGGGCTGTTACAGGGAACCGTAATCACCGTATCGTTCACATACTGTCCCAAGTGGTCGAAGTAGTACACGATAAACGAGATGTAGACATCTTCGGGCTTCAGGGAGTCAAGCACCGACGGGTCATAAGAGCCATCGGCAGAGACTTGGGCCTGGTCTAGAAGCTGCGGGACAAAGCGTTCACCCAGCTGCACCAACTGTCCAAGAGCCCCTTCCTTCTCCAAGTCTTCCTTGGTGACCGACCCGTCCACATAGCGCAAGTTGACGGAGCTGACCGTCTGGAGCGTGTAGGTCTTGCCATCGTCTTCGTCGACGATCCGGTCGTCAGAGACATCGAAGCTACCCATCTTGGTCGTTTCGACCAGGTGGTTCAAGAGACCTCCGATAATGACCGCCTGCGGATTCTCACCGGCGACATTGCCGTAGTTATCCTTGATGGCATCTTTAAGTCCCTTATGCACAATCAGCGAATCGCCAGGCATAATCGTCCCTTCGCTTCCGTCGAAGACAAGCTTCGCCGAACGTCCATCCGAAGACCATACAATGTCGGACGGATGCAGCGTGTAGGTCGAGTCGCCATGGATATAGGAGAAGTAATCCATACCCTTCAGCTTTTCGTAGAAGATCGGTTCCGAGAAGACAATCCAGAGCGAATCGGCCTTCTTGCCGTAGCTAAGCGTTGCCGACGCGATTACCGGAGACATCTTGTCCACCAGCGGGGCGGCATCTTCGTTCACGAAGGTTTCCCCAAAGATCGAATAGTAGGTATAAATGGTCGCCTGCGGCAAGTCGTCGCTGATGCTCGTGACACCCTGCGCAAGGCGGGTCGGGGACACGACCTCCCAAATGACTCGAGTCGAATCCTTCGGATCGATCTTCATGTCCTGCGGCTGGGCCTGCAGCTGGATGAGCATGCCACGGTAACTGTACCACGGGAAAGTCATATACAGCGTGCTGTCGATATCTTCGGGCGTAAGCTTCTTGTCGAACACGGCCACGATGCGGTCGAGTATTCCGTCGCCATCGGAATCCCAGTATTCCACATTCTGAACGAACGGGAACCTATCCACCACCTTGACGGGAACTTCACGTTCATATTCGTCGGAAGTGATGTAGGGAAGATTCTCAAAACTCGCTCCCGGATACAGCGAAACGCTGTCCTTGTAGTCGCCCTTCAGCTTGAAGTTCTTGCCGACAAAGATGATGATGTCCTTGGCGGGCATGTAGACCTTCTTGACCTGTCCCACATCGAATCCGTAGCGGGCGGCTTCCTGCTTGAGCATCACCATCATTTCAGGGACTCCGATATCTACCGGAATCAGGTCGATATTATACTGGACGAACAGAGAGTCGTAGCCCTTCGTGTTGCGAATCGCATAGGCATCCTTAATGACGTTGCTACCCACTTCGACAATCGGGGATTCACGCACATAAGTCGCACCCGAGCCGGACTTGTCCCCATAGGTCACAAGAGCCTTCGCGTCTTTCGGGAACTCGCCTACCGCAGGAATTCCCTTCAAGTTGGACACATCGATAATGATACGGTCACGGGCCTTGTTCAGCGTGGGGTTCACGCAATCGAGCGTCTTGCCATTGACGACAAGTTGGACTCCATCAATGAAGTAGTTTTCGGACAAGGTATCACGCAAGAGGATTTCAACATAATCCAGTTCCATATCCCCATCGGAATCCTTGATATAGCCCATCCGGGTATCGGGAATCGGATCATAGAAGTTGATGTTGTCGATGATGACCATCTCGTTGCCACCGTAGACCTTGATGGAACCTCCCTGCACCACCTTGTCGGCGGTCACGAAGATAGTCACAGAACCATCGGGGTGAATCACCAGCGTCTCATTCTTGGAGCCGTCAGTAGGATCAACCAGGAGCACACCCGTCTTCGAGACGAGGCGAATGGAGTCCGGAGAATCGAAATACTGCTTCACTTTATTCGCATCGAGCGTAATCGCGACGACATCGCCCACCTTCGCAGAGTCAAGTCCCGAATTGTAGTGCAGGTCCATCGGAATGCCCTTCGGATCATTCGTCAGCAAGTAGCTGTTGCCGTTGATGACAACTATGTTGGGATTCTTCGGATCGGGATCCGTCGGCTGGAGCACAACCGTCTTCGACACCAGCGAGTCGCCCTTTTCAAAGTCATCTGCAGACGGATATTCATCCAGGCCCGTGTCATCTTCTTCGTCGTAGTCTTCGGCTCCAAAATACTGCCAAGAAGAACTGGACTTATCGTTTTCATCTTCGCCGGCACCATATTCTTCACTCGAAGAAGACTTGTCTCCTTCATCTTCACCATTGCCGCCTTCATCGCTAGAAGAATTGCCGCCGTTGCTGTCGGAACTACCACCGTTACTGCCGGAGCTGCCGCCATTGCTGTCGGAGCTGCCGCCGTTGCTACCGGAAGAGCCATTGTCACCGGCGCTGCTGTTGCCGCCGCTGCTATCGGAACTGCCGCCATTGCTGCCGGAGCTTCCTCCGTTACTTCCAGAACTGCCGCCGTTGCTACCGGAAGAGCCATTGTCACCGGCGCTGCTGTTGCCGCCATTGCTATCGGAACTGCCGCCATTGCTGCCGGAGCTTCCGCCGTTGCTAGCCGAGCTCAGGTTAGAGCTGCTGGACTTTGCGCTGCTCGAAGATTCGTGGTATTCCACCAGCGAAGAGCTGCTCTGGGAGCTGCTGGAAAGGTCTTCGTCGCCACCGGTATGACCACCTTCGCGAATCACGCCCACGCCCGAAAGCGGAGCCAAGTCATCGAGGTAGTTGTCGATCCACTGCACATGCACCAGCACGTTGTCGTTGATTTGCTTGTTCGGATTTGCAGCATAGTCCACAAAGATCATGTGCCCCGTATTGGAGGCCACAAAAAGGTGGCCGTATCCATCGGTTGTTCCCTGGTCCAGACGCCAGCCCACACCAGGAGTTCTCGGACCAGACATGTTCGCGTCCGTTTCTTCGAAGAAAAATTCGCGCAAGTCAATCTCTGCAACCACCTTCGCCGAGATCTGACCGTTCTTGTAAATCGGCTGGATCTGAACGATTTTTGAGCCACCAAATACAAATATCGTCTTGGAATAGGTATCGTAGGCGCCACCATGGGCTCCTTCCAAGGAGTCAATCAATATCTTGGTTCCTACCGCGGTAATGACATTTTCACCGATCTTGCCTCCAATCTGCGCCTGGTTGGAGCTCGTCACCTTGGTATAGGTCGTGTCGGTAAACATTCCAAAATAGGCATTGGCACTGTTTCTCTTGCGATCCGCTGCAGAACAGGCATTCTTGCCGCCATTGGCTTCGCAGCCACCGCCCAGGTAATCGGAATAGGTAAAGAAAGCCGTTCCTTCACCATCCCAAATCACGGTTGCAAGCTTGTAGTCCTTGCGGCGGCTATTCTTGTTCGGCTTCAGCTCTACCTGGTACCCGGTCGTCGCAAAGTTGCCCACAGTAGGGTCTGTTACCGTCGAATAACGGTAAAGGTAGCCAGGAATGCCTGCAGCCCAGAGCCACTTCTGATTCGGGTCCATCATCAAATGCCAAAAGCCGCCCCTTTGCGTCAACGGCTTAGATTCCGGCTTCACAAGGCACTGGCCACCATCAGCCTTGGCCGTCTTGCTCACCTTGTAGATCTTTTCGCCCTGACCAGCCACCAGCAAGTCGCCATCAGGGTGATGCACGATACCATCGGCACCCTTGACACCATCGGTCATGGTGCAAAGGGTCTTCTTGTCAGAAGGTTTCATCAGCAAGTAGCCAGCACCATTGTACTGGTAACTAATGCTCTTTACACGGTCTTCCTTTTCGTACTTGGTGTAGTACAAGGTCGCCTTGGTTGAAGCATGGGGAACAATGTCACCCACCTGCTGAATCCAGATACCCGTCGCCGGGTTTTCCGGGGCAGGCATCGTCTGGGCCATGACCGGGACCACAGACATTAAAAGCAACGATATGTATTTCAATGTATTACGCATGTTCGTATCCTCGGAAAGATTCCCTAGCTAGCGCTTCTTTGCAGAAATGCCCCACCTAAAGATTCTTTCTACCGTAAAATCGTTCTTAGCTCCGTAAACTTTAATCTTGAACTTCGCCAAATAAATTCCAACACCTACCCTGCGGCCATTGTCGGCGCGCATGTTCCAGCGCACATAAAGCTTGTCCGGGTTTTCAAGGCAGTTACCGTCGAAGAACGGGTCGTCGCAAGAAATGTTACCCGAGGCTCCGCCCACATAGCCACCCAGATTCGTATACACGTAAAGCTCCCAGTGGAGTCCGATTTCATCCATGTTCGGAACCGAAGCGCCCACCGAGTCTTCGTCCATAATCGTCGAGAATCCGATGTCCATCAGCACGCCGAGCGAAGTTTGGTTTGAAGCAGCCTTGGCGTCCTTCACATGTTCGATCGTAAACGGTTTTACACGGTCGCTCAGTTCTTCGGCCTTGTTCAAGTCGGCCATCGACATCGTCTTCATGATCACGCGCGGGTCGCCTTCCACCATCACCGCAGGCGATTTTTCCGAGACCTTGTTGCCTTCGCGGTCGCGCAGGCCGCTCTTGAAGTTGTCGAAGCGGACGGAGTCGGCAGGATTCATGCGCTCGGCAAGGTCTTCACCCGCTTCCATGAACAAAGTAACTCCACGACCATCTTCGTCCCATTCGGCGGAGCTCAGGCTGTAATGCACCCACTTGCCATCGACATAGAAAGCAAGGCAGTCGTCACCCAGTTCCACATTCTTGTAGTCGATTGCTTCGGAGAAGGTCACCCTAAACTTGTCGGGTTCCATCTGCTGGAAGGACTCCGGGTTCAAGAACGTCGAAGAAATCACCGGCGGCATGTAGTCGTGCATCTTGTATTCCAGCGGCTCGGTAGCCACCTTCTTGCCATCCTTCAGTTCCTTGTTGCTGATCATGGCATAGCCGTAATTGGTCTTTTCATCTTTGGAGTATGTCGAATCGATGCAGGTCAGCATGTTCATGACACCCAGCTTTTCAGGATCATTAATAGCGTAGCCCAACACAAGGCCATCGTCGGAGATGGTGAACTTCGACGGGTCCGGTTCAATCTTCAAGATTTCGCCTTCTTCGTTGAGCCAGTAGAACGCGATGTCCATGTCCTTCAGGGACTTTTCGGTAATGGGATTCTTGAAGCCCACCGAGACGCTGTCCATGCGGCCGTCACCGTCGCGGTCGTAGAACCCGTTCTTCTCGTTGTCCACATAGACACGTCCAGCATCCTGCACGGGCACTTCCTGATTGTTCTTGCGCGTCGGAATTCCGTCGGCCGCAGTCAAGATTTTAGGGCACACGTCCGTATCGGTTTCGATCTTCAGCATGTCGCCAACGGAAACCGTACCCGACTTCACTGTAAATCTCCATTCCGTACCATCCTTGGAAATCGCCGTCACATCGATCGGGTCGCCGTTCAACTTCAAGCCCCGACCGGACTTCCAGGTCTGATCCATCTTCTTGTTGAACTTGACGACCAAGGTGTCCGTCTTGCCGTCGCCGCGAACAAGCGTTGCCGACTGGATGGCTGCCCCGATGCTGTCGGTAAGGGCTGTCGTCAAGGTGTCGCAACCACCGATGAAGCACACGTAGGCCTTCACGGCGCCATTCGCGTCTTTACCCTGGAGCTTGACTTCGACATCCGGGTAGCCATAAACATCCTTCTTCTGCTTGACATCGCCGCTGTATTCCTCGTAGGACTTGTCGCTTGGCCAGCTGTAGAAGAAATCCTTCACCTTCATGGAGTCGGTCGCGCCGCTATACCAGGTGGCAATGCTGTCGCCAATGCCGTCGCCGTCGGTATCGTAGATAGCCGCGTTGTCGAGGCTCGGCATGTCGGGATTCGTAAAGCGGAGGTCTCCCGGGAACGGATCCACCAAGAGGAATTCCTTGGTGGTCGAATCCTTGAAGGAATTCAGGGTAAAGGTCGAACCGTCCTTGATGGCCTTGGTCGCCGTCACCAGGAACCGCGCATAGCCGTCCTTGAAGTCCACGCGGAACGTGCCATCAGCCAGCACGGTCTTTGCAATGCCGTTCGTATCTAAGAACACGAGATTTTCACAGTCTCCGTCCACCGAGATGTAGAACGTCTTGTCGAACTTGTCCACGCTGTCCTTCTGCGGACCTACTGGAACGATCGTCTCCACTTCGACAGAGATGGTGTCGAGCACCTTGATGTCTTCGGGGAGCTTCCAGCCGTCCTTGACCTTCTTGCCGTCGACCTTGTAGCGAAGTGTCGGAGTATAGAAGTTGTAGATGAGGCTCACCTTGGGGTCGGCCGTCAAGTCCGTCGCCGTACCCAGGCGGAAGTTGTAGTGTTCATACGAATCCTTCAGTCCAAGCTTTACGATACCCGAATCGGCAGACGACACCACCGGGGTAAACATTTCCGTAATCTCGGATCCATCGGCATCCAAGTAGGCATAGATGGTATCGGGAGAGGCGCTCAGGTCGGGAGCATAGACGTAGAAAGGATCGTTCTTCTTCGCGTTTTCTTTCTTGAGAGGCTTACCTTCGTCCACCGTGTAAAGAATGGGTCTAGCCCCTGTCGACTGGACACGGTAATACTTGCACTGATCCTTCTGATTTTTGGGAAGGTTGTCGTAGTCGAGGCAGTCGACCGCAGCCAAGGCACCCGTCGACAGAAGCACCACCGATAGCACTACAAACGAAACAATATGTCTCTTAAGGAACCACATGACGACCTCAGATAGAAAACGGGAAAAACGCAAACAAATATTTGCACACCATACATCTCAAAGATATGATTTTTTTTGCGGAATAGAGCTATAAAAAAAACGGCTGTGACTTGAATCTCACCCCGTTTCTAGAATGGATTATTCCAAGTTGGAATAAGAATTTGCAAGGTCTGTAACAATATCGTCCATAAAAATCCATCCACGGTCAACAAGCCTTAAATTTTGTAAGAAATTTGAAAGTTTTTCGCACAAGATAAAGCCCTTGTCCGCCCAGCGGCGGCAAACTTTTTCGTCTAGCGAAATACCTAGCGAACGCAAGGTTTCTGCAGAGATTCCCTTGGACTGCCGAAGCGAAAGCCAAAGCGTTTCCATGACGACGGCATCCCTATCTAAAACATCGACGGAAAGTTCCGATTTAGGACAACCGCCTCGAACATAATCGCGCCACCTGGGGTATATTTCGGGAGCATTGTAGCGCACGCCCTGCACAAAGCTGTGCGCCCCCGGCCCAAAGCCCGCATATTCTCCGCGATCCCAGTAATTTCGGTTGTGGACGCTTTCAAAGCCCACTCGCGCAAAGTTTGAAACTTCGTACCGCAAGAAACCCTTGCGTTCAAGGATATCGACTCCTCCCAGGTACATGGGTTCGTAAAGGTCTTCGTTTACAGAAACTTCACCACGGGATACCCGGTGTCCCAGCCGCGAACGGGGCGACACATTCAAGCCGTAAAAGCTGACGTGCGAGAGCGGATAATCCGAAAGACGGTCGACGTCATCTAGAAAACTCTGCACGGTTTGCCCCGGCAGATCAAACATCAGGTCCGCATTTACCTGGACCGGCGCCGAAGTCAAGAGTTTCAATGC
>Ga0247610_10008029_pt1 | contig 10778 bp, 3 predicted proteins | sample 174DNAGHGhighgp2_FD_193483 | JGI IMG/M metagenome (GOLD analysis project Ga0247610, IMG submission 193483) | Sheep rumen microbial communities from Palmerston North, Manawatu-Wanganui, New Zealand - 1742 DNA GHGhigh gp2 | ecosystem: Host-associated > Mammals > Digestive system > Stomach > Rumen ... | reverse complement strand
ACAATTGCAACTGCTCACCACGCGCAACAAGACCGCCGTAGGTGGCATCCAGAGCGAGATGGCTTCGCTGACGCTGTGCGGCGGCGCGCTCCAAGTCCGGACACCGCAGGCCACCACGCTTCGCATTTACGACTCGCAAGGTCGCATGGTGGTTGCCACACCTGTGGCTGTTGGCACACACGTGGAGCCGCTGCAGACTCTGCCGGCTGGTCTCTACGTAGCCGTAGTGCAAGTGGGCGGCAAGAACCTCGTCCACAAGTTTGTGAAGTAAGTTGTCCGGCTTACACATTGATGTTACCTACTAAAAAAGAAGCAGCCCACTGATTGGCGGGCTGCTTCTTTTCGTAGTCTTAGGTGTTGTCGGATTTCTCCCAAAGGTAAAGTTAGTGTCTTAGGTAGAGAAGGAAAGCGATGCTACCCTCCGGTGCGGTCGGCGGCGGGAGTGATGCCGTAAGTCTCTTTGTAGAGCCGTATGAAGTGGGAGTGGTCGTAGAATCCACACTGCTCGGCGATAGTAGATAACTTGAGTTCAGGTTGTTTCCGTAGCATCTGGCGTGCCTGTTCCATACGTATCTTCATGATGTATTTCTTGGGCGGCATTCCAGTGATGGCGTTCATCTTCCGGCGCATTTGTGATGGTGTGATGCACAGTTCAGCTGCGATGGACTCAATGTCGCAATTGCCATGCGGCATCAGTCGGAGCACTGTCTCCCTAACATGTTGGATGAATGCTTCGGAGACAGCAGTAAATACGACTTTAGCCGATTCTTCTTCCGTGTTTTCTTGTGTATGAGACATAATTTCGTTTTGATAGTTGTTTTCCTTTGTTGTTTCGCTTAGGTCGTTTTCCGTACCGTATTTATGCCATAGCAACTGACGCAGTTCGAGTAGTTTTTCGATACGCACGTTCAGTTCCTCGGAATTGAATGGCTTGTAGAGATACGCATCGGCTCCGGCTCGGATTCCCTGAATGCGGTCATCCTCCGAGGCGCGTGCTGTGACCACGATGATGGGGATGTGGTTCGTGGCCTGATTCTCGCGTAGGGCGCGGCATAGCTGCAGGCCGTCGGTGCCGGGCATCATTAGGTCGGTGACCACGAGGTCGGGGATGAGATCTTGTGCCTTCTTTATGCCTTCTTCTCCGTTGGCTGCAAAGTGAATGATGTATCGTCCCTCCAGTTGTCGGGCGATGAGTCGCGCCACGTCGGCATTGTCCTCAACGATAAGCAGAGTGGGGTGCTGAGCATCTTCTTCGCCCACCTGAGCGGGTAGCTTAGCATCGGAACCAGTGGTTGGGACGGTATCGTGCGGCAGTTCGATGGCCGATGCACTGATGGCAGGCTGAATAGCTTTGGGCATGGGTAGCTGCACTTTAAACGTCGTACCCTCTCCCTGCTGGCTCTGAACAGTAATCTTGCCGCCGAGTGAATGTACGATTTGATGCACGAGTGCCAGGCCCACGCCTGTGCCACGGTTCTCAGCGTTAGTGGCCTGATAGAAAGGTTCGAATACGTGTGGCAGGTCTTTGGCGTCGATGCCGCATCCGTTGTCGCTCACGCTGAGCATCACGTCATCTCCTTGCCGGTGCAGGGACAGGCTTACGATGCCTTCTTCTGGCGTAAACTTGATGGCATTGGCCAGCAAGTTGCTCACAATCTTGTGAATATAGTCGGGCGCAAAAGTGGCAGACATGTCGGCCTCGTCGGCCTCAAGGTTGAACGTGATGTGTTTCTCGCGTGCCAACTCACGATGCGTCTCGACTACCATGCTGACATATGCAGCCAGGTCGGCTGTCAGTTGCTGTTGCGATCCGATGGCCGATTTTACCTTCGAAATATCCAGTAGTTGGCCCACTAAAGTGAGCAGTTGGGTGCCTTGTCGTTCGATGGTCTGACCGATGTCGCTCAATTTCTCAGCGTCCGTGTCATCGGGATGGACATGCTGCAGTTCGCGACTTAAGCCTAGTATGACGGTGAGTGGCGTGCGGAATTCGTGTGTCACATTGGTGAAGAAAGCCTCGCGCGCCTCGGTGAGACGGCGCAGGGTCTGGTTGGCCAACTTGCGCTGTCGGGCTGCCTGCCATAGAAGGACGATGATGGCCGTGAGTGCCAGTGTCACCAATAGCGAGATGAGTAGGATGCGCGTGAGGAGGCGTCGCCGTTGCTGATTCTCCTCTTGCAGTTCGTCGTTGTGCAGTTCGGCATTGGCCTGTGTCATCAGTTCGCGCAGTTGCACTGTGTGGAGCGAGTCCGTCATCACCAGACAGCGTCGTAATGCGGCCATTGCTTCGTGCATGTCGATAGGTTCAAGTGCTTCGGCCAACGTGCGATAATCGTAACGCACAGCAGAGGCGTTCCCTACGGCCTCCTCCAGCGTAATAGCCTCGCGCAGTGCCTCGACGGCCTCTGCGTTGCGATGCAGGTCTATGAGGTTCCAGCTCTTGAACTCTAACGTGATGGCCAGCTGGTTGCGGTCAAGCGGCTCGGTGCTCTTGACGATGGCTATGGCTTCGTCGGCCATTGCGAGGCCCAGCTGATATTCGCCCTTGCGGTCGTAGGCATAGGATAGTTGTGTCAGGTGGTTGGCAACTGCTGGCATCAACTTCAACTCGCGAGCTGCCTCGACGGCCTGCTTGCCGTACTCGATAGCCTGATCCACCTCTTTGGCGCTGCAGAAAAGTTCGCAGGCCACGCCTAGCACATTGTGTGTCTGTGCGTTGAGTCCAAGTTGTGCATTTGTCTCAATGGCCTTTACCACTTGAGCCTTCGCCTCGTCGTAGTTTCGCAGCGAGTGATTCACCAGCGAGAGGTAGAGATATGCACGCGACAGTTGCATCGTGTTGTCCGTCTCCTGGCAGACGCGCTTGGCCTCCTGAGCCGCTTCGATAGCGTTGGTGTAGTCGCTGGTCTTGAAGAGGCAGTAGGCGCGGTCGCAGAGCAGTGTGGCGTGGATGTCGCAGGCAGAGGCTGATGTAAATGCCTCGTGATGGTCTTGGTTCATCGTCAGCGCACGGTTGATATAGGACATCGCTTCCTTGTAGTAAGAGATGGTGGTCAGATATCGTTCTGTGGCAAACCATACGCGCATGTCTTGCTCGTCTGCTGTCATTCGCTCGTTGAAATCCGGTGTGTCGCCGAAGAAGACAGACTGTTTTGCATAGTATTCCATTAATTTCCTGCCCGTCTTAACACGCTCCTTTCCTGTGCGCGAACCATATATATTTAAAAGGGAGTCCAGCTGAGCCGGTAGCGGACTCTCCTCGGGGAATGCTGCCAGGGAGCATTGGACTATGATGAATACTAAGGTGAAAATCTTTTTGCTGATACTATATATTGAATGCCTTTTCATTGCTTCTGATTATATGCTTTGACGTTCTGTGTTTGACGATTTATCGTTTTTGCGTTTCAAAAGTACACATAAAAATTGTAAAAACGTGTAAGTGGCTGGTGAGTGGTAGTTACTTTGTTTGGAATATACACATTTTTGTTAATTTTCTCCACACACTTTTTTCTTCATTAGCTCTAAATTTGCGCAAACAAACGTTAAATATCACAAATGTAACTTCTAAAAAACATTAAATAACTAACCAAACCAAATGCTATGTTTATGAAAAAACTTCTTTCTTTAATGGGGCTTCTGCTCGCATGTGTGGGAGCGCGTGCACAAAGTTGGAGTGGTACAGAACCGACTGACGATGCGTACAACCACGAGACTGTGATTTACGCCAACTTGACGACAAATCTGACCGGCACCAACTTCATTGTCGGTGCGTTTGTGGATGGAGAGTGTCGCGCATCTGCCTCTCCTGACATCGATCCCACAGGTGCACCAATGCCAGGCGCACCGCTTTTCACCCTACGTGTAAAGGGTGATATCTCGGCCGACCAAGGCAAAACTATCAAGATTCGTGTTTACGACGGCGACACGGGTTGCGAGTATATCCTTCCCACTACTTTCACTTTTGACGGACAGACACATGGTGTTCCGTCGGCTGGTGAGACGCTGACGCTGACAGCTGCCGAGGCCTATTCTCTGAATCTCATCGAGGCTGAGGTGGGGCAGACCTATATGTTGAAAGATTATCTCACTGTGCTGCCCGCCGGTGCCATCCGTCCGGACTTCCAGCAGTGGATGGTTAGTGACGGCTCAGGCTCCACCACTGCCTTCGAATGGTGGAACTACGTGGAGCTCACGGATAGTACGCTGACGCCGAAAGTTCCATACGAAGGACTGATTCTTACTCTTTATGGTGCTTCTGACCCCACGGGGGCTCCTGGTCCTGAATTGGCCTCCAGTTTCTTCAATATCATTCAGCACGCAACGTCCATCGACCTCATTTCTACCACTTTCGAGGTGAACAAGGGCGACAACAGCGCCATGTCTGCTTTCATGCAAGAGGGAGTATCCTATAAACTTAATCCCACTGGAGCCACTGATGCAGTGGCATGGGAAACGAACGATGCCTCCATCCTGCAGTGGAATACAAGTGGCTACTTCGAGCCCATCAAGGGTGGAACGGCCAAGATGCGCCCCTATGTTACCAAGACGGACGGTTCGAAACTCTATCCCGCCAACGACCTCTGGATTACGGTAAACGTGGTCGTACCCGTTACCAGTATCACCGTGGACTACAGTCTCTTCGGCGGCAACTTCATGGCCAACGTTGGTGATACCAAAATCTACGAGCGTATGCAGCGTCTCATTACCGTTCTTCCTGAGGATGCCACCGACAAGAGTTACACTATCTCGGTGGAAAATGTGGGTGTACTGAAACTTACGGGCAACACAGCCCTCTCTGCTGAAGGTGCCGGCACGGGTGTCGTGAAACTGACTGCCAAGGGCGGCGATGCCACCCAAGCACCAGTGACGAATCGGGTGACGGTGGATGTTGTGAAACCTACCACTCAAGCCATCATCACTCAGAACACACTTACCGTTCCCTTGACTGACAACGTAGCCAAGGACATCACGAATGAAGTAAAGGGCAACGTCACTCTGACCGGCGATCCTGCTAACTGGGCAACAGCCGGTACGGTGACTCTGACAGGTGCGAGTGTGACTGCCACGGGTGCAGCATTGGATGCCAATGGTCTGGCCGGCACCTATACCGCTGTGGCCGAGGGTACAACAACCGTTACTATCGACCTTCGTTGGCCCAACTACGATGCATGGGGCATTAGCAGCGATGTGCTGACTTACAATACTGCTCAGTCCCAGTTCAATATTATAGTACAGGAAATAATTACGTTGATTGGCTTTAATGTGGCTGTGACAAATCCCGTGGCTGGACAGACGGGTACCATTACTCTTACCCCGCAGCCGGCTGGTGCCACCTTCGATCCTTCTGCCATCGGTGTGACTATCAGCAACGGCCTTACAGGCGACTGGGGTGCACTGCTTTCTGTGGTCAAGAAGACTATCTCGACCGAGAAACTGGAATGGCAGTATAGTTCGGCAATCCCCTGCGTAGTAACCGTATCCGCAGAGCAAGCTGACGTGACGGGTGGTAATACACCGATACTTCTGAATGACCCGACATCAGCGACGGCCTACAGCTTTACTGGTTTCGAGGTAGGGTATCCTCTCAGCTTCGATGCCGGCTGGCAGTGGCGTAGCAATCCGTGCGGAGCCATTGCACCCGAGCAGTTTGCCAGCATCTTCTCAACGGCCGACCTTACAGAGATACGAACCAGCAACAACCTGCTCTTCAACGACCCGTCGTGGGGTTTCTATGGCACACTGAACACTTCGGCTGGCCTGCTTCAAGGTCAGTGCTACAAGTTGAATATGAAGAACGCCCATGAGAGTGTGCTCTATGGCAGTTCTGTGACTGACGACAGTCATGTGGCCGGAACACCTAATGCTACCGACGGCTCCGTCAGTGTTACTCTGAAGCCCGGATGGACTTGGGTAGGCTCGCCCTATCTGTTCGACCGTAAACTGAGTACCATCTTTGCCACTTCATTCGCTGGCAAGGAAGGCATTGTCATCATTGGCAAGACGGGTTCGGCCGAACTAACCCCAGCTGGCACTTGGGATGGTGACCTGACGACCCTGAAGGCTGGCGAAGGCTACATCATTAAGAATCCTTATACTGCGAATATCGATCTTAATTTCGTGGCTGAGACGAGTTTGACCGCTGCTAACGAAAGTGGTGCAGCTGGCGTTAAGAGCTTCAACATGCGAGGCAGCATCTGGCAGTACGACCATTCGCGTTTCATGAACAACATGACCATGGTAGTTACACTGGAAGATGTGGAACGCCCCGAGCAGTACAGCATTGGTGCATTTGTGGGCGAGGAATGCCGCGGCGAAGGTGTTGTCGTTAACGGCAAGGCTTTCATCACTGTGCATTGCGACGATGGCGAGTATGTGACCTTTAAGCTCTACAACACATATACAGGCGAATTCCGCGACATTCGTGAGGGCGTAAAGGCTCAGATTCGCATTGGCTCGTCGAAGGCTCCTTACCGCATGCATGTTGCCACAACCGATGGCATTGATGGTATCAGTGACAGTTCGGAGAACTTTAGCGAGAACTACGACCTCAGTGGACGGCGTACAAGTAGCCAGCAGCGTGGCGTGCAGATACGCCGTGGCGTAAACGGTACGATGCGCAAGGTCATCGTGAAGTAGCTTGCAGCTTTACAGACAGAGAACTTAACCACTCCGAAAAGTACATTATTATATATACGCGTACGCGTGCGACAACGACATTCTGACGTATGAGTAGTTTCCTTCGCAGAAAATATCTGATGGCGATCGTAGCGCTGGCTGCCATGTCTTTGGACATGGCGGGCCAGTCGCTTTCGCTCAATACCATCTCCACTATTGCCAAGAGCGACCCCCTCATCATTACGGGTGCCGTAGGAACACAAAACACGTATCGATACACCTCAGGTGGCACTGGCTATGCTTCTCCTATGAGCAACAGCCTTTATGTCAACCTGAACATTAGCGTTTACGGTATTTCCATGCCCTTTGCCCTCTACTTTACTAATGACGGGCTCGACTGGAACTACCCTCATCTGGGCTTCCGCCTTACGCCCGCCTACAGGAATTGGCGCGGCCACTTTGGGCAGAGTACTATGACCTTCAGTTCCTATGTCATGAACACCTCGTTTAATGGCATAGGTCTGGAATATAACTCCGAACGGCTGCGCGTGGGTGCCTTCTATGGCATCCTGCGCAACGCCATCAATGACGACCCTACAAATCCCTTTGCTCGGCAGCCGCAATACAAGCGTGTCGGCTGGGGATTCAAGGTCGGCTATGGTTCCGGCCGCAACTCTCTCGACCTCTATGTCCTACGAGCATACGATCGTCCCAAGTCTCTCGATGAGATTTGGCGACGCTTTGTCCCCTCGCAAGAGAACGTGGCCATCGGCCTCAAGGGTATCGTGGCTCCGGCCAGATGGGTCTCATTCAGTGCGAATGTGGCTGCCTCGCTGTTCTCCACCGACACCGATGCACCTAAATTGGACTCTCTTGTCACTGGTTTTGCCAATCGTTTCAGCAAAAGCGTGATGGACGTACGCTACTCATCCATGGCTCGTTTTGCCGGTGATGCTAATCTTAATTTGAACTTCCGTACGTTCTCCACCTCACTTACATACCGTCTGGTGCAACCCGACTATGCGTCGCTCGGCACCTACTACATGGCCAACAACTATCACTCGTTGGGCGTCAATATGAGCACGATGCTTTTCCGGAGTATCTCCCTCTCCGGCAATTTCTCAGGACAGGCCGACAATCTGACCAATCAGCAGATGTATACAACGCGCGGCTTCGTATATTCGGCAATGGCTTCTACCCGCTTAGGCAATCATTTCAATTTGGCTGCTGGCTATAACGGTTACACCCAAGTGCAGGGTAACGGCACGGCAGTCATAAACGACACCATCCGTGTGCACCGACGCACGTCGAGCTTCACATTTACCCCATCCTATATGGCCGAGAGTGAGACACTGGGCCACTCGGCCTCCCTTTCTCTAAACTATACAGAGAACACCGATCTGAACAAATTCGCCATCGGCGAAAGCGACGTAAAGACGACCGCCCTTGGCGCCAACTATACATTCAACGTGAAGCCTTGGGCCACAGACTTCGGGCTCTCGTTTAGCGACCAGCGCTCTCGAGGCTATAAAACGAAGTACCTAAGCCGTATTGGCACTTTCACTACTGGACACACCTTCTTCGAGGAGAACCCGCTGAACATCTCAGGCTCCATATCCTTAATATATAATGAGGTGGAGCGCCAGAGTAAGAGCCTGAACATCGGTGGCGATGTCTCAGCATCCTATACGCTCCGGCAGTACCACGTATTCTCCACTTCGGCCTCATTCTACAAATATGGCGATGTGAACCCCTCAAAGATGAGAAGCAACCTCGACCGTACCGATATCACCGTGAGCCTGAACTATGCCTATACCTTCAGCCTCTTTGCCATCAAGAACAAGGAAGAAAGAAGGCTGGCCAAGCAGAAGTGGTTTGAGAAAGCAGCTAAAATATCCGAAGGATTCTCAGAATAAACAAATGTCAGAGCGAGTATAACCAGATTAATCATGACGTCTATGAATATGCGCAAGTCATTCTTTATATTAATTGCCATGTTATTGGGTGCGGTAGGTCTCCGTGCACAGGATATTAACGTGATTGTCACTCCCGTTCGTCCGGTGCTGCCACCTCAACTGATGCTTTATGTGACGGAGCCGGCCAATTACTTCAACATATCTCTGACCAATACGGGCAAGGACGATGCCAATATCTATCTGGTCATGCAGGTTGAGCAGGTGAATCCTGCCAGCGGCCTCAGCCTTATCACGCCTCCTGACCGCCAGCCAAAGCAACCCATCATTGTGCCCGCCGGTGGCTCTCGTATTCTGGCACCTGCCGAAGTGCGCGGACTCTTCAATCACATCCCTCTGAACGAAATAAAGGCTCCAGCCGACCTCTTCTCCAACTATACCAACGGATCCTTCGGTCTTCTGCCCGAGGGAGAATATGAGTTACATTTTACGGCCTATCGTTGGGATCCCACGCTACCAGCCCCTGTTGTGGCCAGTTCGCCCTCGGGTGGCATTGCCAATTTTCGCGTATGCTATAATGCACAAGCGCCCGAGTTCCTAACACCTGCTACCACGAACATGGACATGCAGGCCATAGCCGAACTGAATCCCCTCTCTCCGCAATTCACTTGGAAGGCGCCCGTGTTGGCTTGCAATCCCAGTGCCTTGCAATATACTTACTCCCTGCGTATCGTAGAGGTGCTCCCCGGCCAGCAGCCCGATAACTCTATGGACCACAACCCCGTAGTGTATCAGGTTAGCAACCTCAGTGCGCCCATGTGTATGATTCCCCAGACGGTCATCAAGCAGATGAATGGGAAGATTACCTATGCGGCTCAGATTACTGCCACCTCAGCAAATGCTGGTAGCAACATGCTCAACTATGTGAACATAGCCAACGAAGGTAAGAGTACATACAAACTTTTCCGGCTGGGCGCTGCCAGCGCTCCGAGTACGCCAGGTGTCCCGAACGCACCTAGCATTTCGAGCGTACCGGGAGGTGGCGATGATGAGGACGACGAGGATGACGAGTTTAACATTGCTTGGGGCGACGTCAAGGGTTCGGGCAAACTCACCGACTCTGTCTATACGTTCTCCAATCCTAAGATTATCAATCCCTATTTCCGTGTCAGCGGTGGAGCACGCAAAATATTCGAGACGAGTAATATCTCGATTGCTTGGGAGCGCCCTCGCTATGTGGGCGGCGAAGGATTACGTAGTGATACGGTGAAGATTGAATATGACGTGGAACTCTTTGATAACGGCTCGCGTGCCGACCGTGAGGAGGCCGTGCAGAAAGACCCCATCTACACCTTCCATACCAAAGACCTCAAGGACACCGTTCTCTGGAAAGAAATCTCAGAAAAAGCATCCACTGGCGACTATCTAGTGTTGCGTGTCAAGCCTCGTGTCCCCAAAGGCGTATCTGTCGGATTTACAGGCGAAGATAACATTGTTGATTTTGCACTTGCTAAGCGTCTGAGCCAGGAATACTTCCAGTGTCAGTCGCGAGTTGAAATAGAGAATACCAACCCAACCACTCGTTCGGCTAAGGACCTCCAAGGGAAGAAGGTGCAGATAGGCGAATACGAACTTACTATCGATGAAGCCAAGGGTACCGGCATTGGCGGCTTCACCGGCACGGGCCGTGTGGAATGGAATCCTTTTGGAGCCAAGATTATGGTCTGCGTAAAGTTCGAGAAACTGAAGATTAATACTGATGACATAGTCTATGAGGGTATTTGCGAAAGTGTGAAGCAGCCCGAGATGCTTTCCAGCATGGAGGTGGTCGATAAACTTTTCTCTGATTGGGGCATCGATAACCTCATCGGCGATGCCAATATTCCATATGCCAGCCAGTTGCAGGACAAGGCCACGAAAGAAGTCAAGAGTCTGGCCGAGAAAATCAACATAGGCGAATATTACAAGAAACTGCAGGACGGTAAGGACATTGGAAAACTTCTTACCTCTGGCACGATGGACAAGCTCTACATGCCAGTACGTTTCCCCAACGAGGTACTGCCCGCCTCCTTCAGCGCCGTGGATTTGCAGATTGTGGATATGAAGTTCGCTGCTACGTATGCCACGATGAATGTCCTTGGTGAGGCCACGTTGCCCGAGTGTGACGTGCTGAAAAGCAAAGTGCTTGTCTTTGGCGCGCCACGTGTCTGCATATCTCCCAACACTTTCCTTCCTGAGGATGGACACATC
>Ga0247610_10008028_pt1 | contig 10778 bp, 1 predicted proteins | sample 174DNAGHGhighgp2_FD_193483 | JGI IMG/M metagenome (GOLD analysis project Ga0247610, IMG submission 193483) | Sheep rumen microbial communities from Palmerston North, Manawatu-Wanganui, New Zealand - 1742 DNA GHGhigh gp2 | ecosystem: Host-associated > Mammals > Digestive system > Stomach > Rumen ... | reverse complement strand
TTGGAGATTGGCCCCAATCCCCAATCCCCAATCCCCAATCCCCAATCCCCAATCCCCAATCCCCAATCCCCATTTTTTAATTATAATCATCAAATCTAAAAAAATAAACATAAAAAAAATAAATAATATAATATATATAATTATTTAAGAAATACATAAATAAATTATTAATTTCAATGAAAATGAAAAAGAAAGCCAAAAAAAATATAACTGAAGAGAAAATGGATTTGCTAGATACAAAGAACAAAGAAGATATTTACAAAATAAAAAAAAAGACAAAAGCTCAAAAAGAAGACGAAAAAGATATATATGAGAAATATAGAGTCGAAGATCTTGAATTAATATCTCAATCTTCAAGTGAAGACATTGAAACTAAAATAAATGAAATGATACAAATAAAAAAAAAGGGTGGAAGTTTGCAAGATTATATACATAAAAAAGAAATGAATAAATTACAGCAAATGAAAATGGTTTCAAATAAATTTCAACAGCAAAAAGACAAAAAGCAACAACAGAAAAAAGAAGAGAGATTAATGAGACTAAAAAAAGGGTTAGAAAATTTAGAAATGAAACTTCCTAAAATTATGCGGAATATGGCTTTTAGAAGAATGACAAAAAGATTAATATTCAAAAACAAAATTGAATTAGGGTTAATTAGTTTTAAAAAATTTTATAATATAAGAACAAGAAAAATAAAAAAGAATAATTTCAATAAATTTATTTCATATTTTAATGAAAATAAAGTTAAAAAAATTAAGGATAAAAAAGAAAGCAAAGATAAAAATAAAGAAGATAAAAATAAAGAAGATAAAAATAAAAAAGATAAGAATTCAAAAGAAAAAAAGGAAAAAAATAAAAAGGGAATCAAAAATGCTAATGGAAAACAAGATTCACCAAAAAAAGGAAATAGTCCTAATAAGGAAAAACAGTTAAAAAATAAAAAAGAAGAAAAAGAAGATGAAAAAGAAGAAGAAAAAGAAAAAAGAAAAGAAAAAGAGAACGAAGATGAAAAAGAAGAAGAAAAAGAAGAAGAAAAAAAAGATGATGCTTCTACTGAACAATTAGTTAACATAAAAGAAGGAAAAGAAAGAAATATTTCAAAGAAAAAACAAGTAAAAATAAAATTAAAAAAAGAAGAAAATGTCCCAAGTGAAAAAAAAGAAAAAAGTAAAGAAGAAGAAAAAGGTAATACTTCTAATGAAAAAGAAGAAAATATCTCAAGTATAAAAAAAGAAAAAAGCAAAGAAGAAGAAAAAGGTAATACTTCTAATGAAAGAGAAGAAAATATCTCAAGTGTAAAAAAAGAAAAAAGCAAAGAAGAAGAAAAAGGCAATACTTCTAATGAAAAAGAAGGAAATATTTCAAAGGAAAAAAAAGTAAAAATAGAAGAAGATAAAAAAGGAAATATTTCTAAAGAAAAAAGAGGAAGTATTTTAAAGGAGAAAATAGAAATAAAAGAAGAAGAAAAAAAGGGGAATGAAGAATCTAAATTATCTAAATTAAACTCAAGTCCTCGTAAAAGAAATATATCTTCTCCAAGAAAATCTCCCAAAAAAAGAAGAGAAGGAAATAAGGGAAGTATAAAACTAACAAAAAAGGAAAATATTGATATTATAGATAATAAAGATAATAAAGGTGACAAAATTAATACTAAAAAAAAAAAGCTGGAAGATATGAAAGAAAAAGAAGAAAATTATATACACCAAGTAAACCTTACATCCTTACGTAGATTTGAAGAAATGAAACTAATTGATGAACAGATAAATAAACAAAAAACAAAATTTGAAAGATTAAAAGAAGGTCAAAGTGTATCAGAAACTGATTCAAATATTTCCTTCGAATTAGGCAAAGAAGCTTTAATTGATTCTGGTTTAATGGCTTTGACTAAATTTATTTCTAAATATTATAATCCCGAAAAAAAAAAGCTACTGAATAAGTTGACAAGGAGCCAAAAAAAGAGGAAAACAACAAAAAAATTTGATCCTCAATATATTCAAAATAGATTAAAAATGCATCAAAGTAACAATGCTGTTGACAAAGTAAGCAAAAAAAATGTAAGAGATATAACGAAGCATCAAACTATGAAAAAAACTAAACTTAAAGAGATAGAAAGAAATAGAGATAAACAAATTGAAGAAAAAGATGAGGAAGATGAATCCTATATAAATGAAGAATCGGAAAAATCAGAATTTGATGATACTTTTGTTAAAATGAATAGACTAGGAGATATAGAGAAGCCTGTTGATAAAAGTCAATTAGTTGAATATGACTTATTTTACAAAGAGCAATTTTTTAAAGATGAAGTCTTTAGATATGATATTAATAATATTCAAGATAAAGAAGTTCAAGAAATTAATCATGAAATGAATAAGTTAGATGTAAAAAGGAAATTAATTGCCAAAAAAAAAGAAAAAGATGTTCAAGTTTCAAAAGGTTTAAATACAGATGAAATAGACCAAGAAATTGCAAAAATTGAAAAAGAATACATTAAGGCTAAAACTATTGAAAAGCCTAAATTAGATTTAATTATGAATAATACTGAGGGATTATTGTACAAAGGAAGATTATTAGGATGCTATTTTAATGGTTCCCAAAAAGGTGTTTTCCCCCGTTTTGCTATGGAAAGTGAAAAGGAAATTGGGGCAAAAGAAGTTATTGATTTTAAAATTTTAAGAAAAGAAGAACAGGCCAGACGTTTTTTTGATTATTGTTGTTGCATGGAAGAAAGGAAAAAAATAAACAAATGGCTTGTTTATGCACGTTTTTGGTGTAGATTTTTCGTTGATAATTGGATTTTTGATAATTTATCATTATTAATAATTATTCTTAATACTGTTCTAATTTTGATATCTGATCCTACTGATTCAAACAATTTAGGTAATACGTCTGATCAATATTTTTTATATTTTTATACAATTGAAGCAATATTAAAAATTATTTCATTCAAATTTTGGAGTGCAGAAGATGCATATATTAAAGACTATTGGAATATTCTTGATTTTTTTGTAGTTTTAGTAGGATGGATATCATTTGTTATTGAAAGATTAATGAATGGGACAAAAATTAGTGGTTTAGCAGGATTAAGAGCTTTTAGAATTTTACGTCCTTTGAAAACTGTAAAAAGATTTAAAGGTTTGAAAAAATTAGTCACTGCACTTCTTGCTTCTATAGCACATTTGGGAGAAACAACAATTGTTTTAATTTTCTTCTTTTTAATTTTTGCAATAGCAGGAAGACAAATGTGGATGGGAAATTTTTATCGAAGATGCATGAATGTCAATTATGGATATTTATATTCATTTCAAAAAAGTAATCAAATGTGTTCTTTTGATTCTGATTGCAATGAATTAAATACATATGGAATGAGATTTATTTGCGCTAAAGGATACCAAAATCCTGATTCTGGTGCAATTAATTTTGATAATACTTTAACAGGATTTGTAACTATTTTTGTAATGGTTACGCTAGAAGGATGGACAAATGTGTTTACATATGTTAGTAAAACTTTTAAAGATAAAATATTTATTAATCCTATTATAATATTTTTCTATTTTCATTTTTTTATATTTATTGGCGCATTTTATTTAATTAATTTATTTTTAGCAGTAACTAATTCTGAATTTGAGCATATTGAAACTGAAAGAAAATTACTTCAAGAAAAAAAAAGCTTTTATAAATTATTAATGTCTAAATTTGATTTAAAAGAAAAAGAGAAAATTGATAAGAAAGAAAGAAATAAAAAAAAGAAAGAGAATAATAATCGTAAAAGTGATCAAGCCTTAGTAGATTTATATTACAAAGTAAAAGATGATGCATTTCATATTAACAAAAATAAAAGAAATATTCCAATATTGTACTCTACTGTCCAAGATATATATATAATGAGCAATAATAATCCAGAAGAACTTTACTTACAAAATAAGAGAATTGATGAAGAGGAATCATTCTTAGGAAAAGATATAAAAAGACAGCAAAGAGAAATAGATGAATTAATTGATGAAAAAAGAAGAGAAATGAAACTAAATCTAAAAGAAAAGAAAAAAGAGGAGAAAAAAGAAGCTGAAAATATTGAAAAAATAAATACAACACAAAGCAAAATAAAAACAAATAAATCAATCAAAAGTACCAATTCTAATATTAAAAAGAATAATTCAGGAGGACATTCATCTTTGAAAAACAATAGTAAATATACTGATGAAGTAAATAAAAATAATATATTAAAGATGATGAGTAAAATAAATCCAGAAATGGTAAAAGATGCAATAAATAACACTTTAGAAACTATGAAAAAAAGAAAGGAAACTGTAAATCAAGTTACAAAGGCTCCTGAAAATAAAGAAGAAGAAGAAAGAGATGCTCTAAGAAGAAAAATAGAAAAAAAAGAATTAAAAAAAGCCCAAATGAATCAAATAAAAATAGAAGAAGATTTACCTTATGAAAAAGTAATAAGAAAAATAAATGAAAAAAGAAAGAAGGAAAAGGAAGAAAAAGCAAAACAGGAAGAAAAAAAACAAAAAATAAACAAATTTAAAAGTAAACAATCTAAGGGTATATCAGAAAAATATAAATCTAAGGTTATGACAGAAAAAAATATGGTAGAAAAAACTAATGAACAAAATAAAGAACTTATTGCTGATCAGATATCATTTTTAACCGATTTATCTTTACCAAATATGAACCAAAGTTTTTCTCAATTTAAAAGGGCAAATTCAATAAAAGATTCAAGCGAAGAAGATAAAAATAATGAAAGTAATTCAGAAATAGATCAAAATGATATTATTATAACTAAAGAAAAATCGATTAGCAATGCTAATAATAAATTAGATGAAAAAGTTAGTTTCCAAAGACCTAGAGCAATATTGAATTCTATAATTAAATTAAAAGATGATACTCAGATACAAAAAAAACTAAAAAGATTAAGAGATAAATTTAATCTGGATAACTTTCTAAAAAAGCAAGAAAGAAGAGGAACTAATTTAAAAAATGTAGGCAAAAGAAAATCTTTTTTGAAATTTTTGCAATATACTTCAGAGCCTGATAATTTAGAAGAATATCTTAAAAACAATAATAATAACCTTAATATAGATGAAAATAATAACAGTAATGAAATTAATTCAAATACAAATGATAATTTAATTGAAAACGAAAGAAACAATTTTTTAGACTTATTAAATTCAAATGAAGAAAGTAAAAATAATAGAGAAGAAGAATATGGATTTAATAATCCAAATATAAGTTTTTTGAGTCGTGATTCCCATATAAGTATAGATCAAAATGATATATCAATGAATGATATTAATTTAATTCCAGATGAAATAAAAGAAGGTACTAATTTATTTGGCCATACAATGAATGCCCAAAATTTATCTAAAAATTTGAAAGGAAATAAATTCATTCATTTAATAAGGAGTTCAATATTCGATAGAAAAGCAGTAAATACAAATATTGATTTAACTAGCAAAGAACAATCAAGATATTTTGGAGTTATGAATAAAAATTTGAATAAAAATCTATATGTTGACAAAAATGAACCTAGAGGTAGGAAGCCTGGAGACCTGGATGTAAGTCATATAGCCAGTGAAAAAAATTATGAAGGATATTTAAGAGGAGAAGAGGAAATAGAGCAAAATTTTAAATCAAATGATAATAATGAAAATAATGAGGATAATGAGTATAATGAAACTAATAAAAATAATATTTCACCTATACGTGAAGCAAAAACTTTCAAAAAAAAAGAAATTAAAATTGAAGAACCCCAAATATCTCATAGAAAGACAGTTTCTAAGAATTTTAATATTAAAACTTTAAAATCAGAAGCAGCCCATTTAGAGGAATTAAGTCATAATAATTTGCATTTAGATAGTAATGATAATGAAAATCAAATGACAAATAAAAAAAAGAAAAATGCTTTTTATATATTTAAAGCTAAAAGTATTGAAAAAAATATGGATAAATATCCTAAAGAGAATTCTAATGATTTGTGCGTAAAAGAACAAAATAAGCCATATACAGACCCACTAACAATTATACAAGAAAGTATACCAGATAATTTACGTGGAAAGAAATATTATATGAATTATTTATATAACATTTCTGATAAAGATTTAAAAGTTAAAGATACATTCAAAGTAGATCATTGGGTCAATGAAATTTTAGGAAAAAAAGAAAAATATATAAAGAAAAAACCTTTACCTGAAAGTGTAGAAGCCTTCTTTGTTTTTAATGATAAAAATTTAAATTTAAAAAAATATAAATATTCACATCATCAAGACTATGAATATACAGACAAAGAATGTGCATTTTTAACTCATAATTTAAAATATTTACCAAGATCAGTATTAGAAATAATGCCTTTAAGATTAAGAAATTTTGGAAAATTTGCTGCAAAAAAGGAGATAAAAGTAGGAACATTGGGTGATAAGCCAAATTCAATGAATATTATGAATTTAAATAAATCACAAGTTTTAAGCACTAACACAAGAAGCGGTAAAACTTTTTCCACAAATATAAAAAATAATTCAAGTTTGATAATGAGCTCTGCTTTTACTAAACCTAATAAAATTAATGAAGAAGTAAAATATAAAAAAGCTTTACATGAAAAAGTATATAAAAAAATTAATGAATTCAACTATAATACTTTAGCTAATTATTTTACAGAAGAAGAAGATTTATTTTCAAAATTTATTGATGGGAAAAGAAAGGAAGAAAAAATGAAAGAAGTTGAAAAGGAAAATAATGAAAAGGAAAATAGATTAATTGTAAAAGACGAGATAGTTAGTATACAAATATATGATTTAAAAACTAACTCAAATAGATATGTTCAATGGAGTGGACCTGATGTATTAAGTAATACAGATGAGTATGAAAATAGAAAAAGATGGAATAAAATAATAGATGCATTAGAAGATTTCAATATGATTATATGGCATGCAAATCCTGCAGTTCAAAGAATGCAAAAATTAAGATATGCTTTTTATGTTATGGCAACAAATGATATTTTTGATTATATTGTTTTATCTATTGTTATAATTAATTCAGTCTTTATGGCTTTAGATGGAAATATAATAAAGCCTGAAATACTGAATGGTTTAAACATTTCTAACTATATTTTTAATGCTATATTTTTCTTGGAATATGTTGTCAAATTTATAGGTTTAAGCCCATTAACATATTATTCAGATGCTTTCACCTATTTAGATACAGTAATTATTGCCTTCGCTATTTTGGATATGGCAACTCCTTCTAATACTGACGATGAGCAAGTAGGTTCAAAAAAATCTGTTTCCTCGCAACTATCATTTTTAAGAGTATTTAGAATTTTTAGAGTAATTAGATTAACTAAAATATTACGTAGATTAAAATCTATGAGATTAATTATTGTTTCAATGAAAAAAGCACTGGCAAGTGTATCTTATATTGTATGTATTTTAGTCATGTTTATTTTAATTTTTGAATTGTTGGGAATGTCTTTATTAAGTGGAAATATTCATTATCAAGAATTTGGAGAGGGATTTTTTATAACATATCAAATATTAACATTGGAAAATTGGGATGGACTCTTATATGAGCTTTGGCCAATGAATAATTTATGCTTTTTTTATTTCGTTGTATGGATATTTTTAGGAAATTATATTATTTTTAATTTATTTACATCAGTCTTGCTTCAGTCTTTTGGACAAGATGAGGATGATGGCACTGATGATTTAACTGATGATGAAATAGTTGAGAATATGTATGCATTGCCAGATTATTTATATGCAATTAAAAAATCAGAAAAAGAACATAAAAAAATAACTAAATTATTCCGTAGAGCAAATCAACAAGAAACATATAAAGAAACTACTTCAACACAAAAAGAGGAAGAAAATTATAATGATGATGATAATAATTTATCTCTATCAAAAAATTTGGCAAAAAGTCAAATATCTAATTCTTCAAGAAAATCTTCAATAGCAGGGATATCAATGATTAGTGCAGATTCAGAATCAAGAATTCTGGATGATGAAAATAATGAAGCATCATCTGAAGATTCAAAAGTTCATACTGGTATAGATAAACAAATGAGAGAATGGGCTGCTATTAATAAATTATTTAGAAAAAACGAATGTGAAAATGCATTTTATGTTTTATCTCAAACTAATAAATTTAGAATATTTTGTCTAAAAGCAATGAATAATAAATGGTTTGACAGATTTATTTTAGTAATGATTTTATTATCAACTTTAAGATTAATATTAGATACATTTTTTGCTGGATATATTTTTGTTTTAATTTTTGACTATGTAGATGCTTTTTTTAATGCTATTTTTTTGTTGGAAGCTATTGTTAAAATATGTGCTTTAGGATTTGTAATGGACGAAGGCTCTTATTTAAGAGATAATTGGAATAAAATAGATATAATAATTGTTGTTTGCTCAATATTCGATTTTGAAAATTTAATAGAAAAATATTTAATTGGAAACCAAAGTAGTTCTTCTTTACAATTTTTGAAAGTCTTAAGACTATTAAGAACTCTTAGACCTTTAAGATTTATATCACATAATGTTCAACTAAAATTAATTATAACTTCATTGTTTGACTCGATTTTGCCCATATGCAATGCTCTTTTTATTGTTCTTGTAGTATATTATATGTTTAGTATTGTAGGCATTTCTCTTTTCTATGAAAATTTACATAATTGCTATGTTATGAAGAGTGATGGTTCATTTGATTTAGCAATAGGTTCATTTGAAAATAATTTGGCAGACTATGAAATAAGTAATGATATGCCTTCAATTTCAAATTTCTGTGCTAGTAAATATAATGGAATAATGGATACAGGCCCTGCTTTTAAATTTTCTAATATAGCAACTTCAATAATTACTTCTTATGTTTTATCAACTCAAGAAGGATGGCCTGATATAATGAATTCTTATCGTATTTATGGAGATGTTTATGGAGCTTTTTTTATTATTTATAATTTAGTTGTGGCTTATTTTTTCCTCAATTTATTTACAGGTATCATGTTTAGATATTTTAATGCAGCTTTTTCTAAAGAACAAAAGCTTGCTGAAGATGACAAAAAGGCTCCAAAATATTATGATTTTTTGACACAAATATATCGTGCCGAAAGTGATTACGTAACTTGGGTAAGACCAACCAGAGGTACTTTTAAATATTATTTAAGAGAATTTGCTGATAGCTCATTTTTGGATAATTTTATCATGGGTTGTATTTTTTTAAATATGGTTTCAATGGCAATGAATTATGAAAATTGTCATGAAAATTATAATCAAGCTTTAACTATTGTAAATTATGTTTTTACAGGAATATTTATAGCTGAATGTGTATTAAAACTTTTGGCTTATTTTCCTCGAGCATATTTTCATTCAGCATGGAATAGATTTGACTTTTTTGTAGTTGTTGCCTCAATTATAGATCTAGTTGTTGCAAATATTGATGGAATTGATGCAGCATTTTTAAAATCTTTTCAAATCATTCGTGTATTGAGAGTTCTAAGAGTTACACGTGTTTTACGTTTGGTAAAAGCATTAAAGGGATTAGAAAAATTAATACAAACATTAACTTGGTCAGTTTCTGCTCTGGCAAATGTTTTTCTTTTAATGATAATTATCTTTTGTATTTTTGCTATTTTGGGGTGTTACTTTTATGATGGAATTGTGTATGAAAATTATAAATCTAAATTTACATATTTAAATGAATATTATAATGTTGATAATTTTTATACTTCATTCTTATTAACTTTCCGATGTGCAACTGGGGAATCATGGCCAAGCATAATGATGGAATTGGCTTTTGTAAATACAGAGGTAGTATCAGAAGCATATGCATATATTTATATGATATTAAGTAACTTTGTTAATTCTATTATTATGTTAAATCTTTTTTTGATGGTTACTTTGCAGCAATATGATGAATTCACTAATAAAAGTTATAATCCTATTGAAAAATTTGAATCATTTTTAATAGATTTTAATAATGCTTGGAACAAATACTCTACACCTGAAGATGATGGATTTAGAATAAAAAAAGGATTGGTCATTAATTTCTTTATGGATTATAATTGGAAAAAATTAAATTTCCCAGAAAAAGGAAAATTAGAATACGTAAAAAAATTTGTATCTGATTTAAAACTAAGAAGTGATAGTGAAGACTTTGTATATTATCATGATGTTATATGTAAAATAATAATAAGACAATTAGGTTCACAAGTTGACAAAGAAAATCCTGATAATGCTTTAATTTTAAGAACAGAAAAAAAGGTGCAAGAAGAAGTTAGAAACTTAATTGATAAATATTTAGGAAAAAAAGATAAAGATAAAAAAGGAAAAGGAAAAAAGAATATTATTACTTATAATCCTCTTACTGTACATTTATATTTCAAAATTTCTTATCAATATATTAAAACTTTTATTGATTTTTATAAAGAAAATCTTAGATTTATGAGTCAATATGAAGATGAACCAAGTGGTGATTCTCAATTAATTGATGATGATAATAAAGTAGATAACATAGGAAGTGAAAGGCCCTTGAATCATGATAAAAAAAAATAATTAATTATTATAAAGAAAAGAAAAATACTCTAATATTAATAAATCTATTTATTAGTAAGTATAGAAGTTTTATTTTAAATAATTTCAAAATGGAATATTGCTTATGATTTTAAAATATATATTAATTATATTTATTCATTTATTTTAAAAACTTAATTTATTTTTCTATATTTAATTAAATACCAAATTTCAAAATACAAATGGGGATTGGGGATTGGGGATTGG
>Ga0247610_10008027_pt1 | contig 10780 bp, 11 predicted proteins | sample 174DNAGHGhighgp2_FD_193483 | JGI IMG/M metagenome (GOLD analysis project Ga0247610, IMG submission 193483) | Sheep rumen microbial communities from Palmerston North, Manawatu-Wanganui, New Zealand - 1742 DNA GHGhigh gp2 | ecosystem: Host-associated > Mammals > Digestive system > Stomach > Rumen... | reverse complement strand
CGTACGAGCGAGGCTATTGCCGTCCGGAATGTAATCGCTGTTCGGAGGTTTGCCCTGCTGGTGCCATCAAACCTATACAAAAAGAGGAAAAGGCTTCGACGCAGATTGGCCATGCCGTCTGGATCAAGAAGAACTGTATACCACTGACGGATGGTGTGGAGTGTGGAAACTGTGCGCGCCATTGTCCCACAGGAGCCATTGAGATGGTACCCTCTGACCCCGATGATGACGAGAGCGCTTACGTTCCAGCTGTCAACGAGACACGCTGCATAGGCTGTGGCGCCTGCGAGAATCTGTGTCCTGCTCGCCCATTCTCAGCGATATATGTTGAAGGTCACGAAGTTCATAAAGAGATTTAAGCAATTGATAATTGATAATTGATAATGATGAAAGATATATCAAGACGTTCGTTCCTAAGGCTGTTGGGCGGTGGCACACTAACGACTGCTGCCGTGCTGACTGGCTGTAAGTCGAAGACGGAGACGAAGGCTGTAGAAGAATACAAGAAGCAGGTGGAGCCTCCCGTTGGCAAGATGACCTACCGTAAGAATCCAAAGACGGGCGACGATATCTCGCTCTTGGGTTATGGTATGATGCGCCTGCCGACAAAAACAGACAATGACGACGAGTTCGACCAGGACATGATTAATCGCCAAGTAGACTATGCCATCGAACATGGTCTGAACTACTTCGACACCTCCCCAGCCTACTGCAAGGGACTCTCCGAACGCTGCACGGGTATCGCCCTAAGCCGCCACAAGCGCTCCGAATACTTCGTGGCTACCAAGCTGTCAAACTTCAGTCCTGACACTTGGAGTCGCGAGGCCTCAATCCAGATGTACCATAACTCCATGAAAGAGCTGCAGGTCGACTACATCGACTACTACCTGCTACACGGCATCGGCATGGGTGGCATGGATGCCCTCAACGGACGCTATATCGACAATGGCATATTGGACTATCTGGTCAAAGAACGCGAGGCTGGCCGTATCCGTAACCTCGGATTCTCCTATCATGGTGACATTGCAGTGTTCGACCACCTGTTGTCACAGCACGACAAGTACCACTGGGACTTCGTGCAGATAGAGCTGAACTATCTGGACTGGGACTTCGCCAACGAGATCAACAACCGCAATACTGATGCCCGTTATCTGTATGCTGAACTGGAGAAGCGAGCCATTCCATCTGTCATCATGGAACCCCTTTTGGGAGGTCGACTAGCTAACATCCCACAGTATCTGGCAACAGAACTGAAAAAGCGCGACCCTGAGCGCAGCGTAGCCTCATGGGCCTTCCGCTATGCGGGTACTCCCAAAGGCGTACTGACTGTTCTCTCTGGTATGACGTATATGGAACACCTGAAGGACAACCTGCTCTCGTATTGTCCGCTGAAACCACTGACAGAAGAGGAACAGACCTATCTGCACAAAGAAATAGCCGAGCGTATTGTAGGACTGCAAACCATTCCCTGTAACGACTGCAAATACTGCATGCCTTGTCCCTACGGTATCGACATCCCAGCCATCTTCGTACATTATAATAAATGTAAGAACGACGGCACGCTACCTCGTCTGAAGATGGATGAGGAATATTGGAAACTGCGCCGTAACTATCTGATAGGCCTGGATCGTGCAGTACCCAAGATGCGTCAGGCCGACCACTGTATAGGCTGTGGTCAGTGCGAGCCTCATTGTCCGCAGAACATCCGTATACCAAGAGAACTCCATAAAATCAGCGATTTCGTGGAGTCCCTCAAGCAAAACAAAGTGGAGAGCATTTAGCCCTCCACTTTAATTTCTTACCTATAGCAAATTACTTGGCGTAAGCTACAGAACGTGTCTCACGGATAACGGTAATCTTCACTTGTCCGGGATACGTCATCTCATTCTGGATCTTCGAAGCGATCTGACCACTGAGTGCCTCCGTCTCGGCATCATCCATCTTGTCAGCACCCACGATAACGCGGAGCTCACGACCAGCCTGGATAGCATAAGTCTTGGTGACACCAGGATAGCTCATCGCAATAGCCTCAAGGTCGTTCAGACGTTTGATATAAGCCTCAACAATCTCGCGACGGGCACCAGGACGGGCACCACTGATAGCGTCACATATCTGTACGATGGGAGCCAGCAGTGTCTGCATCTCCATCTCGTCGTGGTGAGCACCAATGGCATTGCAGATATCAGGCTTCTCCTTGAACTTCTCAGCAATCTTGGCACCATAGATAGCGTGTGGATCATCGGTATCCTCATCGGGCACCTTACCGATATCGTGCAACAAACCTGCACGCTTGGCCTTCTTGGGGTTCAAGCCCAGTTCAGCAGCCATGACGGCACAGAGGTTTGCAGTCTCACGAGCATGCTGCAACAGGTTCTGACCATAAGAAGAACGGTATTTCATCTTACCAATGATACGAATCAGCTCAGGATGTAGTCCGTGGATACCTAGGTCGATAGCCGTACGCTTACCCGTCTCGATAATCTCGTTCTCCAGTTGCTTCTTCACCTTGGCAACAACCTCCTCAATACGGGCAGGATGGATACGTCCATCGGCAACCAACTGGTGGAGTGCCAAGCGGCAAGTCTCACGACGAACAGGGTCGAAAGCTGAAATGACGATAGCTTCTGGCGTATCGTCAACCACGATTTCAACACCACAGGCAGCCTCCAAGGCACGGATGTTACGACCCTCACGACCAATGACACGTCCCTTGACATCGTCATTGTCGATATGGAACACACTCACGGAGTTCTCGACAGCCGTCTCAGTAGCTACGCGCTGAATGGTCTGGATAACGATTTTCTTGGCCTGGGCATTGGCATTGAGCTTGGCCTCGTCTACAATCTCATTGATATAAGCCTGAGCCTGAGTCTTAGCCTCATCCTTCAACGACTCGACCAGACGTGCCTTAGCCTCTTCTGCAGAAAGTCCAGAGAGTTCCTCTAACTTGGCACGCTCCTGCATCTGCATCTTGTCCAGCTCCTCCTGTTTCAGGGCGAGCACCTTCTTCTCGTTGTCAATACGGTTCTGCTGGTTGTCAAGATCATTCTTCCTGCGTCCCAGCTCCTCCTGGCGCTGATTGAGCGATATCTCACGCTGCTTCAGCTTGTTTTCGCTCTGCTGGATATGCTGGTTGCGCTGTTGCACCTCCTTCTCCAGTTCGCTCTTCTTGTTCAGGAATTTCTCCTTCACCTCGAGCAGCTTCTTCTCCTTGATAACCTCAGCCTCCTTATTGGCGGCGCTGACCATCTCATTATATTTTCCCTTGATAACAAAGCGGAAAATCAAAAAGCCACACACGCCACCCAAAACAAGAGCGGCCACTATGGCGATAATCGCAACAATAATGTTCATAAATGTTTTATATATAGAGAGTTAATGTTCTTGTCACTTCTTCTCGCCAAGTGCATTTTCAATCTCAGCAGTCAGTCGTGCAAGAACATTATCATAGGGCGCTGTATCATTATGGGCTCGCTCTTTCTGATATACCAATGCGATATCTATCAGCGTCATCAACGCAATGGTATGTTCACTTTTGCGTCCCTTATATGCCTGAGCATAGGCATTGTAACGCTCAGTGATGAGCTTAGCTGCGGAGCGGTAAAACTCCTCTTCATCACGTTTGATGACAACCTCGATCTCTTCATCGTAAACGTGTAGCCTGATATGTAGTCGGTCCTTATCTTGTTCTGCCATGGCTTGTTCTCCTGCTTATTTTTCGTCACTTAGGACAGCAATGCACTTATTGACATCACGTATCAGCTTCGACAATCGTTCCTTGGCATCATCCAGATTGCCATCGGTAATCTCAATCATCTTAGCCATTTTCAGCGAGTCATAGTCATACTGCTTCTGTTCCAACTTCTGACGTAGTTCGGCCATCGTCTTCTCGTCATTTTGTATGGTTGCATACAACTCCTGATTCTCCTTCTTCAATTCCTGGAAGCGGAGAATCATCTGACGAAGTCGGGTCTCAAACGTAGCTAAAGTTCTCTCGTTAGCAGTCATACTATGTCACTTTATTCTACAAAGGTAGATATTATTATTGACATTTTACCAATAAACTGCAAGAATTAAGATTTTTTAATCTTCGCTCTTAGGTCTTGGCTCTTTTTTGGCCAGCATGACCACCTTATACACGAAATTTGTAGTCCACTCCTGTGAGAAGCCTAACTTTTGTGCATACTGACGGATGGCAACAACAGTCTTCATGACGGCAGGGTCACTGAAGTCATTCTTGTTGAAGATGTCGTTTACCGTCTTCTGAGTCATGGTGAAGATGGCACTCTTGAAGAACCCCGGCAGACGCAACTTGAACTTCATCAGGTTGCCTGTCAGCATCATCAGATCCTGGCTGAAACCAGAGAACTGATACATATACGTCTGCACATCCTGTATTTTCTTGCAACGCTTACGGATGCTGGCATCGATCTCCTTGGTGAAGTTATCATCCATGCCGTATAACTCCTTCAGCATCTTTTTACAGCGTGATTTCTCGGCCAGTCCGAGCTTATTGTTCTGTGTAGGCACCTTCAGTGTAGCCTTAAACACACGCAAGTCGGGAAGTGCAGCAAGATTGGTGATACCCAGGTCTGAGGCCATGACTGCTTGAAAGTACACACGAATCAGCGTCATGAAATCTTCCATGCCACCAGCCTTCTGTCCTTCCTCCTTCTTTCCAAATAATTTACTTAAAAAACTCATTCTTTTTATCGAATTATCAATTAATTGGCTGCAAAGTTACAAAAAAGTTTAGAGTTTAGCGTTTAAAGTTTAGAGAATTTTGTATATTTGCCGACGAAATTATTAAAACCAAGAAAAAAATGAAAGGTATAGTACTTGCAGGAGGTAGTGGAACACGCCTCTACCCCATCACAAAAGGAGTGTCAAAACAGTTGATCCCCATCTTCGACAAGCCCATGATTTACTACCCCATCTCTACGCTGATGTTGGCTGGTATTCGTGAGATTCTGATTATCTCAACCCCTTACGACCTGCCAGGATTCAAGCGTTTGCTGGGTGACGGCTCTGAGCTGGGTGTACGTTTCGAATATGCTGAGCAGCCTTCGCCCGACGGACTGGCTCAAGCCTTTATTATTGGTGAGAAGTTCATTGGCGACGACTGTGCCTGCCTGGTTCTGGGCGATAACATTTTCTACGGAAGTGGCTTCACTGGCATGCTTAAGCAGGCTGTCAAGAGTGCTGAAGAAGACGGCCATGCCACCGTTTTCGGCTACTATGTCAACGACCCCGAGCGTTACGGAGTAGCTGAGTTTGATCAGGACGGCAACTGCCTGAGCATTGAGGAGAAGCCAGCCAAGCCCAAGTCTAATTACGCTGTTGTAGGTCTCTACTTCTATCCCAACAGCGTCGTCGAGATTGCCAAGAACATCAAGCCCAGCGCCCGTGGTGAGTTGGAAATCACCACCGTCAACCAAGAATACTTGCAGCAGAAGAATCTGCTCGTGCAGACGCTTCAGCGAGGCTTTGCATGGCTCGATACAGGCACACACGATTCGCTGTCAGAAGCTTCCACCTTCATCGAGGTCATCGAGAAACGCCAAGGTCTGAAAGTTGCTTGCTTGGAGGAGATTGCCTACAAGCGTGGCTGGATCGACAAGGAACAATTAAAGAAACTGGCCGAGCCGATGGCTAAGAACGACTACGGCCAGTATCTGCTTCGTCGCGCAGAGGAGTACGTCAAATAGCGAACTCCTCTACGCAGCGGCGTAGTGCATTAGGATTACCCATATCATACATTCGGCCCTTCAGTTGGATACCTATCATACCGCTCTTCTTGCGAACAGCTTCAAGAGCGGATGTTAGTTCTATCTCATGGGTAGTGTCGCCAGCCTCGTCAGCCTGTTTGATGTCTGCAGCCAACTGCTCGAACACCTCTGGCGTCAGGATATACTGTCCGAACACGCTATAGTATTCCTTCTTCCCTTCAGCATTGCGCACGCCCAAGAACTCTTCAGCATAGCTAGCCTTGGGTTTCTCGTTCATCACTGAGACATTTAGTACGGTATGCTCTTTGTCTTCCCAAACACCACTCAGAATACCATAGTGGCTGACCTCTGCCAGTGGAACGGTATGAATGCTGACCATCAGCTGGTTATAGCGCTCATACTCCTGAATCATCTGCAAGGCACAGGGTTTATTGTTCTCGCTGCGATACAAGGTGTCACCCAATAACAGGAGAACAGGATCGCCACCAGCAAACTCAGCCGCCTGGTATACGGCATGGCCGAAGCCACGTTTCTCATGCTGGTAGACGTAACGCAGTCGCTTACCTATATTAAGTATACGGTTCTCATACTCCTGAGCCTCCATATTCAACCTACGCAGGTGTTCTTCTTTCAGCGGACGCTCGAAGAACTCAGTATACTGGATACGTTCCTCCTCAGAGCCCAGTACCAGACAAATCTCCTCCACGCCACTGTTGACCAGCTCTTCCAACAAAATCAGGATGACAGGACGAACCATGCCATCGGCACAAGGTATTGGGAAGAAATCCTTTTTCAAGGCACGCGTTGCAGGATACAGACGCGTACCAAATCCTGCCACAGGGATGATGGCCTTACGAACGGTATGTACAGGATGTATCGTCAGGGGATAAGCCTTCATGCCCTGCGCATTCAGATAATCCATCAGCTGTTGCTGCGCTTCAGGACCACGAGCCAAGAACTGCACGCTGCCATCACCATGTGAGCCAACACCCTTTCCACCAAACACCAAAGGTTTGATTTGAGGATCGTTCAGCACCTGATGCAGTTTGGGAGCCCACAGGGCTGGTGACATCGGAGCGATATACTTGTCGAACATCTCCTCTGCCTCAGTCATCAGACGGCCCAGCGAGTCACGATCGCCCTCAGCCATATATTTGATGGCCCGATTGATCATATCCTGATTCCATTCACCCAGCGCCTTATGCAGGTTACGCTCTGCCTCGTTGGAAGCGAAGGGATATGCTTTGTTCAGGTCTGACAAGATTTTGATGGTATCCTTTTCTGCGCACAAGTCGGCAAACACCCAGTAGAGCTGCTTTTTGACGTTCAGCGTCTGCACCTCAATCTCGTCGCCGTCAAAGGTCATCAGGTTAGGCTTCACGCCAAAGGCACAGGCCTGGTCCAGACGTCCGCAACGCGACGAGGTACGAAGCTCGCCCAAGTAGGCAATATTCATCTCGCCCAGCGTGTTCAGGTTCAGCTTATACAACTGGTTGAACGCGCGAGCCACCAGCACACAGATGGCTGCCGAAGAAGACAATCCGCTCTTCATGGGCAGCGTCATGCTGGTAATCCGGATGCGTACACCACCTACCTTATACCACTCCAGCATATAGGAAGCCACACCAGCACAATAGCTGAAGAAGGAACCCGATCTGGCCACATTCTTCAACTCCGCCTCGTTCATCCTACAAGAGAAATCGCTCCATATATCCGCTATTTCAGGAGCATCGCTGTACATTTCAAAGATAGACGATTTCTCCACCTCGGCATAGATACCCTGCTCTATACCAGTGACTATAGAGGCACCCGGTGGAATGTCTGCATTCATGGTTCTGTAGTGGCCTGCCCAGTCGGTATGTTCTCCAAACAGACACAAGCGGCCTGGTACGAATAGTTTCTGCATTATATTACTTATTATATATTATAAATGATGCACAAAGATACGGCAAAAATCCGACAAAATGCATTTTTTTGATGATTTATTTGGTCAAATTGATATTTTTATATACTTTTGCACCGAAATCATAACGTATATTAATAACTCATAAAACAAAAGCGCCTATACGGAAAACTCTACTTCATTTAAAAAGAAATAGAAGATGAAGGATTATGCAAGCTTTACCGACGAGCAGTTGGCAATGCTTTACGTAGAAGGAGACAATGAGGCTTTTGATGAGTTATTAGAACGCAATCAGAAGAAGCTTTACTCGTATATCTTATTCGTGGTCCACGACCCCGAAGTAGCCAACGACGTCTTTCAAGAGACTTTCGTCAAAGTCATCAGCAGGCTCCAGGAAGGCAAGTATACCGATTCTGGCAAGTTCTCATTCTGGCTGACTCGCATAGCCCATAACGTCATTATGGACACCTACCGTCAGGTGAAGAACGCCCATATCATAGAGCCTACGGAAAATAACGACCTGAACAAGCTGCGTTCTAACGACCTGATGGACATCAATCGTGAGAACGAGTATGTCAACACCCAGATTATGCATGATGTTCGTCACATGATGGACTCGCTTCCTGCCCCACAGCGAGAGGTGGTCTACATGCGCTTCTATCAAGAATTGTCATTCAAGGAGATCGCTGAAATTACAGGTGTCAGCATTAACACCTCGCTGGGCCGTATGCGCTACGCACTGATCAACATGCGCCGCATGGCCAAAGAGCATCAAATACAGCTTTGTTTGGAACTTTAGAGGTTGCGCAGCTCGTGAATGGTCTGCTCAGGATGCGGACTCTTGAACACATAGCTGCCACTGACCAGCACGTCGACTCCTGCTTTAACCAGCCGTGGAGCAGTTTCTCCTTGCACGCCACCATCCACTTCTATCAGTGCCTTTGAGTCCTTTTCTGCTATCAGCTGACGCAAGCGCTGTACTTTCTGAATGGTGTTTTCGATAAAGGTCTGTCCCCCAAAACCAGGGTTCACACTCATCAGCAATACCATGTCTACGTCACCGATAATATCTTCCAGCATCATGACAGGCGTCGAGGGGTTCAGCGTCACACCAGCCTTCATTCCAGCATCGTGGATCTCCTGGACGGTACGATGCAGATGGGTACATGCCTCCACATGTACGTTCATCATCATAGCCCCCAACTTGGCCGTCTGCTTGATATACTGCTCTGGATGAACAATCATGTAATGAACATCCAAGGGCTTCTGGCATTTGCGAGCCACAGCTTCCAGGACAGGGAATCCAAACGAGATGTTAGGCACGAAAACGCCATCCATCACATCCAGGTGAAGCCAGTCGGCCTCACTGCGATTAATCATTTCCACTTCGCTGTCGAGATGTAGGAAATCGGCAGAGAGTAGCGAGGGAGATACTAATGTCGCCATAATCTATTTTAGTTCATACACATTGCTGAGGTTACTCCATCAGCAGATTTCATGTTATTATACATGCGTGCAAACTGTTTGATGAACAGAATAGTCGATTTGCGTGGCTGTAATTCTTCTTGAGTAAAATTTTGCATAGGCGATGATGTTTGTTGTTTTCTTATTTAACGCACCAACCATCTGCTTTATTATGCAAACTATCAAAAATTTATTTCACCCGACTGTTTTCTATCTGTTTCATACCATTCAGAAAGTCACGCGCTGTCATTCTTTTCTTGCCAGCCAGTTGCAGTTCTACGATTTCCAGCATTTTGTCGGAAGCTGAGACATACAGGGCTTTTCCGTCTATGCTGATAGCCCCCTGCCCTTTCCCTGCCTTGTCAGTCTTTTGGGTCTTATAGATTTTCATTATGGTCTCCTTGCCGTCAGGAGTCACCAGCGTTGTCCATGCCCCAGGATAAGGACTCAGTCCTCTCACAAAGTCATACACTTGCTTGGCCGTCTTCGTCCAGTCTATCTCACAAGTCTCCTTGAATATCTTGGGAGCAGGCTTGAGCGCTTCGCTGGTTGACAGTTGACAGTTGACAGTTGACAGTGATTCTTCTTGGGCGATGGTATCGGGATGACCATCAGCAGCGATGATGGCTTCGATGGTCTCCAGACAGATTTCAGCGCCGAGATGCATCAGTCCATCGTAGACATATTCCACGTCAGCCTCGTCAGGAATATCGAAGGTTTTCTTCATGATGATACGGCCCGTATCGATATCGTGATCCAAGAAGAAGGTCGTCACACCCGTCTGTGTCTCGCCATTGATGACGGCCCAGTTGATGGGGGCAGCGCCACGGTATTGTGGCAGCAAAGCCGCATGCACGTTAAACGTGCCATATTCAGGCATAGCCCATACCACCTCTGGCAACATTCTGAAAGCTACCACCACTTGCAGATTGGCCCCGTAGGAACGCAGCTGTTCCACAAACTGCGGGTCTTTCATCTTTTCTGGCTGCAACACGGGTAAGCCGTGTACCTGTGCGAATTTTTTCACTTCCGAGGGTTGCATCTCCGTCTGGTGTCTGCCTACAGGTTTGTCGGGCTGAGTCACCACAGCCACCACGTTATACTCATTCTCTACCAGTGCCTTCAGCGTCTCCACTGCAAACTCTGGTGTTCCCATAAATACAATTCTAAGATCTTCTTTCTTCATTGATTAGTCTTGGCTAAAGTCATGTACCATCTTGCGATACATATCATACATTCGCTTGCGCGAGATATACCCCTTCAGATGACGTTCCGAATCCAACACAGGCAACCAGTCGGCCTGCGTTCTTTCAAAGGTTTTCATCACCTCCGTCATCTTCGTCCCGTCACTGAGCACAGCAGCTGGTTCTACCATCAGTTGCGATGCCTTGAAGTGGTGATACAGCTCCGTACGGAACACCACATGGCGTATCTTCAGGATATTGATTTCACCCAGTAGCGTACCTGCCGCATCGGTTACTGGCAATACACTGTTTTTCGAACGGCTGATCTTATGCACCATCTGCCCCAGTTCCATGTCAGGATCCACCCCCTGATAATCACGATCTATCACGGAGTCGAGACTCATCAGCGTCAGCACTGCATGGTCAGTATGGTGAGTCACCAGCTTGCCCTGGCGCGCCAGTCGCATACCATAAATACTATGAGGTTCGAAGATGATGAT
>Ga0247610_10008025_pt1 | contig 10781 bp, 9 predicted proteins | sample 174DNAGHGhighgp2_FD_193483 | JGI IMG/M metagenome (GOLD analysis project Ga0247610, IMG submission 193483) | Sheep rumen microbial communities from Palmerston North, Manawatu-Wanganui, New Zealand - 1742 DNA GHGhigh gp2 | ecosystem: Host-associated > Mammals > Digestive system > Stomach > Rumen ... | reverse complement strand
TGGAGAAGACACTGTACCCGGTGGCGGTAGTGGTGAAGATACCGTACCCGGTGGCGGTAGTGGAGAAGATACCGTACCCGGTGGCGGTAGTGGAGAAGATACCGTACCCGGTGGCGGTAGCGGTGAAGACACTGTACCCGGTGGAGAAAACCCAGACCCCGATAAGGAGGCGATAGATATGGTTGACGATGAAAAATATGCGGCTAGTGACTTTGCAAGAGCAGTAGACACTTTATGGCCTGATAAGAAAAATCGTCCCAGCCAATATGCTGTTATGGCGGCGTTTAATGAAGCGGGAATTACCGAGGCAACAAAAGCCGAAGGAATAAAACTGGTTAATGAATTTATGACAAAAGAGGTGAAATAATATGCCCGGCACTTTTCTAATTGGCGAAAAGAAAGACCGACCCGGCGTATACTTTCGTCGTGAGAATTACGGAGGCCCTGATGTATCGGGCGCAACGAACGGCATCGGAGCGGCAATATTTCAAGCTGATTGGGGGCCTTTGAATAAGGTCTACGATATGGACTTAACCATGAAAAACGATATTGCCGATTATTTTGGTAATGACCCGCACACGCAGATTTTAAAAGAGATGTTCGATGGAGGCGCAATTACCATTCGAGCTATTCGCTGTGGCGATGATGATGGTGAGCCTTCAAGCGTAATACTAAAAGCAATCAATCCGTCTAATAGCGCGTCTGTTGACGCTGTAAAAATATCCGCTGCTTATCCCGGCGCGAGAGAATTTTCGGTCAGCATTCGCACTAATCTTATTACGGAATTGCGAGAATGTATCATCTATGACGGCACTGTTATTTTTGAAAAATACACATTCGATGCGGGAAAAAATGAAGTAGCGAACTTAATAGCCGCGCTAAACAAAGCGAGTAAAAACTTTATCGCTACAGCGATAGGAGATACCGCGCAAGAAGGCGCGTTGCAAACCGTCACTCAAGTTCCGATGACGGGCGGTAAAAATCCTACTGTCACAGCGGCATCTTACGATAGAGCGACGAACCAACTCGAAAGAGTTAAATGGAATTGTATCATTGTCGATACCGATGCGGCGGCTGTTCACTCTCTCATACAGAGCTTTGTCGATTTGAGCTATGAAATGGGGCATTTTGGCATTGGCTGTGTCGCCGGTAATTCGAGCCAAGACCTTGAAGAACGCATGAACCTTGCGGCAAGTTACAATGATGAGAAAATGGCGTATGTGCTTAATGGTTGGCGCGCTAATAGCGGTAAAGTCTATGACGGATATTTAGCCGCGGCTCGTATCGGCGGTATGATTGCGTCGTTTGAAACAAACGCCTCTATCACTCATGAAGTCGTAAAAAGCGCATTGTCTTTGACCGAGCCTTTAACCAATGGTGAAATCATCCGCGCTATCCGCAAGGGTTGTTTAGTTATGACGCTTAATGACAGCGACCAAATTTGGGTTGAAGCGGCGATTAACACTTTGGTTACACCTGATACGGATATGGACGAAGGTTGGAAAAAACTTCGTCGTACTAAGTGTCGTTTTGAGTTGATGGACAGAGTAAATTCCACCTGCGATAAGTTGATAGGCAAAATCAACAATGACACGGATGGACGACAGACTGTTATGGCGGCGGCGCAAAAAGTGCTAAACACAATGGCGGGCGAGAAAAAAATTCTCGATTCCAGTTATGTTTATGAAGACCCTGCAAATCCCGCAGAAGGCGACAGTGCATGGTTCAAATTAGCGATTGACGACATTGACAGTTTAGAGCATATATACCTCACATACCAATTCCGTTTCTCGGCTAATAGCGATAACAGCGCGGAAACTAATAATCCAAGCGGCGTTTGAGAAAGGAGAGATAAGCTATGTATAATAATCGTGGCGCAGATGATGTGCGTCGCGTGTTTACGGGTAAAGACGGTATGCTTTATAGCGAAAGCGGTCTATTGCTTGCTACCGTGGACACATATCAAGTACAAATAAACATTACCAACGCTACTTATCAGCCTTTGGGCGACCCGCAAAGTCATGAACATTTGGCGAGTTATAGCGTGACTTTAAACATAACTTCCTGCGTTATTGAGGACACTCAATTCGTGCAGGATTTGTTCAGAATGTTAAAATCGGGTCAACCCGCCGATGCCGAATGGACATTCCAAGGCGTTATAAAAGGGCGCAACGGTTCGGAAGAACGCGTTATTTATCGCGACTGCGTACCTTCGGGCAATATTGATTTACAGAATATTTCACCGGGCGATATTATCAAGCGTTCGTGGAGCTTATTTGTAAACAGACCGCCCGAATTGCAGAATTTACTGTCTTATAGCGCTTAACGGAGGTATGGCAAATGTCGATGGAAAAACCAAACACGGAAGAAATGACGCCGAAAGAACTTACTGAATACGAAAGCGATTTGACCAGCGCGATTCTTCGCGCGGCAGAATTTAAAACAGACGAAAGCGAATACCGCCGCATTTCCATAAAACGCGGCGGTAAAGTTTTATTCAAATTCCTTATCCGCCCGCTAACGGAAGAAGATTTGGCTAAATGCCGTAAAAAGAATACTCGCGTAAAGCAGGGACGCTTCGGAGTGGATAAAGAAAAACTCGACGCGGCAAGATACCGCAGTCAAATAATCTACGAAGCCACCGTACCCGAACCCGAAACGGGCAACGTGAAACTTTGGGATTACAAAAAAGAGCAGATATGGCCGAAACTTAATGTGGCAAGTGGCATTGACGCTATCGACGCGGTTTTGAAAGCCGGAGAAAAAGATATGGTGGTAGAAGCCATCGAAAACATCTCGGGTTATCAGGACGACGATGATAATGGGGTAATTGAAAACATAAAAAACTAATAACTCGTGGCGATGGGCGGCTTTGGTTGCTCCACGCCACGCTTCAACTTTTGCGTATAACGCCGAGCGAGTTAATGAAATTGCCTAAAATAGAACGACTGTTCATATTCGCTTCGGTGAGAGCTGAAATAGAAAACCGTAGCAGGAGGTGAGGCTTTATGGCGAGTAACGGCGACCATGTTATTGATATAGTTATTGAGACGAGCGACCAAACCGGAGACGGTTTGAGCCAAGCGCAAAATCGTCTTACGCGATTTGACCGTAGCGTTCAGCGTATGAACGAACGCCTAAAGAAGATAACGGGTCAAGCGCATCAAGTCACATTGAGCCTCGTCGACAAGGTTACACCGGAAGGAAGTAAAGTCCAACAATGGTTGCGACGGATAGCAGACCGAACGCATCAAATCACGCTTGGGCTTACCGACCACGCGACAAATGGCTTAAAAGCGACAGAAGCAAAACTGCTTAATTTAACGTCAAAAGCGCATACCGTAACGGTAAACCTCAAAAACCAAGCAACGCAAGGGCTGAAAAACATAGGCGATAACGTTCTGCAATCCGCTACCGGTTTTAGCGGTCAGATGATAGCGGGAGCGGGTATCGGTTATGGCGTGTATGATACTGTTCAAACTTATAAAAACTTCGAACAACAAATGAGCGCGGTTGGCTCGATAGCTACCGCAGGGAAAGGCGCGGAGGAATCCAAGGCCATAATGGAACAGCTTACCGAAAAAGCTATGGAAATGGGCGCGAAAACTTCATTCTCCGCAACAGAGTCGGCTAAAGCATTCGAGTATATGGCGATGGCAGGTTGGAAAGCCGAGGAAATGATGGGTGGTATTTCAGGTATTATGAATTTAGCCGCCGCATCGGGAGAAGACCTCGGTATGGTTTCTGACATCGTAACGGATGCGCTTACCGCTTTTAAACTTGAAGCGAAAGATGCGGGGCACTTTGCAGATGTTCTAGCCACAGCATCGGCAAATTCAAACACGAACGTTGGAAAAATGGGTTACACGTTCAAATATGTTGCGCCAGTTGCGGGCGCAATGGGGCAGAGTATCGAAGATATGGCAACCGCAATAGGACTTTTGGCTAACGCGGGTATTAAAGGCGAACAAGCAGGTACGTCCCTTCGATACATAATGAGTCAGATGACTGATGAAAGCAGTAAGGCTCGAAAGGAATTTGCCTCTTTAGGTGTTTCGATTATTGACGAAAACGGCAAGATGCGTCCGTTTATGCAAATTGTCAAAGATACAAGAGCGGCGTTCAGCCAGCTTACCGATGCAGAAAAGACGCAAGCCGCAACGAACATCGCGGGCGTGGAAGGTATGAGCGCATGGCTAGCTATGATGGGGGCATCCGAGAAATCAGTCAACGATTTGGAGAAAGCCTTAAGAAATGCTGATGGCGCAGCTGAAGAAATGTCGAAAAAGCGTATGGACAATCTCGCAGGTGATTTACAGCTTTTAGGCAGCGCATGGGAAACATTACAATTAAAAATAATGCAAGGCAATAACGGCGGTTTCCTTCGTGAATTTGTGCGAGGCGTAAAAACCGACGTTGAAAAATTCACAAAATACATCGAAGACGGTTTTGATATTTCCGACATTGGTCGCATAGCGATAGATGTTTTGGTACAACTCAAAAATAAATTCTTGGAGCTTGACGGCGTTGGCTCGATATTGGCGGGTGGCGCGTTAGCGGGCGCGCTTGCCAAAATTACGAGCAAAACGATGAAGCTGATAGATTATTTTAAAAATCTTTCCAATCCTTCCATCAGTGGCGGAACTGGCGGAGGGGCAAGCAGTCAAAGCGTCGGCGTGATGAATGTTCACGCCGATGTTGTGAATTTAAACGGTTCTGGCAACAACAGTAATCTTCCTGATGTTCCGAGCGGAAGTTCGGATAAAGCTCCAACAAAAACTGGTAAAAGCGGTTCGCGTTTAGCTCGCGGAGCTAAAATCGCAACCGCCGCAGGTGGTTTGCTTACGGCGGGATTCGCGGCTTACGATATTTATTCGACATCGCAATACAATGACCAAATGACCGAAGAAGCCGATTGGGATATACAAGAAACCCAAAAACGATACAGCGAAGCTAACGATAAAGCATATATCGCCGACGAACTGTTTAAGGAGGGAGATATATCGCAAGAAGAACGTGATAAAGCGTTTGCCGATTGGAACAAAGCGGCGGACGATTTTACCAAAGCAATGGATTATCAAAAGCGCGTCGAAGAGCAAAACAAAAGCCGTATGAATACGAGCGTTGGTGAAGGCATAGGCGGGGTCGGTGGTTTTATTGCAGGAGCGCAAGCAGGCGCGGTAACAGGCGGAGCGATAGGCGCGGCGTTCGGCGGCGTTGGGGCTGCTCCCGGCGCGGCTGTCGGCGGTCTTATCGGCGGTATCGGCGGTGCATTTGCCGGTAGCGAACTTGGCGCAACGGTTGGCGCAAATTGGGATTCGCTCAAAACTAAAGCCACTGAAACTTGGGATTCTATTAAAACCTCGGCATCGGAGGCTTGGGAATCTATTTCAAGTTCGGTCGGAGAAATGCTTGCTCCTATTGGTGAAGCCTTACAACCACTCGAAGATGCCGCAATAACGGCACTAAACTTCTTTGTTGGTTTAGGTTCAATGATTCTCGAACCGATAATGGAGGCAGTATCACCTCTCATTGACTGGTTTAATGAATCGGTTTGGACACCTCTTGCCGAAACAGCAACCGAGGCTTGGACAGCAATTTCCGAATCCCCCGGTGAAGCTATAGCTTTTCTGAGTGAATTATGGAGTAGCTTCAGTTCTTGGTTTTCTGAAACTGTTTGGACACCGATAAGCGATGCAGCGGGCGCGGCTTGGGATGTCATTTCAAATTATGCCGCTACAACTTGGGAGGTGATTGCCTCATTCTTTGAACCGGCGGCATCATGGTTTGATTCTACGGTATGGTCGCCCATTTCCTCCGCTGTTGACAGCGTAAAAAGCGCAATCACGGGCGCATTTGAAGCCGCGTGGTCTGCGGTGACTGGTTTGTGGGGCGCAGCAGCCGGTTGGTTTGAAACCAATGTTATCGCCCCTGTGCGAGATAAATTCAACGCCATCGTGGCAAAAGGCGCAAGCATAACAGGACTCGGTGGCGGTGCAGAAGCAAAAGCCTACGGTGGTTTCGTTACATCGCCTCGTACCATCCTTGCGGGCGAGGATGGCGGCGAAGTTATCATACCTCTCAGTCCGAATAAACGAAGTCGTGCTATGGGGTTATTTGAGCGTACCGCTGAAATCTTAAACGCCGGTGGAAGTTTAGGAATGATAAGCGGTGCAGACATATTCAATCCCGAAACCGAAGAACCTTTGCCAGACAACATCGCCGGTATCACGCCGAGTGGTGATGTGAGTGATGCGCCTATCGGCTCTACAACAAACAACGCCGGAAGTAATGCAGTTTCCGTGGAAATGGGTGGCGTCAATATAAGCCTAAATGTTGACGGCGGAGACAATCCAAAAAACATAGCAGATAATGTTCTGCAAGTTATTCGCGAAAACATCGAGCGTATAGCCGATGACGCAGGCGGCAAAATGGCTGAAAAACTGAGCGCAATTTGGGGCAACCAACCTGCTTGGTACATATTGAAAAAAGGAGAGCAGAGTTATGAAATATAATCTTAACGTCGCAGTTGGTGACATCGTGCGCGGTCGAAGCATAACCGCTTCTTTGCTCTCCGATAACGGCGGAAAGTTCGGAAGTTTTATGCAAGGACTAACTGTTGCTAAAGAATCTGCCGATGTTTATATAACGGATATTGATAACGGGGACAGTATGCAGCTTTCATACGTACCTGAACAGATTTCAGCAATGGAAGCTGCAAGATTTCAGTCTTATAATATTATAGAAAACGGCGAAGTCAAAGTTCCGAAAGGGACAAATCTTACTAAAATTTCGTGGGACGGGATTTTACCCGGAGAAGCCATGCTCAATTATTCATATATCAAATTTGCGGCTTGGGAAGAACCCGAAACAATAATCAGTCGATGGAACAAATGGAAAGAGAAGGGTTCAAGGTTAAATTTAATGATTACGCAGACCGCTATCAATCTTCAAGTTTATTTAGACAGCTTTTCTCCAAAATCAAAAGGCAGTCTTGGCAATATAGAATACAGCATCTCATTTGTACAAGCAAAAGATTTATTTATGAGGACTGTAGTAGAGGTAAATTCAGAAAACGCAAATACTCAAGCAGATGCATTAAAAGAAAGACCCCCAATGAAAAAACCACAGTCCGTTACGATAAAACCCGAATCGACCTTATGGACAATCGCGCAACAGTTCACAGGTAACGGCGGCAACTGGCAAGACATACTTGCGTATAATGTTGGGCGATTGGCGGGAGTGGAGATGGCAACGCCGGGTACGAGGATTATACTGACATGATTGATTTACGAAAAATTCAATATCGCATTATGTGTATAACGCCAAGTGGCGAACAAGTAGACCTAACACCTGCCTGCACGGATTTAGGTTGGGAGGAAGGCTCAAAGGAATTAGCCGTGAGAACTTCTTTAAAAATATATAATGGTAAATTTAACGGCAGCTTTTTTTCCGACAGCGTTCAGCCGAGTTCACCGATTTTTATATACGCCGTGATAAACGGCGCAGCGCAAGAAGTTGCAAGAGGCTATGTTGAAAAATGGACGCCGAGTTTTACAAACGGAGAAACCTCCGTAAGTATCGAAGCATACGATGAAATGCACGCTTTAAGGTGCAATAAAGACAGCAAATTTTATAATGACGATACAGGCACAAAAGCAATTATAACAGATATATTAAGCAGTTGGGGCGTACCTTGCGATTATCAAGGGCCGAACATAAAACACGCCAAAACCGTTTATCGCCAAAAATACTTATGCGATATGATTTTAGATATTCTTGATGAAGCCAAGAAAAAAGGAGCCGGTTTTTATTTCGCTCGCGCCAAAGAAGGCGTAGTTCAAATAATACCACGAGGGACAAATTCTGAAATTTATCACTTTGATGAAGCCAATAACGCCATTAAGGCAACGGACTCATTTGACATATCGGGAATAGTAACTCGCGTAACTATTCTTGGTAAACAAGATTCTGACGGTAAACAAAAAATTGAAGCTACAGTAAACGGCAGTACCGAATTCGGTATTCGCCAAGTTATTATCGGTAAACCAAGAGATAAAACACTAGAAGAGGCTACTCAAACCGCGAATGAAATTTTAAAAGAACGAGGCTCGATTGCTCGTAAAATTACATTAGAAGCTCCAGACCTTCCGTTCCTGCGTAAAGGCGACCGTATAAGCGTTAAGGCGGGAACTGTACAAGGCTCGTTTTTCATTAAATCTATAAGGCATAATGCCGATGACCGCAAAATGTCAATGGAAATTGACGAAGATAAAGGAGACGGCAACGCGTATGATACCAACGCTATGGACGAAGGGAGTCATGAGATATGAAAGAGGGCAATCCCGGTATGAACAAGATGGCCAATGTTTTAGGAGGCATGATGTCGCAAGTTGCTGAAAAACCGCTCACTTTAGACTTTGGTATCATCAATAAAGATTATAGTTTAACCACGAACCATTTTCCTTGTCCTATCCCAAAGGATAAATACAGCGTAAACAGATCGCTTACCTACGACCCGATAGAAGCCCTCACTGTTACTTATCCTGCGGGGCAACACGTACACATGCACCATATTAAGCTCCCCAAAAAGATGCACTGGATTAAACCGGGCGATAAAGTAATTGTGGGTTGGATTGATAATGAAGCCGTTGTTTTGTGCGTCGTTTATAACGCGAAGCCTATCGGTGATAAAGAACCAAATTATTATTGAGGTAAAAAATCATGCCAAGTTTATATCCGACGTTTAATTTACCCAAAATTATAATTAACAGTACCAATCAAAATAAACGCTCGTATCGTCCCGCACCTATGTTTGACTATGATAGCGGCGATTTTGTGCGAGACGGAGCGGGGCGGCTCGTAATAGCCGACGGCAAAGAAGCGTATATGGAATGGTGTTTAAAACAATGCGTAACGGAACGCGGTACGAAATTGGCTTATTCGGATAAAATCGGCGTGGAAATGGTAGCTGCTGTAAAAGACGGCGAGGCCGACCCCCGCGCAGTACAATCGGCTGTTGAAAAAACAATCACAGAGGCTTTGATGATACACTCCGCCACCGAATACGTAAGAAAATTTAAATTCAGCTGGGACGGAGGAAGTCACTTGCGTGTTAGTTTCGTGGTAAAGGGTTACGACTGGGAAGAAGAAACTTTAACCGTAACGTATTAGGAGATGAGACAAAATGTCACTGGTAGAATTTAAGCAGCCCGAATGGCTGGACGGTCAAGAAGCGCGGACTATAAACAAACGCATGATGGCGGAATTGCCGGACGACATTGATAAAACAGAGAACGGTTTTATTTGGGATTTAACAATGCCGACCGCTCTTGAAAAATCTGAACTCCTACAATACCACATGGTTTTGGCGCTTAAAACTATGTTTCACATGTGGGCTGAAGGTCGTTGGCTTGACTATCACGCGCATGATTGCGGTCTTGCTCGTAAAGAAGCTAATAAAGCGTATGGATATGTGACTGTTACGGGCGAACCTGATTTGATTATCCCCAAAGGCTTTATATTTTCCGTACCGTCTGACAGCGGAGAACCGGCTATTGACTATGAGACTCTTACCGAGGTTACGATACCCAAAGAAGGAGAAATCGACATTGCCATACAAGCGGTAGTCGCAGGTAAAGCGTCTAATATAACAAATGACAAAATCAGCATTATGCGAAGTCCTATAAAGGGTATTATGCACATTACAAATAAAGACGCTATTACGGGCGGCGCGGAAGCCGAAAGCGATAAAGCTCTAAGACAACGCATAGACGACGTATGGGCTGGACGTGAAGCGAGTTTTGTGGGTAATAATGCCGATTATAAACGCTGGGCGATGGAAGTTCCCGGCGTTGGTTATGTTCATGTAATTCCCGCTGAAAATTATCACGGGCCAAACAGCGTTAAAATTGTGGTGGTTGATACGGAAGGCTTACCCGCCAATGAGCAAATTTGCCAAGCGGTATATATTCACATTTTTGGTACGCATCGAAAAGACCTAAAGCGTCTCGCTCCTGTCGGTTTAGTAGATTTTTCCGTCGTTCCGCCAGCTCCCGTGAAAATCAAGTACAGTTTTGATTTAAAACTTGCCGCCGGAGCTGATGTTGAAGCAGTAAAATCCAATTTCAAATCTGCGCTCTCGGCATATTACTCTACACTAAACACGGATGAAAACATAGCAAGATTCGTAAAATACGTGCAAACGGCAGCAGTATTAGCTGAAAAAGTTGAAGGCATTGATGATTTTAAACATTTTCGTATGAACGACGCGCGAGAAAACATTAAGTTCCAAGAAGACGAATACCCTGTAACCGATGAAATTGAGGTGACAGCGTTATATGAGTAAATTCGATATTGATAATCTTCCTATGTCCCCAACGGGGAAAAGGATGCTCAAACGCGTCGCACCGGTTTACGATAATTCGTATGTTGCCAAATGGCTGTATGAAGTCATGGGGATGGAATGGGATAAGGCGCGAGATTTAGTCTTAACTCTCCGCGACCAAATTTTCACTGAAACAGTAACTTGGGGTATTGAATACCAAGAACACAAATATAGCATTATACCCGATGAAAGTTTATCATTGGAAGAACGCCGAGCGCGATTAAAACGCAGAACTCAGCAAAAATATCCGCTAAACCCCGGCATTTTAGAACAATTTATCAAAAACGGTTGGGGCATAACCGCCGATGTTGATGAAACTGTTGATTATGGTCGAGTCCAACTAACTTTTTCTGATGATTTGCCTTTAGTGGTAAAAGAAATGCTAGAAGAAGTA
>Ga0247610_10008022_pt1 | contig 10782 bp, 5 predicted proteins | sample 174DNAGHGhighgp2_FD_193483 | JGI IMG/M metagenome (GOLD analysis project Ga0247610, IMG submission 193483) | Sheep rumen microbial communities from Palmerston North, Manawatu-Wanganui, New Zealand - 1742 DNA GHGhigh gp2 | ecosystem: Host-associated > Mammals > Digestive system > Stomach > Rumen ... | reverse complement strand
AGAAACAGAAAAACTTCAAAACGGAGGAATTATTGGTGTAGATACAAATATTTTACCTGAAGGTGCATTACATGCTAGAAAGAATGGGTTGGCTGATTTAAATCCAGAATTAGAAGATGCTACCAAGAAAGGAATTCCTGTAATGGCAGTTGAAGGAGAACAAGTACAACAGCAAGTTGCAGAAATAGAGCATTCAGAAATCATATTTCGTTTAGAGGTAACTCAAAAGTTAGAAGAACTTAGAAAAGACGGATCTGAAGAAGCAATGATAGAAGCAGGTAAATTAGTAACCGAAGAACTCATTGAAAATACACAAGACAATGTTGGAATGATAACAGAGGAGGTTGAAAATGGCAAATAAAAATCAAAAAGCAAATGATGCATTATTAATGGCTATATTGCAAGCCTATCAAGGAAATCCACAAGGTCTTGCTGCAGCAACTGCTGCTATGGCAATGAGTGATATAAAGCGAGATGGTGCTGATCAAGGAGACATACATAATATTGCCGCTAATTCTGTATTAGATCAGGCAGGAGATATAAATTCTAAAGTAGAATTGATATTTGATCAGCATCCTGAAATTGAACAAGCTTTAGATAAGTATTTGAATGATTCTGAATTAACATTTGGAAGTTTACCTGAACTAATCCAATCCTATCTTCAAGAAAAAAGAAAATATGCAGAAGGTGGCCAATTTGAAGAAATAGATGGATTTGTAGATATTGATATTAATGGAATTACTTATCATTTACTTCACTTAGTAACAGAAGAACAAAAAGAAAGAGGATTAATGGATGTTGAAGAACTTGATAAGCATGAAGGTGCATTATTTGATTATAGTGATGAACCTCAAGCAGAAATTTCTTTCTGAATGAAAGATACAACCATCCCATTACTTATATGTTTTATTAATGAGAATGGAAAAGTAATTTCTGTTCATCAAGGAACCCCAATGTCAGAAGAACCTATTACAGAATCCTCTGAATTTGTTGCTTATGTAATTGAAGTAGATGCGAATGAAAATATACATCCAGGAGATCAAACGTCTCTTGGAATGAAAGAAGAAACAGATGAAGATGAAGAAGATGAAAACGGAGAAGACGAGCATCCTGAATTAGGAGTTAATAAGTTATATGTTTATGGTTCTGATGGAAATATACAAGCGACATTACAAGGTGGAGAAAGAATATTCTCAAGAAAATCAACTAAGGTGATTATCAAAAAAGCTAAACGTGCGTATATTTCAAAAGATGATAAAGATTACAAAGCGTTAGGTCGCTATATTTTTAAAGAAATGGATGCACAGGATAATCGTGATCCAGAATATGTTGAAAATTAATAATATGGCTAAAGTAATAGTACTTAAAAATCCTTATAAGGTTAGATTTCCAAATCAAAAAGACAATTTACTAAAAATAATGGAATCAGAAACAGCTCCATCTAAATACTATATTTGAAAAACTTTAGATGGGTACTTATTTGTATATTGTGATGGTAAATGAATTGGAATTCAAAAATATATAAATGGAGATTATGCTTGTAAATGAGCTGTAAATCCAAAACCAGGTTGTAATTGTGAAGAAACAGTTGATATTAATGAATTGAAACAAGAAATTTTAAATTACATAGAACAAAATTTTGATGGGATTCCAACTGATTTAGAACAACGACTACAAGCACTAGAAAATAAAGAAGATAAAGATACAATTTATAATGATTCGGAATTAAGAACTTTAATACAACAATTAGATGCCGAAAATAATAACTTTGTTACTGCTGTAGACGTATAAACAAAAAGCCCCGTCTATAACAGACAGGGCAAATAAAAGTTCAATGAGTAAATATAGTTAGTCGAGTAGCAATTCTGCTCGTTCCGACTCTTTGTTCATTGACTTTGCAAATTTACGAATTTAAAATTAAATAAACAAATAAAGAAAAATTTGGATTTTTCGAAAATGTTTACTATATTTGAAGTCGAATATATGAATATGTTTCAAATGATAGATTTTATGTTTAACTAAAATAATCGATTATTAATATGATTTTAAAGAAATTTAATGACAATTCTGCTCGTAAATACCAAGATGGTGGTGCTATGGCAGATCCTAATGCTGCTCCAGCTGGTGCAGCTCCAGTTGAAGGTGCTCCAATGGAGCAAGGTGCTCCTGCACAAGGTAGTGCTGAAGAACAATTAGCACAAGTTGCTCAACAATTACTTCAAATGCTTCTTCAGGAAATTGGAGATCCTAATGCAGTTGCTGCAGTTCTTCAAATGGCAATGGAAATGCTTCAACAAGCTGCTCAAGGTGGTGCTCCACAGGAACAGCCGGTATTTAAGAAGGGTGGAAAGATTGTAAATAAAGCAAAGTGTGGAACTAAAATGAAAGTTAAGAAGTAGTATCTCACTAAAAGACAGATATACCGGGGGTTGGGATTAACAATCCCCGGTTTTTAATATAAATTAACTTAAATTGATATAATATGTCACAAGTGAGAAAACTTTTAAAAGGACAAAATATACCGCAACATGAATACGGGCATCTAATAATAGATGGAATTGATTACGGTAATTCAGAAGATATTTATAGACAATTTGCTGAACACGCAAAACTTCAAAATCCTTCTCAAGGTGCGAGTTATGATGCATGATTACGTCAATTACAAAATGGAGAAGACGTTATTTTAGGTGTAAACAATTCCTCTAATGTAAAGCCAGATAATGTTAATGAGAGTCGTGCAGGACAAAGAACACTTCTTGGAAAAGTAGTGGATGATATATTTAATACTCCACGTAATAATTTTTCTGATGCCACTTATACAGCAAGACAATTTGTCCCTATTAAAACGCCAAAGCAGAAAAAATCCATTTCTAATAATTCAGCATCATTTGTATTTACTGGAGAGGAACCTAAATATTCTGAAAATGATATGAATAATTCTGCACTTGCAGATAGATTTGACGATTATTTAAATTGATTATCAGATGAATTATGAGAAGAAGACAATCAATTTTCTTCTAAATTATCCGATTCACAGAAAGCTGGATTGAGAGCATGATATTCTCGTTTGAAGGGTAACAATCCTTACGAAATAAGACAAAACGCAAAAGCTGAATGAAATAAATATTTAGATAAAGTCAAAAATACAGAAGGTGGGTGAGATAATGTAGATGATGAAACTAAAAACTTCTTTGCTAATTTTAATATTGGTACTCCGACACAATCTTCTTCTACTTCTGGTGATTCTAAATCATCTGCAACTACTTCTGAGAAAACTCTTCGTAAAAAACTAAAAGATGCTGGGTATAACGAAGACTTATACAAACTTCTTGGAGATAATTTTATCATTGATTCTGATGGTAATATTGTTTCTAAATCTGGAAGTTTTGATTTTGGATTAGGTCCTGGAAATTTTTATTTTAATGATGATTTCTATAATACTGCATTTGGAGCAGAAGGGAAATACGATCCTTTACGTGGATTAACTTATTATAATGGCACATTGTATAACAAGAATAGTGCTAGATTGGCAGCAATTTTGAATGCAGAAGATAGTTATAATGAGCGTTATAAAAGAGGTGATTTCAATGGAGCTGATCAAATAATTAGGACACGTTGATCCAGATCGGATCAAGAGAATCCGATGACAATTGGGCAAGATGACTATTCTACATTTGTAAGGCCAGGAATGCAATTTTCTAATTTAACTGGATTGGTTACATTAAATGATGGTTCACTACAAAATGGACAGCAAATAATTCAATACATTGATCCAAATAGTTTATATCAGGATGGGCCTTATGCTCAATATAACTACAAGTTTGCTTTATTAGATGATAGAGGCAATTGGTTACGTGATTTGTCTAAAGAAGATCTTCAGAGTATTACTGGAGGAAATCCTGTTGGAGAATTAAATACTTATAAGAAAACTCCTTTTGGACAAGGTGCTTATGCAAATAAGTATTATGAAGATATTATGGGAAATAACGGAAATCCTTCCAGAATTCGTATTTATCGTGATATCAAAAATCCAAATGAAGATGTTATATTGCATATAGATGGATTAACTGGTGCTGCGCAAGGAAAAGATATTAAATTGCCAAAAGAAGTTGCCGAAATATTAATGCAAGACCAAAACTGAGTAAAGAAAATTGTAGGAAATTCTCAAGCAAGAATGAATTTTGTAAATGCTTTAAGTTCACTTGTTCAAAATAGAACAGGTAGGCGTATAAGAGATGTTCTTGGATCAATAGGATTATTAGGACCTTATGGTGCTTTTATTGGTGGAGGTGATTGAGATTATCGTCTTTCTCGTTTAAATGATCTCGGATTAAGTAAGGAACAAACGAAAGCATTACAAAAAGCATTACAAAATGCAACAACTGGTAACAAATGAGATCGTAGAGAACAATATCTTCTTGATGCTCCAGAATTTAGAAATGGAGGTAAAATTGAATACATTTCTAAACTCGCAAAAGGTGGTTTTGCTGGTGGTTCTATGGGTTCTAATGGAGTTACTGAGAGACGTGTTGATGCAAAAGTACGTAATCCCAGAAATGCATCTGGATTAGGTGATATTGGTTCTGAAAATTGAACTCAAGCCGATACTAAAGATTTGCTCGCTTTAGTTGGAGATGCAGGATCATTGGCATTGGCTTTTACTCCTGGTGCAAATCTTGCTTCTACTGGTGTTGGTGTAGCTAGTTCACTCGCTAGATATTCTGCAGATAAAGATCGTGGTACAAATGGCGCTGGATGACAGTTGGCATTAAATCTTGGAATGGATGCTGCTACAGCATTACCATTTTTAGGTGGAGTTGCGAAAACAGGAAAAGTATGAAAAGGAATTAAGGCTGCTACACCATTGCTTCAAAAAGCAGCTCGTGTTATTATTACTGGTGCGTCTGCTTATGGATTGGGTTCTGCAGTAGTTACTTCTGCATCAAAAATTGCAAATGGGGAAAAATTTACAGTTAGGGATGTTTCTAATGTTGTTAATGGTATTACTGCTGGAGTTGGAATTGCAAAATCTGGTGGATTTGGAAAACAAAGTAAAACTACAAAAACTGAAGTATTCAAAGAACAAAAATTTAAAGTTGGAAACACTGATGTAAAACTAAATTCTGATGAATTAGATACTATTGCTAACGCTCCAGATCAAGCAAAGGCACTTCGTGATATGATTAAAACTAAAGCATCTAATGAATCTCAAAGTGATATTGCTGCAGCTGCTGAAAAATTATTAAAACAGAAACAAAATTTATGGCAACGGGTTCGTAGAAAGGAAGGAGAATTGGTATTAAATGCTCCAAAAGAGAATCAATCTAATACTTCTGTAGTACAATCTAATGGTAACTGATTACATGATTGATGGTATCGTACAGGTGGATATCAACAACTGTATAATAGGCGTTTAGTTGGAGAAAATGTTCCAGATGAAGTGACTGTAACTAGAACTACTACAAAGACACCTGTGAAATCCTATCAGTTTAAGGTTGGGAATAAGAAAATAACACTAACTTTAAACCAAGTAGATTCTATAAAGAATGCGCCTACAATGAAACAGTTAGATAAATTCCGTTCTATGGTCAAAAAGCAAAACGGTTCTGCAAGTGAAGATGAAATTGTATCCGCATTTAGAAAAGTGCTTTCGTCTGAAGCTAGAGGGTTTAAATTTAACCCTAGGGGTAATTATAGAACGTTCAAAGTAGAATCTCAAACTATTGGAGATATTCCTGCATGATATCGAGGTAGAACAGAAGAATTTGTAAGAGTTCCAAGTGCAGATGGCAGAAGTGCTACAAGTACTCGTACAAGAATTTATGATACACGTCAGGGTATTGCTCGTCCAAATATCATATTACCACTTCAATTATCTGGATATAGTTATGACGAATTACCTGGAACATATCGCTATCCTTTTTATAAAAAAGGTGGTATTTTAAAAGGACAAAATGGATTACCTTCTTACGAAACTAGAAAGATTTTTGACAACGCATACGACCCAAATGCTGGATTAGATGGATTGGATCAATCTTTTATTGATAATCAGTTTAATAGAAGTTTAATGGACAATCTTGAAAATTCTAATATTCCAAATGCATGAAAAAGACGATATCTTTCTGATTTAAGAAATAAAATTAGTACTAATATCAATCCAAATAAGTATGGTGATTTTAATATTGATACTTCTCAAGCATTAGCAAGTTTATTCAAAACAGGATTAGGTGCAGCAGAATATGGAGTTAAAGCAATTGGACGTCAGAGAGTTCATGATATAACGGCAAAAGGAATTAATGAAAGTATCCCTACATTTCATAATGTAATTTATAAACATATTGATCAACGTACTCCTGAAATTGAACGTGCTATTGAACAAGCAAATGCTGAAGCAGCAGTAGATAATACTCCAAAATCAAGAGATTTGACACAACATTTGATTGCTTTAAATAATCAACAGCATAATAGAAATCAATTAATTTCTAATTTAGTTGGACAACAATCAGCTCAAACCGCTAAGTATAGAATGGCTGATGCAGAAATAGATCAAAGACAAGCGTTGGATGAGAGAGATGTTGCTGATAAACAAGATGCTGCAATTAAAGGTGCTCATATGCAACATGCTCAAAACGATATGTCACTTGAATTACAAAATGCATTATCTAAAGCCGCTGGACTTAGAGAACTTCGTGCTAATGCAGAATCTGAACTTCAAAAAGCAAATCAGTTTGCATTTAATCAAGAATCTCAAGCACTTGATGATTTATATGAACGTAATTGAAATTCAAGACTTGGAGACAAGTATTCTGAGTGACAAAATCTATCTTCTGATATTAGGGATAAATACGAAAGTGTAAATGATTGATTACAAAGAGCTGAATCTAATAAAGGTTTGTGAGCGAATTATGAAGATGCGTGAAACGCTCATCAAAAAGCTTTAAATGATAAGCGTCTCGCCTTATACGCTAAATATAATTTAAGTCCCGCTGCACAAATGTTAGCTAGACAACGTTTTGGAGTTATGAAGAAAGGTGGTCGTGTTGGAAGAAATCGTTACAAGAATGAACCAGAAGAAGACATTTGAATAAATCAGAATAAAGCTGTTCATAAGCAAGTTGCTAAATTAAATGATAATATTATAAAAATATTTTTAAAAACACTTAAATAATGAAGTTAAAAATGTACCAGGATGGGGGTGGATTAATTTACACCCCCTTTATTCCTGATAGAAGTACCGAATTAGGTACAGGAAAGAAATCGGGAACTACTGATGATACAGAAGATGCCAAATTAGATCCTCTTGATAAGGAATTACTTGGATTAATGAAAGATCAAAACCTTCTTCCGAGTGATATTCAAATGATATACAATCAATTAATAAGGTTTCAAAAGAAGACTCAAAAATTGTCCGCTATGCCGGGTTTTGGAGGTACTGGATCGTATCGTTCTGTAATGCCTGGTATGCTTCAAATAATGAGTCTTGTTAGTCAAGCGAAATATAATAAATCTGCAGATGATGAAATTGTAAAGAAAATGCTTTCTGAAAATGCAGGAAATGAATTTGCATTAGATGCTTATGGTAGAATGTATGTTCAAGATGTCGAAACTGGAAAAATAAAAAAAGTTTCTACTAAAGATTTTGATTCAGAAAGACATTCACCACTATCGAATTCACAATTACTTTATTTACGTGAACGCGATTCTGATTTAGCGTTTGATGGTTCTGTATTTGATGATATGCGAAATATGGTTGGAATGACTTCTGTTGCTAAAGAGATTGATCGAATTATTAAAGAATTTGGTACAGAGGAAGGCCAACGTTATTTATCTAAAGAATCAGCACAAGTATTTTCTGAATTAAATAATCCTGATGGAATGTACAAATTAACAATGAAAATTCCTGCAGAAGGTTTAAAACAAGCTTGAAAAACAATTTGAGATCAACTTCCTAAAAACATGCAAAACTTATTAAAAGTTCGTGCTGCTGCAAGTGGAGATGTTGATCCAAAAGTGTTTATTCAAGACATTGTTATGCATAATACCAGCAAGGAACAAGAAATTGATTATGATGCTACTGCAAGTAAAGCAGCAGGATTTGATACAGATCCACTTAAATCACAAAAAGAAGCTGCAGAACAATTGACTCAAAATAATTATTTACAGAGAGTTGGCACATTACGTGGAGATAGAACGGTTGTATCAATTGCGCCACGTGGTTCTAAAATATCAGATACAGCTGCCTTATCCGCACATGCATTTACTTTTGGTACTGTTATTGATAGAAATAATAAACCAATTGAAAAAATGAGTTTGACTGATATGTTGAAAGATGGATGAGCGTTTGCAGCTGGAGAACCAAATGACATTACTTTTGGAAATAAGTTATTAAAAGATTGAGAACGTGATGCAATAATGTTTGATGATAGTAGTAATTTGACAGCAGTAATGCTTCCTTATAGAAACCAAGGTGGACACATTGTTCCAGATTTTGAATTACTTGATGCCTTTAATAAAATACAAGAGACTATTCAGAATAATCCAAACATTTCTAAAACCGAACTATCTTCAATCTTGTTAAAAGTTGGAATTTCTCCAAGTGATATTAATTATGATGTCAACACCAATACAATATCATTAAAAAATACAATGGCGTTTCTTACTGTCAGTGCTTATGCTGGTGATGATACAATTGATTTATCAAAAGATGATAAAAGATATCTTGAAAAGGTGCAGAAAACAGACGGACAACATATCAAAGATTTCTATAATAATATGATCAAATATGGTAAATTACGTCCAGCTAAAAAAGGCAATGTACAAATAAAAGGTTATTCTACATCTGGAGCAAATGATTTCTGAAGAGGTAATGTTTTCATTCCCATGAAGAATGCATTTAATGCCATGAATTTAAGTGGGGTTGGAGAATATGTTCCAAAATCGCAAGAAACTGATTTTTATGAGAGAGTTGCTGCAAAAGAACAAGAAAATGCTATACAGCAATATATGAGAGACAATGATCCAAATTATACAAGAAATACACAATTAGGTCAATTTAGGTATGAATAGAAAGAATGATTGAATAGCAATTAATTTAAATTCAGGAGATGATATATCTATAGATTCTTTATCTGCATACGGAATTAATCCAAATAATACAGGATTACAGTCAGAAGATTATTATAAATCAATTAAACAAGTACGAGACGCTTTTACAGATAGTACTGGAAAATTTGATGATTCCAAATTTCATGATTTTTATGAAAGTGCAAAACGTTCATATAATGATTATCAGCAAAGCGATTTTACTCAAAAAATAATTAACGAAATTGATTCTTCTCCATATGATATTTTTTCTCTTGGATCTAAAACAATGGATACTTCTGCAGCTATTTATAGAAGTCGTGATCCACAAAGAACTACAATGGGTTTAGGTAATATTTTTGAAGTTGGTTCACCTACATTTGACATTCGAGAAGTCGCTCAAGCAAATAAAGCAAGAGACGAACAAGGTAACGTTTTAGACTGATCTCCTAATGATAAAGGTGGACTTCTTAAAGGTTTATTTAGACCAACAATGGCTCTTGCTACGTATGATGAAGATGGGACACATGTTGAAAATGGAGTGACTGTACCTCATAAAAAGGGAGATTTAAAACTTGATGAATATGGAGATCCTTATTATGAAAAATTAGGAGATCGTGAAATTTACGGTAAGGAAACATTACATTATTGAGACACTATTACTAGAGATGATTCTGCTTGAAATAAGATAGATTTTATGGATAGTGATGGTCTTACTAAGAGTATCGGTGGTACAGTAATGAGAACTGCATTTTCGTTATTACCTTATTTTACACCAATTGGCCCATATTTAGGATATGTAGGTGCAGCGATAGCTCTTGGGCAAACCTTACCTGTATTAAGTAAAGCTCTTGACGGAATAATTACTGGAAGTACAGATGACGCTTTTGGAAAATCAATGTCTTCTATTGAATCATTCATGGATAGATTTGGGCATTCTCAGTCCAGAGATACTATGGGTAAATTCTTAAGTTTTGAAAATATTGGAGACATAATTGCTTCGTCTGCTGGACAATTATTTCAACAAAGAATGATTGCAAATGTTCCAGACTTGTTACGTAAAACAAAGGATGGCGCAACAGCATTATCAACTTCAAAATTTGGAAGAAATTTAGCGCTTGGTTATATGATTGCCACTTCTGCTACTGATTCTTATGAAGTTTTTAAAGAGGCTGGAGCTACTGATAGAATGGCAGGTATTGGATTACTTGGTGTAACTGGCGGATTAGCATTATTAATGAATAATGATTATTTCAAAGACATGTTGTTTACTGGTACTTTTATGGATGAAGATATTACCATGAGAGATACAATTAAGCAACTTGTTAAAGAAAGTACGGTAGAACCATTTGAACAATATGCAGCAATGGCTCCAAAGGCAATGTCTAAATATCAACAAAAATTAGCAAATACTTTCTTATATAAGCAAATTGAAAAAAATATTGTTAACAATGCTAAAAAAATCATATCTAAATTAGGTGAAACGCGTCCTACTGTTGGAATGTTAGAGAGAGCTGCATTATCCGATTCTGAAAAGAAAGTTGGATTGGGTATGAAAACCTATATGTATCTTAATCGTGCATTGAATGAAGGTTTGGAAGAAACTATGGAAGAAGGCGTTACTGATGCAATGAAACTTATTACAATGGGATTAGATGCATTAGGTGTTCAAGTTTCTAACCGGATCAAGAACTTGATTTT
>Ga0247610_10008021_pt1 | contig 10783 bp, 5 predicted proteins | sample 174DNAGHGhighgp2_FD_193483 | JGI IMG/M metagenome (GOLD analysis project Ga0247610, IMG submission 193483) | Sheep rumen microbial communities from Palmerston North, Manawatu-Wanganui, New Zealand - 1742 DNA GHGhigh gp2 | ecosystem: Host-associated > Mammals > Digestive system > Stomach > Rumen ... | reverse complement strand
GCGAATCAGAACCGTAGCCGGAACAGCCAAACCTGTCTCTTTGTTTGTCACGCGGATACGCAGTACCGGCAGCGGACGCATAGCAATCGTAACGTACTCGGTGCTACCTACTTCCTCGATAGCAAACGGGAAAGTGGTCGGATAATAGCCATCTGCCGTCACTTCTGCGGTGAAGTTACCTACGGCATGTTTCTGACGGAAGCCCTTCGGACCAATCTGCTTCGAGCGCATAGCGATCTTACCGCTCTCGGTACCGCGGGTCTCAACAAACGCCTTCTCCAGCGGCTTGTTAGTCTGCTCATCTACGATGCTATAGAATGCGTACGATGCAGGAGGCGGAACAGGACGAGCTTGCTTGCCCGGAACCTCAAACTGAATCGTGAATTTAGCACCCACAAAGAGATTGTTCAATTTCGTATCGCCGTTCATCGCCAGCAACGTATTAGTCTTTGCTACCTCTACCGTCTTGGTTTCAAACTCAATCGGATTGGCCTTCGGAGTAGCATTCGTATTCAGTACACCGTACTCCGCAAACAGCGCTACGCGATAGTGGATATGCTCGCGACCGAACGGAAGACGTTGACCGGGTTTAACCTTGTCTTTCTTTGCCTTGGGATCCGGTTGTTTCTGCAACCACTCATCCAGATCCAAACCTACTTCAGCTGCTACGCTGACATCCAGCGGTTTGAACGCCATCTTCTGGTTCGTCTCTCCCTTCAAGTCATAGATTCCCATACCGTAAGGCTCCAAGAGTGCCGGGTCATTGACGGTGATGTCATACTGACCTTTGTGGCTGTAACCGAGCGGAAGACCATAGTGTACTTTCGCTCCCAAAAGGAAGTAATAACGGCTGAATTGCGCACCGAACATCACAGGGATACCGAGCTCGAACATATTGCGCATTTCGCGCATGTCATCGAACCAATAATGATATTCCGTACCCGGGTACGCTTTATCGTTACGTTTCACTTGGAATCCGTAAGCGGACGTAGAGTTCAGGAATCGGAAGTCCAGACCTGTCTCAAAGAGGAAATGGCCATATTCGAGGTTGTAAGTTACATTCAATCCTGCACCCGGTCCACCTATCAGTTGCTGTAACGCGTTGCTCTGGTTCAGCGTCCCGGCACCCATATACGCGCCGTTGAACTTATCCATCATAGCGGCATATCCGAGGCGGAAACCCAAGTTGAAATACGAGATCACTTCTGTCTTGGGATTCGCTAAACTCTCCTGATAGCGCTGATATTCGCGCAGTTCTCTCTCTTCTTTTGCCTTAGCTTCAGCCTCTTTCTTAGCCTGTGCTGCTGCACGTTCTTCGGCAGCTTTAGCACGCTCAGCAGCAGCTTTATCGCGCTCTGCCTGTTTCTTGGCACTCTCTTTGGCAGCTTCAGCTTTCTTCTTTTCGGCCTCGCGCTTCTTAGCGTCAGCCGCTCTTTGTTTCTCGCGCTGTGCTTTTTCTTTCTCTTTCGCCTTTTGTGCTTTGGCCTTCTCTTGCTCTTTTTTCTTCTTTGCAGCAGCTTTCTGCTTATCTGTCTGACCGGCAGGTACCGGTTCCGGCATTGCGTACGCTACAATCGGTGCGCAGTTCAAACTAAGAACAACACTCGCAATCAGAATATTGTGCAATAAGTTTTTCATATCTGTGTCCTCCTTAGTTTTTACTTGTTAATGATAAATTTGAAACTGCGGTTCTTGCCGTCCGTATAGACGCGCAGCAGATACAAACCGTTGGCATTAGGCGTCGGAATCGTACATCCGCCATCGGGGATGTTGAACTTCAGATCACCATAGATATTACCGCTGGCAGTAATCCATTGTGCGTAGCACTCGATATCTTTCTTTCCGCCCCAGTTAGCGTTCACAAAGATCTTGTCTTCTTTGATATCGTAATTAGCGGTAACAATCAAACTGTCCGGATTAGCTTCAAACTCATGCTCCTTTTTGCTGGTATCAAAACCTTTTGCACAAGCGCACGTACGGTGCTCATCGCTCTTACCTTTGTTGATCGTGTAGCAAACGTAGAACTCATCCTTGCTATACACAGCTTCCGGCGGATCGTACTTGTTGAGGTTAGACGAAATCTGACCTTCAATCGCTGTGCTATCGCTGGCGCGATACCATTGGAATTCACTCAGTGTCTTGCCGGCAAAACGCGAATCATCCAGTAGGCCGAGCACGTTATTGTAGCGCTGCGCAATGACGTCGTTGCCAATCGGTAATTCGAAAGGCAGGGTAGCGATCGTATCACCGCAGTCCGAATCAATCTCAATCGTAATACCATATACTACGCCCGGTTCAGCATTTGTTCCGGCGAGATTCAACTCGAAATAATTAGGAGTAATGGTCAAATCGCTCTTGGTGAAACCTGCCGCCTTAGCTGCTGCATCGAAGTCCACCGTCACATTGTTGCCCTTCAGGTTAATCGTGCTGGTATAAGGAATCTTTCCAGGACCCTGAACGCCGTTCACCGGACACGGGATATCCGGATCGCCAATAGAGAAGGTATAGCGACCGACACGAATAGTAATAGGAATCGGATAGATTGCCGATTGACCCTTACACAGGTTAGCGCTACTACGATGGATATAGCAAACAGCGTTGTAGTCCTGCGATCCGGTATAGTAGTGAGGTACGTCGGTAATGGTGTCATACACGGTGACATCCGGAGTACCATCTCCAAAATGCCAAACGATTTTCTCGAAATCAAAGTCCGGCTTGCATGTGAAATGGATGGTATCCTTTCCACAAAGGTTATTTTCCTCAGTCGGAGAGAAGACGTACGTCGTATCTTTGGTCTTGATAGTAATAGATTGCGTCAATGGTTTCGTAGCGCCGCCTGCTGAATAGCCGTAAGACTCATTGGCCGTAAAACCATATACGTGAGCAATGAAAGAGCCGTTGGTGTTCTTTAGCGTATAGGAATGTCCCTTATAATCTGCTTTGGTCGAGTCCGTGGACGTTTGATCCAAGGTGTAGCGGGCAAAATAATAATTGCTTTTCGGAACAGCACTGAACTCAGCCGAAATATCTTTGTTATCCAATAGCATTCCGTCCTTGTTCTCCGTAATGATATTAACGTAGTGATATGCATACTTGGATTTGTCCTTGTTGTCGCTGGAGTACGTAGCAAAAGTAATTTGGTCAATCTGTTGCTCAATCGGATTCACCCAAATCATTGCCGGGTCTCCATCGTCGCCGGAACCGGTACCTTGATCGTATCCACGGGAAACCATAAACTCGTGTACAGCGCACGGACAACTCGTCTGAACATAGCAAACAGGGCCATCTACTCGAAGTACATTTCCTTTTCCACCACGGCTTCCAGGGATGGTCTTGTCTCCTATCTCGAACTCATAGAAATGCTTTTTGTCATCTTCGTCTCCCGTCTCGAAATGGAACGTATGAACAAGACTGTCATTGATACGTACTTCGGTCTCATCGTTCAAGGCCATGATACGGAAGATATCGCGTTTGCGTCCAACGCTCTGGGTAAGCACAAAGGTATTTCCCCAATACTGAACAGGCATGGCCTGCGAGAATATATGGTCACGCTCTTTTTGATGATAAGGAATGTTGGTGTGCGGACAGCCCTGGAAGACAGCAATCTTTGCGGTGTCACGAGCCTTGACATATGTACCACTTAAGTCACCTGCTTTCCAATCGGTTACAGATCCACCTCCTGTCCATACGTAATACACTTGTCCTGCATTCAACACAGGAGTGTGTAAGGTGTCGCCCGGTTGCCAATTTGCCAATGCAATATCTTCTTCTGTCATACCGATTCCGCCCAATAATTCATAGGCAGTTTTCGCCTCGCGGATACGTTTTGTCTCCACGGTCGGACAGTAATCAACAACCGTACCATCCTTGGTAGCTACGATGGCGAAATGACTACCTTGCGTAGCATCTGCATCACTGGCATGGTCAGAAGGAGAATAAGTCTGAATATAGTATTCGTCTTTCAGCGATGCCGTCGGAAGCACGTTCGTGGCATCAAACGTTGCAATCTTATAGTTCGTTGCAAAAAGGGAAATATCTTCCGTCGCGGTGATATGCAGCGCACAGGTGTCTACTTGCTCGCTATAACCTGCGTAGCACACTACCTTTGTTAAATCCATGTCTTCTCGAGCATCCGAAACATCAGACGTACCGCTGTACAGCTTTACCAATTTTTGCTCATTGGCGGTAATGTCAATCGTGTCCTTGTAACCGGAAAATTTATTCTCGATGTAAACCGTACAGTTGCTCCGTGAAGAAACACTTACCGAAAGCTTAAAGCCATTGTTACTGTTACCTTGATCGGCTTGTAGGAATGTTACCCAGAAGTCTTTACCTTCCGTGGACTGCCCCTCATCCAATACACTCTGTGCTTGTGCTCCCATAAACGGAACTGCCATCAAACAGAAGAGTAGGGCGTTGAATAGTTGTTTTTTCATATGATTTAATTTGTTAAATGTGTACGTTCTAAATCGGGTGCAAAGTTACAACTTTTTCCTCATACGCGCGTACACATATTCTCGAAAAATGTGTAAAAATTGACACACTTATCGTATCTGTTGACCTAATGGGGTATAAATTGACGAATTCCGAATAATCACAACACGTCCATCACGCATTTCTTTGCGTGCTGCCGATTCTGCTGCTCCGGTGTTACTGACGCCGGTAGGAGTTGAATAGGTAACCTGGATAGGTGCGCTCGTCTTTAATCCATCCGGCTTAATGGTATAGTATAGAACCGTGTTCTCGTCCATCGTCGTTACTACATCATCACTTGTTCCGCTTACTATCTTAGGATAGCCGGGTAAGGACGTGTGTGTGGTTACTTCGTTGCCGGTGATAATAAAGAGCTGCTGTATATTGAACAGTTTTCCGTTACCTTGCTCAATGAGAATAGTTGAGGTGCCGGCTGGTACACTGTATGAATAATAAACTTCGTCATTCGTCAGTGTCTGCAGGGCAATTTGTGTCCCATTAGCACTGATCTTCATTTGTGCCCCATCCGTATCATTAACTTTCAATGGAGCTAATGCACGCACCACAATCCGACTATTAGCAGGTATGGTTAATCCCTTAATAGTTACCTTAAGCGGGTTGGTCTTTGTGCCGAAAGTAGCAGAGTTTTTGCCGATTCCGGTTGTTCCAAAGGAACCGGTATAACTAAAGTGTTGAGTGTCGGATTGGATCGTTTTACTGTTGAAATAGGGCACATTTAAGAGTGTGTCATTACTGCCCGTTGTATTAGTCGTATAGACGTCTAACTCATAACTCGATTTGCCGGCATCTTTCCAATTGGCTGTGAAACCGGACGTTGTGATACCCGTTGCTGGCAAAGCACGACTCACCATGGTCTCTACCGGCAATTCATACTCATCGCTACCGGTGAATGTCAGTTGACTAAGATCAACAACCATATTCTGTTTGTTACCCCAGATATATTCTACCAAATCGGGGTAGTCAATAAACGGATTGCGATTGTGCTGAAGGTCACTCACACGGTCGTGACGCGTGATTTCTTTCTCGCTTACCGGATCCAAACGATGCCATTCCAGCAGTACTTGTAGCAACCACGGCTGGAACTCAAGATAAGAATCGTTGGTCAAATAGCTGCATTTCCATACAAATTGCTCATAAGCCGTTACGATATAGAAATAAGCACGAGCAAAGTCGCCTTTGTATTCGTCGCAGGGCTCAAACACATAGAACGTACCATAGGCGCTGTTCTTGCCCAACTTAAAAATACCATTGTCATATTTGATATTGTCAACTACATATCCGGGAGGATAATCACTTTTATTATTGTTGGCGCGCGCATTCGCTGGATTTAAATGATGCAAATCCATAAAGGCGTCGTTTTGGTTGTTGGTGTTTCCTCCCCACCAGCCTTTCGGGAAACAATGCTCAATCTCCAAATCCGGAATGCTGACAGCACCTAAAGTATCCGGCGCCATATAATGGATGTAGTTGGAATACATGTCCCATACACTACCATCTTCGCGGGTGTCGGTATAGATGAAACCGTCCCACGTATAATGATGCTCGTGTACGTCGTTGACAGCACGCGTTCCGTATTTATAACGCCTTCCGGCTTGGTATTCTACGTTTATAAAATTAGGTTTACTACTGGTTTGGCCAATTGCCTCATCACCAATAGGGTAGATAATCTGACTCAATGTCGATTTGAGCACAGAGTCTTGCTTGCCGTCAATGGCACTATAATAACCCGCAGGGATGGCTTCGGCAAAAAGAACAGCCGAACTAATAACTGCCGCAAATAAGATGACGATTTTTTTCATGGTATTCGAATATTTGTGAACGTATGTTTATAGTATGTTTACCCTATGTTTGACGTATGTTTAACGTGTCATCACCACTTATTGGCTCTTTTTCGAACAAGCCAACAGCAGGTTCAGCAACACGTACCATAAGATGCAACCCGTACCGCTGAAGAGTGCAAACTCGATATGCTTGGCCACAATAGCTTTTGCTACGCAAAAACCAATGATAATTACGCAACCCACAAGGAAACTGATAATCACTACTTTGTCTCGTTTGAAACCCTTGAAACTGAAGAACGGAATCTCTGCATTCAGCAACCAGCAGCTCACAAACGACAAACCGATTAGCACCCACGCCATCCAATCGTACGCTAACATCGCCAACGGCATACAGCATATACCGCCCCAGAAAATAGCATTCGCAGGTGTAGCCAAACCGATAAACGAATCGTGCTGACGCTCATCGACATTGAATTTAGCCAAACGCAAAGCCGAGAAGGCCGCCATAACTAATGCCAGCGCAGCCCACCAGCCGAGTATCGGACGAAGGTAACAAAAGACCATCATCGATGGCGCAAGACCGAACGTGATATCGTCCGCTAACGAGTCCAACTCTACGCCTATCGGGCTCGGAGCCTTTAACAGACGGGCACTCAGACCATCGAAGAAGTCAAAGAAAGCACCTGCCAGAATGAACACAAATGCCCATACAAAAGCTCCTTGCGTGGCTAAAAAGACTGCTATACTGCCGCACAATAAGTTGCAGCTCGTGAATGCATCAGGAATGATTCGTTTATTCATTATTTATCGTTTTTTTTCCGTAATTAGTATCTATCGATCGGTGCGCAAAGAAGGTCACAAGCACCGTAAACACCGAGCAGGCAATGGCAATCCAGAAGAAAGCCGTATAACCCACGCTCATCTGTATCTTACCCGCTACAAAACCCGGAATCATCATACTCAGCGCCATAAAAGCCGTGCACAACGCATAATGAGAGGTCTTGAATTCGCCTTGCGAGAAATACATCATGTACATCATGTACGCCGTAAAACCAAAGCCGTAACCGAATTGTTCCAAGGAGATAGCACTTCCGATGATCCATAGATTAGTCGGCTGCGCCATGCTCAAATAGACATACACAAAATTCGGGATAGTCAACAACGCCGCCATGAACCATAACGACCGTTTAAGGCCGCGGCGGGAGATGTAAATACCGCCTAAAATACCTCCTAACAAAAGGAAGAAGGTACCGGCAAGACCATACACCAGGCTCACGTGAAGTGTACTCATGCCCAAGCCGCCGCCGATAAACTGCCCGTCACGCATCGTCACTTCCGGTGCATCGATAAGGAACGGCATACTCATCTTCACCAGCAGACCTTCCGGTAAGCGGTAAAGCAGCATAAAGAAGACAGCCAATAATATACCGGGCTTGGTGAAAAAAGTCTTAATAGCTTCCCACATCCGCTGTCCGCTGTTCTCCTCTGTTTCCGCCGCTTCCTGCTCTACACGCGGTAAAGCGAAGATATGATAGATGCATATAACGAACAATATCACAGCGGCAATAGCGATCGTGACTTTCCAGGAATAGGGGATGTCTCCGGTTTGGTTCTCCAGTACGCCGGCGATACCAAGTAAAACACCCGTTCCGAAGATCGTAGAGATCCTATAAAATGTGGAGCGAATCCCGACAAAACGGGCTTGGCTGCTCGGGTTATGCGCCAGCATGTAATAGCCGTCGGCGGCAATGTCATGCGTAGCCGAGGCAAAAGCCATGATGATGAATAAAATCAGCGTGAAACGGAACAGACTGACAGGCGTTTGTTTGCTCGCTATCAGTTCCGGATCCGGCGAGGGAATAGAGAAAATAAGGAGCGCGCAGAGGATAGCCATCAGCACTTGCATCGCGATGATCCACCAGCGCTTGGATTTTACCACATCTACCAGCGGACTCCACAAACCCTTCAAAAACCAGGGGAAATAGAGCAGGGTAGTAAAGAATGCCAACTGATCATTAGGCACCCCCATTTTGGCAAACAGCATCACGGAGATGCTGTTTACCAGAAAATAAGGGATTCCTTCCGTAAAGTACAACGTCGGTACCCACACCCATGGTGATATGTGATGGTCACTCTTCACCTTATTATATTATTACGCACGCGCGCGCCTTATTGGAAGTTTGCGCGGTTGTCCGTCACGTCTGCTTTGTCTTCCAGCATCTGCATTGCCTGATACGGAAGATAAGCAAAGCGGCTTGCCAACTGTGCTTTCTCGCTGGATGCGTCAAACGTGCCCTCCAGGTTGTTGGCTGCGCCGGTCTTAACAACGAACACACCCATATTGCCTTGGATCGGCTCGCTCAATGCGTTCTCGCCTTGTGCTACAGCGGTACCAATAACTGCAGGCTCCATACCTACATTACCGAAACGACTGTCACTCAGCGCTACGCGCTCAACGTGCTGGATCTGCTGACCCATCAACTCAGCGGCCTTCTCCAGACTCTCAACGCCCTTCAACTCTTTCTTGATATACTCGGCTTTCGCGTTATTCGTTGCTTCGTACGTCAACTCAGCGCGAACAGCATTCAACGGACGATACTCGTCGTCGTTAACCTCTGTCAGAGCAGCTACAACGAACTGCTGACCGCACTCAAACACATCGCTGACGGCACCTTCTTTAGCCTCAAATGCCCAACGAACGATAGGACGGCTGGCTTTCAGTTGACCTACCTTGTCGGTGGTAGCGGTCAGGTTATATTGCGGAATAACGGCCATACCTGCCTCCTGAGCAGCTGCCTCCAAAGCCTCTGCATTCGGATTGGCAACGATGAACTGCTTTGCGCTGTTGTAAATGATCGAATAGGTCTTGCTGGACGGAGTCACCTCACGAGCCAGAATAGCCAACTTAACCTTCGGAGTCGGTTTGCCGATCTCCATGATCTCGTAGGTCTGCTCACCCATACCCATTGCTACCGTGAATCTCTCACCGCGCTTGCCTGCCAATGCCGGCTCAGCGATGTTCTTCGGCAGATCAGCAGCCTTGAACCAACCCAGCTCTTGATCTTCCTGACCCTCTGCAGCGGCAATAGCCTTCAACTCAACCGAGTCTGGCAGCGAATAACCGGCTTGCATGATACGAGCCATAGCGTAGGTGTTGTTCTCGAACAGGATTTCCGTGCAGTCACCTGCCTTAGCACCCTTGGCGAATGCAAACTCCTTGAACTGTGCCGGAACGGTCTCTTCCGAGTAATCACGACCATCGTACATGACATCCGAGTTGGTATTGACTACCACGCTCACGTCTTCGGCGGTCTTGAACTCATCTTGCAGACGAACTAACAACTCTTCAGCTGCTTTAAAGTCATCTTCACTCGGTACGATATCGAAGGCGATGTACTTGATAGCGCGGTTCGGAGTCTGTTTGTATTGCTCTTGGTGTTGCTTGTACAGTTTCTTGATGTCGCTCTCGCTAACCTTGACCAGGCTGTCGGCTACTGCATAATACGGTTGCATCACATAGTCTGCACTTACGCCGTTCTGACGACCGTTGAATGCAAACTCAGCATCCAGCGAGTTCGCCTTAAGCAGGTGTTGGAACAACGCGGTGTATTTCTCTTGCATGTAGCTGATGCGAACAGCTTTCTCCCAATACATCCAATAGGTCTTAGCCTGCTGGAGGTTTGCGTTCTGCTCGGCGTCATCGCTGCCTTCTTGGATCGCGGAGATCAGTCCTTTAACCGTCTCGCGGCTGTACTGACCGTTCTCGTCCATGAACGCACGACGACCACGAAGAATCTGGTGAACGTGCTCACCAATACAAAGCTCCGTCAACTCGTCCGGCGTGATAGCCATACCGATCTTCGCTGCTTGTGCGCGCAGGGTATAGTCCATTACGAACATGTTCCATACCTGGTTGCGAATCTGAGAATACGTGTCTTCGTCGAAATCCGTACGACCACTCTCAATCTTGTACACTTCTGTCAATTGGTCTTTAGCTGCCTCATACTCCGTGTAGTGAATTTTCTGACCCTCAACAACACCCACGTTCTCGCGGCTACGATTGAAGAAACTGCTACCGGAGTTCAAAAAGTCTCCGAGGATAAATGCTAACATGGCGAGACCCACAATTGCGATCAACAACGCGCCATGATTTCTGATTTTTTGTAAACTTGCCATTTTTTATATTTAATCTTTAAACTTTGTTTCCTTAGAAATTAGGATTGCTCGATTCCTTTAATACCGCACGATACGGCTCGCAAATACCACCGTAGTTCTGTACCACGCCTTCAACCAATACCGTATCACCAACGGCTACCTGATTGAGGTTTTTGAACTTACCGCTCTCCGTCTTATAGAACGTCTGGTAGCAGTTTACGTACGTACTGCCGTCAGCGATATTGAATGTGATATTGCCATATTGCGTATTCAAAACCGTATCCGATACATAAGCTACCACACCACGAATCTTGATAGGATCATCCGAGGTCGCTCTATCCGGCAAGGTATGC
>Ga0247610_10008019_pt1 | contig 10784 bp, 7 predicted proteins | sample 174DNAGHGhighgp2_FD_193483 | JGI IMG/M metagenome (GOLD analysis project Ga0247610, IMG submission 193483) | Sheep rumen microbial communities from Palmerston North, Manawatu-Wanganui, New Zealand - 1742 DNA GHGhigh gp2 | ecosystem: Host-associated > Mammals > Digestive system > Stomach > Rumen ... | reverse complement strand
AACACCCTGGATGTTGGGGAAGGCCTTGTAGAGTACAAGGTGGGTGGGGGTGTCTGAAGACGGGTTCAGGTCTCCCTCTACTACTTTACCACTTTCCAGGTCTACCACAACCATGTCCTCGGCTTTCATCTCATCATAGGAAACACCGCTAGGCTTAATGACAACGAGACCTTTCTCGCGGTCGATGCCTGACACATTGCCCCATGTGAAGATGACCAATCCCTGCTTGACGAGGTCGAGATTGGCTTTGAAAACTTTTTGTTTTAATTCTTCTAACATAAGTAGTTGTTATAATTTAAAATTAGAGTCTTTTGCAAATGCATTCTTATTGAAGCGATAGAGATAAGCTCCACGCTTGGAACCCGTCTTGTCAATGAGGTCAGTCTTCTCGATGAAGTCCATCTCCTTGATGCGCTTGCGGAAGTTACGCTTGTCGACCTCTTCTCCATTGACAGCCTCGTAGAGGCGCTGCAGCTGGGTCAGCGTAAACAGTCCGGGAAGCAGTTGGAAGCTGATGGGCTCTGTGCGAATCTTGTCCTGCATTTTCTCGCGGGCTTTGGCAATCATTTGCCTATGGTCGGAGTACATCTCGGGAAGATGTTCGATGTCAACCCATTCCACATGATGGTCCTCCATGAGTTTCTGGTCGTAATCTTTTACGTTGATTAGCGCGTAATATGCAATACTCACCACACGCTCTCCCGGGTCGCGCTCGACACCTCCAAAGGCACCAACCTGACGCATATAGACATTCCGCATACCCGTCAGTTCAAAGAGGGTACGGTCGGCGGCGTCGTCGATGCTTTCCTCGTTGCGAACGAAGCCTCCGTAGAGACTCCATTCGCCTTTTCCCGGATTGATGGCTCTGTGGCCTATCAGCACCTTCAGCTTGTTTTGTTCAAAACCGAAGATGATGCAGTCCACAGAGACGAGGATCTTTTGTATTCCGTGATAATAATTAGTCATTATTATGAACTTCTTTTACCAGAAATAGATATAGAAACATACGGTGATGCCGAGGATGATAACAGTATGGATTACATCCCACATGCCCCATGAAGCACGGGTGGCAGCAATCTGTTCAGGAGTAGAGGCGCCGAAGACCAATCCCTGAATCTTCTTCTCGTCGGGAGCCTCTGTGCAGAGAGACACAACGATAACAACCAGACAGCAGACGATGAGCATGACACCGCAGAAGTACAGCCAGTTGAAGTCGAAGAAGACAGCTTTGAACCAGTTGTCAGCAGCATCGGGCACATTACTATAGTATACCTTAGCTCCCAGACGGGTCAGACCAATGATGATACCGCTGAGAAGACCCCACATACCACCCTTGGCAGAGGCGCGCTTCCAGCAGATACCCAGCAAGAAAGCTGAAGCAATACCAGGAGCGAGCACTGACTGGACATCCTGCAGATAGTTGTATAGCACGTCGCCAACAGAACGCATGATGGGAATCCAAAGAATACCGAGAATAACGATAACCACTGTTGCTACCTGACCAATACGAACCAGCTGCTTCTCAGGAGTCTCAGGACGCAGACGCTTCCAGAAGTCGATGGTGAACAGCATAGCTGAAGAGTTGAACAGTGAGGCCAATGACGACATCAGGGCAGCTAGAATACCACAGACGACCAGACCCTTCACACCTGCAGGCAGAATCTTTGCCACGAGGGTGGGGAAGGCTGCGTCGGGAGTAGACAGGACGAAGGTTTCGCCGTTGGGCAGAGTGATGCCTTTGGTAGACATGGCGTAAGCAATCATACCGGGAATGAGGAAGAGGAATACGGGAGTCAGCTTCAGGTAAGCACCGAAGATGGTACCACGACGACTCTCTTTCTCGTCTTTACCAGAGAGCACACGCTGAACGATGAACTGGTCAGTACACCAGTACCAGAAACCGATAACAGCTGAACCGACGAGGGCACCCAACCAAGGATACTGCGGGTCACGCAGGTCACGCATCAGATTTGTCATGTGGTCTCCATATTCGTTGACAGTCTGGATAGAACATACAGACATCATCTCGTCCCAACCACCCAGTGCTTTCAAACCGAGCACGAGGATGATGAGTGAGCCTAATAATAAGATAGGTGTCTGCAGCACTGATGTGTAGAGCACACTCTTCATACCACCGAAGATGGTGTAGAGAGCAGTAATCAGTACTAGGCCGATAGCAGCAATCCAGAAGAAATCAATGCCCCACAGTTCCTTGATACCGAAGACCTGCTGGAAGACCAGACCACCAGCATAAACCGTTACAGCGACCTTGGTCAGCACGTAGCTGATGAGTGAGATAACGGAAAGAATGGTGCGGCTCTCCTTGTTGAAACGACGCTCAAGGAATTCAGGCATGGTGTAAACCATAGAGCGGGTGTAGAAGGGTACGAAGACCCAACCCAAGATAAGAATCATCCAGCCTTGAATCTCCCAGTGGGCCATAGCCATTCCTGACGATGCACCAGCACCAGCCAGTCCGATGAGGTGTTCAGAACCAATGTTTGAGGCAAAGATACTTGCACCGATAGCAATCCATGTTGCATCTTTACCACCCAGGAAATAGTCAGCAGAGTTATTGTTCTTCTGGCTGACAACCCAAACGACAATGCCAATGAGCGCTAAACAGAAAGCGCCAATGACAATCCAGTCTAATAATGCCATAATTTTAAATTTTTTTTGTTAGAGTTATTATATTAGTTAGTTTGCTTTTTCCACAATTTTGTCATGTCTTCCAACGTCTTTCCCTTCGTCTCAGGTACCAAACGCCATACAAAGACAGCAGCAATCACACAGATAATGCCATACAGACCGTAGGTAAACCAATGGCCAAAGTCATCGCCCTCTGTCAGGTGCATGTTGAACATGGGGACAAAGGAGCTGGAAACAATGAAATTACTAATCCACTGGAATGCTACGGCAATCGCTACCGCACCGCCACGGATGGTGTTGGGGAAAATCTCGGCAATGAGTACCCAGCAGATGGGACCCCATGAGAACATGAATGAGGCAGAGTAGATGAGTAGGAATGCTGCAGTGGACAGTTCCATACCTGCGTGGCCAAAGGTTAGCGCAACACCGAAGGCTCCCAGTGCCATTCCCAGTGAACCCCAGATGAGCAGAGGCTTGCGACCCCACTTCTCGACAGTGAACACTGCCACCAGCGTGAATGAGATATTGATAATACCCATAAAGACTGTAAGCATCATGGGGTCGTCCATACCCATATCACCAAAGATTCGTGGAGCATAGTAGAGCACTGCATTGATACCGACAGCCTGCTGGAAGACGCTGAGCATGATGCCGACAAAGATACATAGTGCACCATAAGTCATCAGCTTCTCAGTCTTTACCACCATCGTATCCTTGATGTCTTGCAGAATCTGTTGGGCTTTGCTGGTACCGTTAATCTTAGCTAGAATGCTCAGTGCCTTCTGATCCTGACCGACCGATACGAGGTAACGGGGTGTCTCAGGAACGAAGCAGATGAGCAGGGCGAAGAGTCCGGCAGGAACGGCCTCGCTACCAAACATATATCGCCAACCGGTTGTCACCGTCCACTGCGCTGCGGGATTGATTGCTGCAAGACCTTTACCCATCTCTTCTACCAACGGCTGGATGTGGTCGCCCAAGATGAAAAAGTTGACAAAGTAGACCACCAATTGGCCGAAGATGATAGCGAACTGGTTCCAGGAGACAAGCATGCCTCGGATGTTGGATGGGGCTACCTCGCCAATATACATGGGGCAGATGGCTGATGCCAGACCTACGCCGATGCCGCCGATGACGCGATAGATGTTGAACATGATGAGCAAGGAGTAGGTGGGCTCACCATAGTTGAAGAACAGGAACTCCGGGTCCATTGAGCCTAAGGCTGAAATGAAGAAGAGTAAGCCTGCAATGATGAGTGACTTCTTTCGTCCAAGATTGGTTGCAAGAAGACCTGAAATAGCTGAACCGATGATGCAGCCTATAAGAGCTGATGCAGAAGTGAATCCGTGCCACGCATCAGTATAGGCAAAGTCTTTGGCCTCCATAAAGAATGCTTGAAGACCTTTCTCAGCACCGGAGATGACAGCTGTATCGTAGCCAAAGAGCAGGCCACCCAATACAGCCACCATCACGATACTGACAAGATAGCTACGGCTACCATTATCTGTTTGTGTCATAGTTAGTTAGAGTAATTACTATTCGTTATTTGATAGAAAATTTGAATACTAAGTGACTATAGTATTTCTCACCAGGATTCAGGAATGGGCTTGGCCACTCAGCATGGTTGGGTGAGTTGGGGTACTTCTGGCTCTCAAGGCAAACAGAGGGGCGCTGTGGATATTTTACGCCGCCCTTGCGAACCTTGTCTTGTTCACCGTCAATACCCTGGAAATTACCAGTATAAACCTGTATGCCGGGCTCGTTGGTAAATGCCTCGAGCAGAATGCCTGTCTTGGGTGAGTAGAGCGATGCTGCTACCTGTGTGTCATCGCCTTTGCCATCTTTATAGGTGTTCAGAATCCAGTTGTGATCAAAACCGTTGCCAAACTTCACCTGCTCGAAGTCCATGCGCAAAGAGTCCTGAATGGCATGAGCTGTGCGGAAGTCCATAGGTGTGCCAGCAACCTCGCAGATTTCGCCAGTAGGCATAAACGTTGAGTCGGCAGGTGTGAACTTGTCAGCATTGATATAAAGCTCCATGTCCATAGCGGGCTGGGTGGGATCGCCGTTTAGGTTGAAGTAAGAGTGGTTGGTCATATTGATAATGGTGGGTTTGTCGGTCTCGGCCTCCATCTTGATGTCAATGGCGTTATCATTGGTCAGTGTATAAGTAACAGTTGCAGTCACCTGTCCAGGGAAATTATTGTCGCCATCGGGGCTAACAAGTGTAAGCTTCAAGGTGGTTGGGTCTATCTGCTCGGCATCGAAAATCTGGTACTGCCATCCAGTGGGACCACCATGCAGACAATGTCCGAAATTGTTCTGTGGCAACTGAATTGTAGAGTCGCCAATGCAAAACTGACCATTCTTAATACGGTTGGCATAACGACCAATTGATGCACCGAAATCGCTGCCGAAGTTCTTGGCATCAGCATACTGGGCAATGTTGTCGTAGCCCAATACGACGTCGGTAAGCTTGCCTTCACGATCGGGAACCATCAACGAAACAAGACGGCCACCGAAATTGGTGATGCAAGCTTCTACGCCATTCTTGTTGACGAGGGTGTAGAGCTTTACGGGCTTCTCGTTGATGAGGGTGTCGAACTTGGCAGGGTCAAGACCCGAAACCGTCAGTGCCTTCTGCTCACCAGAGGCACATGCAGACAATATGGCTGCTATGCCCATGCCTGCGAGAACTGTTTTGATGTTTCTCATTGTGTGCTAATAAAATAGTTTTAGTTAATGCTAATTATTTTGGGTGTAAAATTACTAATTATTTTCTGAACGACAATGAAAATAATCATAAAAAAATGGCAGAAGAGTGTTTTTTAAACACTTTTCCGCCGTTTTTAACTTATATAAACACTCTAAGTGTCTATATAATACTTTTAGCAGAGTTTACGAGCGCCATCACCGATGACAACATCGTAGACTTTAGGCTCGTGACCATACTTGGCGTTGAACTTCTGCTTGGCATCAGCAACAAACTGTTTGTAAAGGTCGTTGCGAACCAAGTTAATGGTGCAACCGCCAAATCCACCACCCATGATTCGAGAACCAGTAACACCGTTCTCCTTCGCAATATCATTGAGATAGTCAAGCTCTTCGCAAGACACTTCGTAGTCCTTAGACAGACCTTCGTGAGTCTGATACATCATTTCGCCGACTTTCTCATAGTCTCCCTCGTTCAATGCATCACAGACTGCCAGTACGCGGTCTTTCTCACCGAGTACGAATTTAGCACGCTTGTAATCTTCTTCGCCGACCTCAGCACGTACCTCGTCAAGTTGTTCCCATGTGCAATCGCGCAATGTTTCATACTTTCCCTCTGGGTGCTTGGCCTGGATGTGCTTTACTACATTCTCGCAGCTGTTGCGGCGATCGTTGTATGGAGAACCTGCCAACTGGTGCTTGACGACAGAGTCTAACAATACTAGACGATAACCATCGGGCTTGAATGGGAAATATTCGAACTCACGGCTGCGGCAGTCGAGACGCATCAAGCAACCTGCCTTACCGAAGACAGAAGCGAACTGATCCATGATACCGCAGTTGACACCACAGTAGTTGTGCTCAGTAGCCTGACCAGCAAGTACCATATCCCACTGTGAAACCTTGTTGTCGCCGAAGATGTCGTTAAGTCCGCAAGCGAAACAGCTTTCCATAGCAGCACTGCTGGACATGCCTGCGCCAAGAGGTACATCACCAGCAAATGCGATATTGAATCCCTTAACAGGTACGCCGAGTTTCTTCATTTCCAGCGCAATGCCATAGATGTAGCGGGCCCATGAAGCCTTAGGACCAGCAGGATCGCTGAGCTTGAAGTCAACACGGTCCTTAAGGTCGATGGCATACGCCATTACAGTGTCCTCTGTATCGTTGGCACGCATCTCGGCCATAACACCTTTATCTACTGCTCCCGGGAAAACGAAACCTCCATTATAGTCGGTGTGCTCACCGATGAGGTTAATGCGTCCTGGAGAGGCATATACATTACCAGTCTTACCATCGAAGTGCTTGATAAAGCGACTTCTTACAAAATCAATTTCCATCATAGCTTGTTTCTTATTAAAAGGTTTGTTATTAATAACTTACTCAATAGGAATGTCTTTGTTTACATTTTTGCATCCGATGAGGGCATAGTAGAACATGTAGCCCATAGCCAGCAGATAAACAAAATAGCTTGGCATGTAACCCATGAAGTCTGCAAAGAAGTTCTGTACAACGGGCAGAACACCACCGCCGACAACCATCATCATAAAGATACCACTGGCCTGAGCGGTATACTTACCCAGTCCTTCGGTAGCAAGGTTGAAGATGCTGGCCCACATAACAGAAGTGCAAAGTCCGCAGAGTACGAGGAAAATAGCACTCAGAGGAACAATGGTCATTTCGACAGAGCCTTCCAGAATCTTTACGAGCGGCATGGTTGCTGTTACGCTCTTGGGGGTGAGAATGGCCGCAATGATAAGTACCATACCTATAAAGGTAGTGGCGAGCATCATCTGACGTGAAGAAACCTTAGCACCGATAGCACTTGCTACCATACGGCCGACAAGCATCAGCAGCCAGTACATAGCGGCAACAGCGCCGCCGATGGTTGCTGCATTAAGAACAGCATCAGGATTAACCCATGCGCCATTTGCTGAGGTGTCTGACAGGTAGAAGTTCAGTCCGCCAGGAATGCCGACCTCAACACCTACGTATACGAAGATGGCAATAACACCAAGCATGCAGTGACGGAATGACCAGGGTGAGTGCTCGAACTTGGTGTCGGCTGTTACCTTGCCCAACTCGGGATCTTGAATGGGGATAAAAAACAAGATGCAGAAAGCAGCAGCAAAGACAGTCATTGCAATATACATTACTAAGTTCACGTCTGCCATCTGGGTGGCTGCCGTAACAGTACCGATAAGTGCACCGACAAGCATTGGAGTCATCGTACCCGACAGGGAATTCAGAGTACCACCAATCATGTTCAGCTGGTTACCGCGATTACCGCCACCACCTAAAAGGTTCAGCATGGGGTTGACAACAGTATTCAGAATACATACCGAGAATCCTGAAACGAAGGCGCCAAACAGGTAGACGCAAAAGCCTGAAATACCTCCAGAGAAACCAGATAGGAATTGTATAAATACACCGATAAATCCAACGGCAATACCAATGAGGGCTGTCTTCTTATAACCAACCTTCGTTAACATTTTTCCTGCTGGTATGCCCATGAATAAATAGGCAAAGAAGTTCATAAAGTTACCCATGATTCCCAATACATTGGAACCACCGATTTCGGGCTGATTCTTCCAGATTACACCAATGGGGGCACCAAGATTTGTTACGAATGAAATCATGGCATAGAGGAACATCATCGTTACGATGGCAATGATACTTCCGTTCTTTTGTTGCTTACTCATAATTTAAAAATCATTAATAAAAAATTAAAGGTTTGTTTGATTGTAGTATTTTTGGGGTTGTAAAATTAAGCTTAATTTGCGATATGACAAAATATTTTGATACAAAAAACTTTAAAAGCGAGCATAAATGTTACACAATAGTTGTATGAAAGCACTTTTTGCATGCATTTTGCTCACTATATCGTTCATTCTTCATCATAAAATATGTCATTGTCTGCATCACTATCTTGTTCCGATGTCTCGTGAATCGGTTGTTGAATAGCTATGCTGTCTACCGCAATAGAGTCTGAGTCAGAGGGTGCCTTGAAATATCCGCCACAACTGTAGTCGTTTAGGGAAAGACCTTCGTACTTGTCAAACTTAGCATGATATTGAGGGAATCTCTTATCGGACAATACACTCTGCAGGAAATAACCACAGATGGGAAGGGCAGTACGGTTGCCCTGACCTAATTCGCCAGTTCGGAAATGGATGCAACGATACTCACCACCAACCCAAGCGCCTACGACCAACTTGGGCGTAGTACCAATAAACCAAGCGTCAGAGTGATTGTTAGATGTACCCGTTTTTCCGCCAAAATCAGTGTCTGTCCCGTAACCGACAAAGCCACGCAGACGAGAGGATGTACCACTCATACCACCCATCAGCAGTTGTTGCACCATAAAGGCAGACTTGTGTGGGATTACTTGTTCATCGTTAGTCGGGGCACTATAAATCACATTGCCATCACGATCAAGTATGCGTGTTACAAGGACAGGTTCACGATGCACCCCATTGTTACAAGGGGTGCAATAAGCATTCACCAATTCCTCCAGTGTTACATCGCTGGCACCAAGTGCTAAGGATGGGGTAGGGTCGAGGTGACTGTTGATACCCATATCGTGGGCGGTCTTGGCGATACGATCGATACCGCACTCTTGCCCTAATCGTACAGCCACAGAGTTGATACTCATGGCAAAGGCTTGCTTTAACGTAATGTCCACACCGGTGAAACGGCCGTCAGCATTAGTAGGAGCCCACGTGACTTCTTTCTTCTCCTTTGCGTCATAGACCTGCATAGAGAAATACTCGTCCTTACGAGTCTCACAGGGAGTCATACCTTGGTTCATTGCCTCAGTGTAGACAAATAGTTTAAAGGTAGAACCTGGCTGACGCATGGCAGTCACTTTGTCATATTTCCATGTCTTAAAGTCAATGTCGCCCACCCAAGCTTTTACGTGGCCAGTCTGCGGCTCCATAGCAATGAATCCGCAGTGCATGAAGTGTTCCATATAACGGATGGAGTCCATTGTAGACATCTCTTTCTCAATGGTACCTTGCTCGTAGTCGAAGAGTTTTACCTTATGAGGAAGATTTAGGTAGTAGTTGATGCTATCCTCGTTGTTGTCGTATTTCTGGGCTAACATCTTGTAATAAGACGTTTTCTTGGCCAAGTCTTCAATGAAGTTGGGAATTTCCCTGTGACGCTCATCCTGCCAAGGATTTGTAGACCCCCAATGGGCATTGAAGGTTCTCTGCACTTGCTTCATCTGCTTGATGGCTGCCTCTTCGGCATATTTTTGCAAGCGGGTGTCTATGGTGGTATATATTTTCAGACCATCCTTGTATAAGTCGTAGTCGTTGTCGGAACACCATTTTTGAAGGTGGTTTTTTACTGCTTCACGGAAATAGAGAGCCTGACCGTCATAGTTGTTCTCTACGCTGAAGTCTAACTTTACGGACTTTACTCTCAACGTGTCGTATGCTTCCTGCGTCAGATGTTTATGAATCAACATGTTGTTGAGAACTACATTGCGACGATTCATGGAGTTCTGCGGATTGATACGAGGATTATAATAGGTAGTAGCCTTCAGAAGACCGACAAGGATTGCTGCCTGGTCGGCTGTAAGCTCTTTTGGTGTTGTACCAAAGTAGGTCTTTGCAGCCGTTTTAATACCAAAGGCGTTAGAGCCGAAGTCGACCGTATTGGCATACATGTTGAGAATTTGTTTCTTGTCGAAGAAGAGCTCAATCTTGACAGCAGTAATCCATTCCTTGCTTTTCATGATAAGCATCTTCAAGCCGGGAACATTACCCAGCAAACCAGTAGAATATTCAGTACGCACACGGAACATGTTCTTTACCAGTTGCTGAGTGATAGTTGATGCTCCACGGGCATCATGGTGTACGACATAGTCTTTAAGTGCTGCGAAAACAGCCTGGAAATCGATGCCGATATGATGGAAGAAACGTTCATCCTCGGTATCTATCAGCGCTTGCCAGAAGACAGGGTTGATGTCCTCATAGTTTACTGGCGTACGGTTTTCACTGAAATATTTGCCAATGAGTACCCCGTCAGCACTATAGAGTTCCGAAGCCTGTACGGTCTTGGGATTCCGGATAGATGACAAGCTTGGTGAGCGACCAAATAGCCATAGGAAGTTAATATCTACCATAAATAGGTATAGCAGAAAGGCCACAATGAATGTGACAAGAGCAATACCCGTCTTAGTATACCATTTGCGGCCGGCATACAAACTCTTGTACCAGGGCCAGAAGCCTTTAATGGCGCTCCAACATTTAGTTAGAATTTTATTCATAGTGTTTTAAATAGTTCAGTATTTCTTCTATATGGTCTGGATGAAACCAACTCATGGCGGTGTCTCGCTTGTACCATGTAAGCTGTTTGCGGGCATAGCGGCGGGTGTTCCCTTTTATGCGTTCAATAGCTTCGTCAAGTGA
>Ga0247610_10008018_pt1 | contig 10785 bp, 8 predicted proteins | sample 174DNAGHGhighgp2_FD_193483 | JGI IMG/M metagenome (GOLD analysis project Ga0247610, IMG submission 193483) | Sheep rumen microbial communities from Palmerston North, Manawatu-Wanganui, New Zealand - 1742 DNA GHGhigh gp2 | ecosystem: Host-associated > Mammals > Digestive system > Stomach > Rumen ... | reverse complement strand
GAGCCCTGATTCTGATCATATGAATGATCTACAGTTCGATTTGATTTATCTTTTCGATTCTTCATACCAAGCATGTAGCAACATCCGTGCCAACAATAAAACAGCCAGAAAATGCGTTGTTTTCAGTCCTACGCTGTTCAGATTATGACCGACTGCTCAATTATCTTGCACCAACCATGCATGTTTTTGTCAAAAAAATGCATTGGCATACCCCTTGCTATTATATCTGTATAAGAAGGGATACCATAATGAAACTCTCAATAGATGAAGCGGTAAGGACAGCAATCAGTTTCGATAAACTTGTTAGGGAAGGTATGTCAACTAACGAACAGATCGATTTTCTCATCGACAACTGTGCACAACTTGACGAAGATTACAATATCGGCGGCGAAAAACGCACGGTTCTATTGAGCGATGGTCGATATCATACTTTTCGCCCACTCTCTACGCTTTTTGACTCATCAGCGTTTGTATGGGATATCTATCGACCGGAAAACCTCGTTGACCTAACAACACAACAACTTGCAACGCTTGCTCGAATACATGACACAAGATCCAACATCCCTGTTCAATATCAAACAATCGTCGAAGCGACGCACATTCTGCCGCGCACTGCACGGGCATTATTCTGCGCGATACAAATGCGCGGATATCGTTGGACAGAAGATCGGCGCATCTTCGCAAACCGATACAAGCAAATGTATTATCAGGCATTTACGAATGGCAACCCGCTTCCAGAATACCCTCGCGGTTTTTGCAAGCGAAGATTCTACGATAAGTTCAGTTCTTCGTATGCATCTAAACTGCCTCAAACATTGATTGATTCCATCGCCGCCGACAATCCCGCTCAATTCAGCATCATGCTGACGATGAGCAACCGGCAACTCTCAAAAAACCTTCTGCTGCACCTCATCAATGCAAGTGCCATCAAAATCCTTCTCGGCAACTTCGATGCCGTAGCAAGGTTTCTCCCAATTGACGCTCTGACATTCTATTGCGCATCCTCATTGGATCAGCATCTCGCCGTCCCACTCCTCAAACAGATCGAGAAGTCGATCCCAGGGACGCTCTGCAACACCCAAGACATCTTCGGCAACAATGCTCTTTGGTATCTTCTGTACCATGAGGGGAACTTGGCTGGCCATCCTTGGTATAATGAACGAGTCGCATCAATTGAATCCATTGAAGCTCTATTGCTCAAACATGGATGCAACCCCAATCAGCCAAATTGCCTCGACCTCACATATAGCTCAATCAGGAATGCGCAAAAAGAATTGAACCACTTTGACTGACTTGTGTTGAGAAAATACTGCGTCGGATCAAACTACCTCACCGGATCGCTGCAAAAGTCACGTCGTCCGCAGTCGGCACAAAAATCGCCACGCCAAACGGAATCGAATTGCTCGACAAGCGGTTCGACGAGTGCCGGATCGTCTGTCAGAACACCGTTCTCAAAGTTGCGCTTGCGCTCACTCTTCGCACCCATCCCGGCACCCGTCAAATTGGCCGAGCCGAAATACGCCTTTCGCCCGTCAACGATGATACACTTGAAATGCACTCGCGGACAAAGCATTCGTTCCATTCCACGCCACAGATCAGGATAGCAGTCGAAGTCATCCCGCCAGTTCGGCCCCGGCTCCTTCGCATGAATGAGCCGCACCTCGATGCCGCGCTTCAGTATCCCGTCCAGCACCTCCAAGAACGACACCATATCACGCCCGCCAGTATCGACGTACATATCCTTGATGTCCGCAGTCGCAATCCACAACCGATCCTTCGCCTGCGGCACAACCTCGCGGATCACCCGTTCGTAGATTTCACGATTGGGAAGGTACTGTATCATGTCAACGAATCAAAACTATAGTTCTTCTAACTTGGAAGTCAAGATACGCTCGACCTCCTCGACTGGTTCACCTATGAGAAGTAGTCCCCTTACGACGAACCATATTGCCATTTCATCTGCGATCAATTGCCTAAATTGCGAGAACGCCTCGACAGACAATGGCACTTTCCCCTCCGTCGCCTGATCATAATACGCTTTTGCATCTTCATCAGACTCATAACACTCAAGCCCTGATGCAGCCAAGGTCAACATTGAATCCGCGACAGCGGTAGCCTTTTCGTTACTTCCAAGCCGCTCTTCAAATGATGCAACTATCCCCGAGAAATTGATTTTCGACTTTAGCCGCTGAACAATATACTGAAATAGATGTTCTATGACAGCTTCCTTCTCCTCGCGTAATCGACGAAGACTCTCCATCGTCTGGGCACCACCACCCCATCCGAATTCTTGGGCCTGGTTAAAAAGATAATACGGTCCCTCGGCTCCGCATTTATAACAAACGTCATCAGGATACGAGTCATCAGGATCATATCCCATAGCTTTAATCCAGTTGTGACATGCACAACCATTGCAACACTCGTTTGAAATCACTTTAAAGTTCTCCTTTCGTAAAGCATATTCCCACAAACAATTAGCAATTTTTTAGCCCCTGCGAATCAATCAATGCATGTCCAAAACTCTCTCAAGAACACCATCAAGTTCCATCGTAATCATCCTCAAATTGTTTTATCAGTTCATCAAGATGTATCTTGAAGTCAGTTTGTGATCGTATCTCACGAGCATCAAAACAATAATAATTCTCTGCGTCATTTGACTTTTTGGCGTCGTAGTCCGGCTTTTCTTGATAAGCCCATTCATCATCCCTTTTCATTAAATATATGTCCAGTTCTCCCCTTGTGTCATAATCTGGCGTACCATACCACTGGAAGTTGTAACCCTTATACTTGAAGTTTATGTCCGAATTCCAACCGATGAAATATCTTGAACCTCTTTTTTGCTCGGATTTCATGTTTTTCAGAAGTTCATTGCGATGTTCATTACGAGTAAAATCTAACGGAATTATTTGCTCAGGATGATTGACATTACCCTGTTCTCTTCTGCTATATTGCGTCAGCGTTTTGTCGCCATCGCGTTTCCAGCTGGTTAGGATATGCCATTTAGAGTTGTCATCACCCATAGCATCGGACAACAGTGTTTCATCCAATACCCAAAAAGGAATTTGTCCATTAACTGGCATGGCGTTATCCTTAGACACTCCTGACAAGAGTAATTCACACACGATTGGCATGAAATCCTTTCCCAAGAGTACACGTTCCCGCCAAAAAACACGATAATTGCTGAACCAAAAGTCATCGGATATATTTCTCTCTCCTACGCGCGCAAGAAATGAACGAAGAAGTAATGCCTTCTTACGATAGTCATTACTAACGCCGTTTATGTCAAAAAATGCTTGCGCGTTCTTGAACTTAGAATCGAAATCCGACCATTTGACATTACCATTCTCATCTCTATAAAGAAACCGAATCGCACCTCTGAAAAATGCGAAATTTTCAGCGCACGAAATTTTATTCTCCCATTGCATATTTTCAGAAATGTCACCCCTTATCTTTAGCGCTTTTTGTATCTCCTCTTTGCATTGTAAATTGAACGCAGTTTCCTTTTCCTCATTCGATGTCATGACCTCATTCGATTTCATGTTTGCAAGGCATTCATAGACATTCTGACTATCAAGCTCTTCGATGAATTCCATAGCCGTGCGCATCGTATCAAATGTCCTAATGACGGGTTTCCCTTCCGTATCCTGTACCGATGCAAGATTCCAAACCACACGCAACCACTGTTCAAGTTTTCTTTTTGTATCCTTGTAATCGACTTTATCTGGACACTTCAGTTCCCAGAAGAATTTACAGACTGCAAAAAAGACAACGCGCTGGGGTTGCGTCAGAACCGTTACTTTGCGTATTTCATTCCCAGCATTGTCCTTCAGAATGCCATTATCGTCGGAATATTCTGGGAAAAACTTAAAATCTTTGTCCCATTCACATTGGGGGATAAGTTCGTTTGGCCTTATTTTATCATCCTTGCATGAATCCATGAAATCGCAGAACGCATCCATTGTTTTCTTGAGGTGTTGCAATACGCCCAACGGAATCACGCCATTATGGAACCTATAGTACTCAAGAGAAGTATAGGCGATTCTGCGATCATAATCACTTCCGTTCCGTGAATCGTTTAGGTATTTATATGAGCTATTAGCGTTTTCCTTTCCTGATGGGACAAGCCAATTACCATCATCAGTTTTATCCAAACATACTTCGTTGAAGAAGAAACGATTGATGAATGCAAAATAAGCTTCATCAATTGTATTTGCAGAGGACTTGTTGGCCCAAAACAACCGCATCCAGCTCGTATCCATCCTTATAGACAAGCCGTCGCGGAGATCGTATAACGATTCCCATTCAAGAGAAAGAGTCTTAGATTTATCAATGTAACCGGCAAGGTCGGCCTTAAAATTCTCAAAGCTCGTGAGCGGTTTGCCGCGAGAATTCATCTTGATGTAAAGGTCATCGGAATGCGCTATGCCGGGAAGATTAAGATGGTAGAAAGTAATTGGGCAATCAGGAGAAGTGAGTATTTTCCAATAATCCTTGCATCTTTCCTGAGCGCAATTAAACACCCCATCTATTCCGTCAGATTTGTCCTCGAGCGTGCCACTTATCATCCTGAGCATAGACTGAATCGTGGGATCATTGCGCCATGCGTGACGGAACCATCTTTGGTTTCTGATATGTTTTGCAATATCCGTATTTGCAGGCGGCAGGACAGAGAATCCAGCGAGTCCCTCACAAAACTGTCGCGACGAAATACGCGTTTCATAAGTGAATTTTCTCAACCGGTCGACAACTTCGGTATTTAGTTCTCCTGCGCGGAAAGCTATATACCAGTGCAATAACCAAAGGGTGGTAAGGCGTTGCTGTCCGTCAAGGGGAATCAATTTGCCGCTTTCCATCGTACCGTATACGAAATCAAGTTTCATCTGCTCCTTTTCGTTTAGTGCAGAATTTAGATCTCGCAAAAAAGACTTTCGCAATTCTTCCTTGCCGTCACGTCCCTGCGCATAGTCGCGTTGAATAATTGGGACTTCTATTCCATTGTCAGAAAGAAACTTCCAGAAAGTAATGGTACAGTTTTTCATAGTCTATTCTCCTTTGGAGGCTTTTATCCCTCTTCATTTACTGTGATACCGAAATCCTTTAACGTCGTGAAGATATCATTTCGGTATGCCTCTGCATCTGGCTTGAGCCAATAATTCGGCGAAGAAACTACTATGCTATAGTATTTAAGAAACACCTGTCGTGTACAAGGCGGAATAAACGATGAAGGTGCGTCTGTTTCTTCGCCTGGTACGATTTCCCATTGATTTTTTCGCTTTACCAAACGCGGAACGGGAATATATTTGCCCTTGTCCTTACCAATAATGATTCTACGCTTAGCGGAAAATATCGCGTTGCCATAGCTTCTGTTTGTTGTTGAATCCAAAAGGGCAAAATTCCATATCTGATTTTTCTCAAGGTTAGAGAGTTCTTTGCCATTTTGAGTCTTTCCCAATTCGCAATCAATCTCACTTCGTAGTATGTCAAAATCGGATTTGACAGGATTTTTGCAAAATGCAATAATTTTCTTTTGCAGCTCCGTTGAAACAACGGAATACTCGTTCGCAAGAAATTCGATCATTGCTTTATCTTCATCCATATCGTTGGGTGAATTAGAATCGATGTGCTCGATGTCCCATCCTTCAGTTTTGTATAGGTGAAAAGGAAACTTGTAGAATACCCCGGTGCTAATATTCTCTGAGCTTTGTTTTGTGTTCTGGTTAATGACAGTTTGAAGGTTGTGCAGTAGCAAGAGAGGGCGACATTCCGTCTTCCAAATAGGTTTCCTGTCGCTTTCTTCGCTGATCTCGTATTGCCTGTCAAGATTGTTGCAGCCTTGAATCTTTTTCTTGATTTCAGGAATTAGATAATCATCCAGAAAATCGGATTTCGTGCAAGAATTCTTCCACTCGTTGTAAATAGTACTAACGCCAATTTTCTGATCAACAAGAAAACCCACATAATGGTAGAGTTGCAAATCGTCGAACCATTCTCTGAAAGCCGCAAAGATGTCATCTACTTTATCCCAGCATATTTCAATCGGTGATTTCTTTACCGCATTGCATTCAAGTTTGGTCTTTTCCGATTTGAAGTATGCGTTGAAATAGCGAAATGTGCGGTAGCCATCCTTGCCAAGAAGCTTCTCTTTGTTTTTAAGCAAAGACTCGTCAATAAACTTATCAAGCATTTCCAATTCACAAACGAGATCAAAAATAAAATCGATTCGTGTCGGCTTGTCATCCTCTGGCTTGTTCAGGAAAAGCCAAAACTCGTTGTCTTGCAATGTCGTTTCTATCTGATCCCATCGGGTCGCAATCTCGATTTGGCGCAAACGAATCTTTGCGGCATCGTCTCCTAAGAAATTAGATTTGTTGAGAAAAAGTGCCTTGATAAGTTCGGAATTTGTAAGACCAATCTTTCCAATGTTCAGCCTGGTAAAGACCTTGATTGCATCTTCACTCGATTCGTACCAGATGAATTGAACTCTATTCAGAAGAGTATCCTTGAACCTTTTTATATAATCCGCTTCCTTGCCACTAAACCATGTATTGATTTCTCCATAGGCTGTTTTCATGTGCCAGACATCAATATTTCTTTGGGATTCTTTTTCGATCCCGTCGGTATCAGCAATGTTTTCAAGAGAGTATTGACTATTACGAGTTGCATAACGAATTGAGAATTTGTCATTGGTCGTATGTTGTGAATCAAGAAACGAAAGAAGTATATAAATCGTTGTTAATCGTTGCTGCCCATCTATTACTTCCCATTCCACATACTTTTCAAACGCTTCTCTTGTTTTCTGAAGCACATCACCAGAATTTTTAGGCAGGGCTCCAATGAAATCCATCTCGCTTGCGACGGTCTCACGCACAACGAGCGGTTGCAAGCAATAGAAATCGTCACGCACATCATCAGCTTTTTCCATAAATTCGGCTATGTCATCCAGCATGTCCTTCACTTGCTGTTCTCCCCAACGATATCCTCGCTGATAATTTGGGATAAGGAATTTCTTATTGTATAAGTCCCTAACAGGAAGAAGCTTGATTTCGTCTGACATAATTTTAAGCCTTTTCTATTCTAATGAAAGTCACTTACTCTTTTGCTGTGCAGCAAGGACTCTTTGAGTTTGTTTCTTTAACTCAACCCAGCTCGGACATGACAACGGATTTTCATAATATTCATCATCATCTTCTTCCACAAAAAGCTCCTCGTTTGATATGCCAACCCGGAAATTCGAGTACGGAAAACGTGAACCCTCTCCATCAACGCACAGGACATCAACATCCGCAGAAAATTCGCCACCATTGAGAAATCTCAATTCCTTTGTGCGGTCAAAGAGATAAAAGTCTCCCATCCCTGAAACCTGCACGCATTCGCCAAGTTCTGCTTTTAACTCAGTCTTGACGAGATTTCCGTCAACATTGTAGAAGTACCATTTGCGCTCATCGCAGACTAAAAAACCTGTTTCCAGATAGCTGACACATGGACCGGGAAGGTCTCTGACAATCTTGCCTTCGTCATCATCTTCCCCTTGGTAAGTTATCATTACGGCATGAGTTCGACCTTTGCCAGAAATCGAGACTCCGATTTTGCCAATGAAATCGATTTTCTTTCTCGTTGCTTTGTCAAAATCCTCATTCGCAATATACACACCTTGGCCGCGACGCACTCCATGTGCATCAAAGAGCAAGAATTCGCCCCTGCCGTTCAGGCTCTCCGCATCACATCCTTCTATAAGCAGATCAGAATACTCCCTACCGTAAATCTTGAATGCCATGCGACCAGGGAAACCACATCGCAAGGCAGCAGATAGTACAATCTCATCAGGACGCTGCGTCGCAAAGATAAAGTGGACTCCAGCCGATCTCGCCTTTACAAGCATTTCCGCAAGGAGCGGATCTGCCTTTTCGCCATGATTCACCATCAAATCAGCGTACTCGTCAGCAACCACCACGACACGTGGCATAGGCTTTCTGTCCCTAAACGCTTTTGAACGTTTCTCAAAATCGCCACTCAACCCCTCAAGTGTCGATAACAGGGCTTGCGGATCAGTGATAACCGGATTCAACAAATAAGGGCTATTGGTCAGATTACTAAACTCAACACATTTCTCATCGTATATGATGAACTTCACTTCGCCAGGCGTCTTCGTTCGCATCAATTGTGCCAAAATTGACTTGATACACACTGTCTTCCCCGACCCTGTCGCACCACCGATCAGGAGATGCGGCAGTGTAGCCAAGTCGACTACGATGTTTTTTCCATGTTCATCTTGTCCCAACGTAATCATAAGATCATTCATTTCCTTAACTCCTTCTTTTTTGTTACAAATACTTTCTCACTGTGTTCCGGCTCACGCCGAGTGCTACTGCAGCGCGAGTGAGATTCTGTCCGTACTTCTCGTACACGCGGCGGACATGAAGACGCGTCGCATCCTCGAGTTTGTCTGGGATGCGCGTTGATTTCAATTCCAGTCCACCCGAAAGCCCCGCGTTCATCTCCTTGTGTTCGCGCATGAGGGCTTCAAAATCATACTCCTCAAGGGCGGTCGCCCTGTCAAGGATGTTGATGAGTTCGCGGACGTTGCCGGGATAGTCGTAATCCATCAGCGCGGCAATCTGCTCTTCTTTGAGAACGGCGTTGTCATGGAACTTGCGCCACCATGCGTTGGCAATGATCGGAATATCATCCTTGTGTTCGCGCAAGGACGGCGTTCTCATCTGCACCACATTGAGGCGCTGGTAGAGGTCTTCGCGGAACTTACCTTCGACCACGAGGCGCGGCAAGTCGCGGTTTGTGGCTGTGATGAGTCGAACGTCACACTTCAGTTCCTCCTTGCCGCCCACACGCATGAACCGTCCTCCTTCGAGAACGCGCAGCAGTAGCGCCTGAACCTCCAGCGACATCTCTCCAATCTCATCAAGGAAGAGCGTACCGCCATCCGCCTGGAGGAACAGACCATCCGTCCGCTCCACGGCGTTCGTGAACGCCCCACGCTCGTGTCCGAAGAACCGATCCTCCAGAAGGTCTTTCGTCACGCTCGCGCAGTTGAAGGCAACGAACGGCATCTTCCATCTCGGGCTCTTTGTGTGGATCTGTTGGGCGACTGTCTCCTTGCCGGTGCCGCTTTCGCCGAGGATGAGGACGCGGGCATGTTCATGCGCCGCCACCCGGTTGATGCGATCCTGTAATGTCGTGATCTCGTCGCTTTTCCCAAGAAGCTCCCTGTTGCCGTAGCGGTCGTAATGTTCGACGGCGCTCCTGACATCCGGCTCCCACGCCGCAGGACGGACGCCGCCGGCAAGATAACGGGCGGTCGTGGCGTAGAGCGATTCGTCCTGGTAGTTGCGGTAGTAGAACTGCGCCGTGTCGATCAGCGTGAAGTAGGCGCGAATGTCCGCCGACACTCTCTTTCGATCTTTGAGGAACGGCATGAACACCTCGACGTCCACGCCAAACGTCTGCCCGACCGCTTCAAGAAGGCTACCGTCATAGCAGCGCACCTTCACGAGGCCGTCAAGCAGCGCGGCGATGTGTTCGGGCATTTCAAGAGCACTTATCCACGTCACCTCCACGCCCTTTGCCTTCAGCTTTGCAAGAGCCACCTTGAGCGATTCAGGATCGCCGCTCAACGAGAGACCAAGAAGGTAGATGTGCTTCCATTGCGGCGTTCCACGTTCCCCCGCGAGCTCGCCAAGGAACTCCGGCAGACGCCTGCGGCTCACGCCGTACACGTCCGCTCTGCCGCCAAGTGCCTTCAATGCGACAGCTGCCGAAGCCACGTATTCCGCGTAGCCCCAGCCCGTCAGAATCAAGTTTCCGTTCTTCTCCACTTTATAACAGTCCTTATGATTGCTTTCAACAGGCGTATATTTTATCATATTCTGCACACTACGTTCAAATTGTAATCGGACGGTTTGCTGTTCGATTCTAAGCGCTGGTCTGTCGAGAGTTGTCATGCACAACAATTAGCAATTTCCATGCCAAGGGGAAATCGGGCGTTTTATCCATGATGAATCGGTCAGAAAATTACCACACGATTAAAACTCTACCACCAAGCGTTGTCTCGATATGGTATAATTTATGCCGTGAGTAAAACATCAAAAGTTTCAGGCTCGGTGGTGGCGGGATTCCCGTCGCCGGCCGAGCAGTATCAGGAGCCACCGCTTGACTTGAATGAACTTCTGGTGAAGCGTCCGGCTGCCACGTACTTCGTGCGCGTCGAGGGCGACTCGATGGTCGGCGCAGGGATCAGCGACGGCGATCTGCTGGTGGTCGACCGCTCCCTCCGCCCCGCCGACGGAGACGTGATCATCGCCAGCGTGGACGGCGACTTCACCGTGAAGACCTACCGCCGCGACAAATCGGGCGTGCGCCTGGAGCCGGCGAATCCCAACTACCCCGTCATCCGTCTCCGCGCCGGACAGGAGCTGGACTACTTCGGTAAAGTGACGGCTTGCATACACAGATTCGCGGGGAAGCGATGATTGGGCTGGTGGACGGAAACAACTTCTTCGTGTCCTGTGAGCGCGTGTTCAACCGCCGCCTCGTGGGACGCCCGGTGGCCGTCCTCTCTAACAACGACGGATGCTGCGTCTCCCGCTCAAACGAGTTCAAGGCGCTCGGCATCCCGATGGGCACACCCTACTTCCAGCTCAAGCACCGCGAGGCTTCCGGCGAGCTGTGCTTCTGCTCGTCCAACTACGAGCTCTACGGCGATATGTCGCGCCGCATCATTTCGATCCTCCGCGAGGAGGCTGTGGACGTGGAGCAGTACTCCATCGACGA
>Ga0247610_10008015_pt1 | contig 10788 bp, 10 predicted proteins | sample 174DNAGHGhighgp2_FD_193483 | JGI IMG/M metagenome (GOLD analysis project Ga0247610, IMG submission 193483) | Sheep rumen microbial communities from Palmerston North, Manawatu-Wanganui, New Zealand - 1742 DNA GHGhigh gp2 | ecosystem: Host-associated > Mammals > Digestive system > Stomach > Rumen... | reverse complement strand
GGTGACATCATTTTTTTAGATGCCTCGATATCCGCTTCGGTCATATTGCTGAAGTCAATGTCGTATTCTGTCACCCAAAGGTCATACGCGACTTTATTGGCAATCTCCTCAAACTCTTTCGGGTCGGCACCCTTTGCGAGTTTTATGAAATAGTTCCAGCCCCATTGACTCCAGTCGTCCATACCCTGGTCACCTATATTTCTGATAAAGTCGAAGGAGGAAAGGTCGCTATTAACAGGCATGTCTTTGTAGACTGCCGCCACATAGGCATGCCCCCAGTTCCAATAGCCGTATTGAAAATAGTCGCCCACCTGCACCCCCAAGCGTTTGGCTGCCGATTCCGACAAGGCCACAGTTCCTTCATGAATCCAGTCGTCGTCCCAGTTGCCAGCAACAAGTTCAAAACCGAACACATCGATACATGACCTTGAAATAGTTGTCATGTTCAGTTCAATGGGAGACTTCCCTTCTCCCAAACGGACAGACACTTTGTCGCCAACAATGTTGCCGCAGCCACCGGCCTCAACACTGGGGACAGCAGCAATGACCGCTTCCGACATCGGACGATTGACGTATGTCGAATAAACATTGTTTGAAAACCGGTCTGGCATGGTAAGGACATAAATCCTGTCGCTGTCTTTGAGTGCCTTGTTGTAGGTGAGGTCGTGGTGCACCTGCACGAGGATGATGTAGAGCGCGGCGAAGGCGGCCGTCAAGCCCAAGATGTTCAGGATGGAAGACACGAGGGAGGTCTTGCCTTTTTTGTATAGTCTCATGATGTTAAATTGTTGATTGTTGAATTGTTCGAATTGCTTCGCAAGAAATCTAACAAAATCTGTTTTCAAAATCATTCAAAAATCGATTTATTATATTTTTGAAAGATTTCTTGCCGTAGGCAATCCCATAATAAATTATTCATTTCGCAACGATTTCACCGGATTCATCGTAGCCGCCCGCAGGCTGCGTAAGGTGACCACCGCTATCGTGACCGCTAAGACGGCCAACAGCGCGAGGGCGAACACCCAGACATGCAGCGGCACCTGATAGGCAAAGCCTTCCAAATAACGCCGCATGATGACGATGCTCACGGGCACGGCGATGACGAAGCACACCAGCACAATCTTCACGAAGCGCGAGTTGAACATCGCCAAAACCTGCCCCACCGTGGCACCATGCACACGACGGATGCCGATTTCCTTACGGCGGTGCTCCGTCTCGAACATCACCAAGCCGAACACGCCCATCAACGAGATGACGATGGCCAACACTGTAAACAAAGTGACTAACTTCGAAAGATTGTTCTCCTTTTTGTATTGGTTTTCAAGGGCCTGATCGAAAGGCGTCACCTCAATATCAACGCCCTCGGCCCAATCGGGATCAAGGTCTATAAGGGTTTTGCAGATGCGCTCCTTTAAGGCGGGGACATCCACGCCTGGCTCGGTGCGGATGAAGAGCATGTTGCAAATATTCCACGGATCCTTGCCATACACATAGAAGGCAAACGGTCCCATGCCATTGCGCAATGCACAAAAGTTGAAATCCTTGCAGAAACCGGCAATCTCGGCGATTTGGTCATCATGGCCGCCGATCTGGTCATCAAGGGTAATCTTGTAATAGTCACGTGCAAATTCATTGAAGATGTATGTTCCTGTAGATTGTTCATCGGCCTCAGTGAAATCACGGCCTTCTACAATGTCGATGCCCATAAAGCGCAGGAAGTTCCACGATACAGGATAGACCTGCCACCCGGCATCCTCGCCATGCACTTTGCGGCCCCAACTCATACGAGAGTCTTTTATAAAAGATCCCGAGCCCCAAGCAATGTCCTTGATGGCAGCATCGGTTTTCAACTGGTTCTCAACGGCTTGGCGGTTGGTGGCAAGGTCCCACGACACCTGCGACTGCAAAAGACATTCTTGGTTGAAGCCCATTTCGTGATTCATCATAAAACGACGTTGCTCGGAGACGAATATCGCACAGATAATCAGGACGATGGAAACGGTGAACTGCAAGCCAATCAAGCCGATGCGGAATGCCTTGCCCTTCTGTGTAGTGCCGAGGGTGCCTTTCAAGGCAAAAGCGGGGTTGAACGAGGTGGCGAACAAGGCTGGATAGAGGCTGGCGACCACCGAGATAAGCAACGCCAAACCAATGGTCAAAGCCACGACACCCCAGTTTTGGCCGAAATCGAGAGAAGTGTCAATCATCGAGGCCAAGGTGGATTGCCTGAACAAGGTGACTACAGCCACCGCCAAACCCAAGGCAATGACCACCATCAGCACCGATTCGCCCACCGACGACATCACCAACTGGAAACGACTGCTGCCCAATATCTTGCGTGTGTTGATGCTCCGCAGGCGCAACGGCACCATGGCGAAGAAGAAATTGATGTAGTTGATGAAAGCGATGAGTACTACAAAAATGGCGATGACGAGCAAAGTGATTGTTGTGGTTCTGTTGCCCGCCTTTCCAGGGGCATAATAGGAATTGCTGTCGAAGTACATATCGGTCAGCCGCACGGGGTAAAGCCCGAACTTGACATCATCATCCGTAACCTCAGTGCCACCATTCACCTCACTGAAAAACTGTTTGACCACCGGCATTGCCACTTCGGTAATCGCCTTGGGGTCAGCACCTTTACGAAGTTTCATAAAATAGTTGAACGAAAACTCCTTCCAGTCGTCGAGGCTATTATCACCCATATCGGCAAGCATTTCGAAAGAGGAAAGGTCGCTGTGCTTCGGCATGTCTTTATAGATGGCCACGATGGATATTCCCTGCCACCCCGACCCATCATAATACTTCATCACATCACCCACTTGGACTCCAAGGCGTTTTGCCGCTGATTCCGAAAGGGCGAAGCCAGTGCCTGTCAGATCATCCCAGTTGCCAGCCACCAGTTCGAAACCGAACACATCGCGAGCGCCTTTGTTCATGGCAGATATCGAGATGGACACAGGGGATTGATCATCGCTTACCCGAACCGCAATGGGATTGCCCATGATTTTACCGCAGCCGCCGGCTTCAATGTCAGGGGAAGCATTAAGCACATACTCTCCCATAGGACGGTTCATATAAGAGGAGTATTCACTTTGATTGATTTCTTTCTTCGTAAGGACATAAATCCTGTCGCTGTCTTTGAGTGCCTTGTTGTAGGTGAGGTCGTGGTGCACCTGCACGAGGATGATATAGAGCGCGGCGAAGGCTGCCGTCAAGCCCAAGATATTCAGGATGGAAGACACAAGGGAGGTCTTGCCTTTTTTATAGATTCGAGCCATGGTTTGTTTTGTTTTAATGTTTAACGAACAATTTGTTTTTCGATTTTACTGGTTTATGTTTTTTCTGCCTTTTAGCATGGCAATCGCCGTGCCAAAATTGTAAACAATTAAAAACCAATAAAATACATAATAGCGTTTTACAAAAAGTGTAAAGTTTCTTTACAGTGGTGTAAAGAAACTTTACAGTGGTTTACAATTTGACCAAAAAATCATTCCTCAAAATACAGGCTTTGTGCATCTTCCTTCAATGCGGAATGCAGGCTGTTTCGGTTTTGGCGGTTGCTCCAAATGCTGACGATATAAATCTCCTCATTATAGATGGTGTACACCACACTATTAATACGACATTGAAGCTCGCGAAACTCGATTCCAGTCTTTTCATCAGTAAAACTTGAAACGCCAATCATGGGGAATTGGGAGATGTTTTCAACGGCCTTGTCAATCCTATTGCGCATTTTTTTGGCAGCAGTTTGACCAAACTCAGCCGCCACATAAGCCGCAGTTGCAGCAAATTCAATTGCCGCACGTTTTGACCATTTCACCTTCATACAGTCTCAGCAATTGCATCATCCACCATCTTCATCACTTCATCATGAGTAAGCGTCTGTTCGTGTCCAGCAATGATGTCTCTCATCCGCTCGCGCGAAGCTTGCATCATCTCTTCGCGGGTTCGCATCCCTGGCATATCCAATAAACTGTCTTCCTGACGGACACGCACAAGGAAATCCCTCCTCACTCTTTCATCCTGCTGACGATAGATGGTTAACAAAGCATCAACCATCGAAACTTTTTGAACCCCAACATTTGTTTCCATAATAATATAATTGATTTTGAGGGCAAAGATACATATTTTTTTATTGTAAGTAGGTGTTCAAAATTAAACTACATGATTTTTGACGCGGGACACGGGACTTCGGGACACGGGACAAAACAAATTGTCTCGTGTCTCGTAGTCTCGTGTCTCGTAGTCTCGCGTCTTATATGTAAACTAATTTTGATCATCTACTTAATATTTTTTTTCGACCACAAACCAATCAAAAACCGCCGAAAGCCCAACCAACCCTATGCTGGCTGGACTTTCGATGGCGTTAGTTTTCCATTTATTCAAACAAGGTATGCGTTGGTGAAAACGCCGAATTGCAATGGAAATCATTGCTACTTTCCACTTCGGTGATAACAAGATATACGGTCTCGTCATTCGTGTAGATTTTGCTGAAACGGACATAACCGTCAATCAGGACTTGGTTTTCCGACCCGCCAAGACATTCCGCGACTTTCTTCCGCACCTCTTTCGGCATGGAAATCACATAGTCGCCATACTCGCTGTTGCCGGATTTCCGGCACGAATAGGTTTCGCCCGATAAAACAAGTTCGCCGTTAAACATAACGCTGGTTTTGTTGTCGTCTTCAAAAATGAGCACGAGACTCTTTTCAGCATCGGCATGAATGACTCCAACGACGCCTCCCACAGCGGTATGGTTCCATTCCCAAGCCCCTTTCAGTTGGGGGATTTGTTCTGTCAATTTGGTTTTTTCGCACGAGCAGAGTGCCATCAAAGCGACTACTGCCATAAAAACAATTTTCTCATAACTATTTGATTTTTAATTTTTTATTTAAACATTTCATCTTTTAAAATCAAAGTATATTCCCTGCTCAGTTGCGTCTCGCCTTCAGGATAGCAAATCCAGGCTTCGGGAGTGAAAAAATAGCGTTGCGCTTCGGTGGCATTCTCGTCGTGGCGAAAGATGATGCTTGATGCGCCATCGGAACGGCGAGTAAGTTGCACACTGTCGAAATCCGACATAAGTTGAATGAAGGCTTGCTCTTCAGAAACATAGGTATGACGACCGCCCATGGTATGAAAGGAACTAATCGTCGTTTTGTCGTAAACACCACCCGAGTTACTGGTGTAAGGGCTTGTGTAGAAAGCTCCGCTTGTCCCATTCCATCCTTTAAAATCAAGCGTGTCGTTTTCGGTGTGGGCAATTGCGAAATCTACATCAACGAAATACTCGCAAGAGGTCAGGAACGGAAGGGTGAAAGTCATTGCCGCAAGAAAAACAAGCAGCGTTCTGAATCTGATTTTTTTGTTGTTCATACTTTTTAAATTTTGGTGTTTTTAATTTTTGAAATCCATGCTGCAAAAGTATAGCAATATTTCCCAGCTTTTTCAAGCCCGAAGGCCATTACAAACTTTTCAAAAATTACCTGATTGATTTTTAACTTGTTGCATTTCTTCATTACAACATTTTTACTACTCATAACCTATCCCTTTCCTCCTCACTAACCGACCTCGAATTAAGCCTCACTTTCGATTGGCCGAACTTATACGTGACATTCAGCATGATGTTGCGTTCATCACCATCATAAAAGACCAAGGAATTACCACGAAGGATACTCTGTTGCCAATAGAGCATAGTGTTGAAGATGTTGTTGGCACTCAGCCGCACGGTCAGGTTGTTGTTGAGGAAACTCTTTTCCAAACTGGCGGAGAGACTCCACAACTCTTTCACTGTAACGCTTTGTGAAGGATATGGTGTCCCGTAATAGAAATTCAGGTTGAACTTCACATCGTAAGGCAAAGTCAGCATATTGCCGACGGAAAGCATGGCGTAGTTCCTGTTGTTCTGTTTCAGGATGCCATCTTCTTCCTTTTCGTAATAGTTTCTGCCGAAATAAACGGAACTGTAGAGATACCACCACTTTGTGACGTTACCGTTCCAAGCGATGGAGCCGTAGAAATTCTGCGAGTGGTCACCATTTCTGTAACGGACTTCTCCCATATCAAGATTATCAACACTTTGATAATGTTCCCAATAAATGGGATTGATTTCGTAATTGTAGCCGAAACGCAGCGAAAGCGAAATGGGGAAACTGAAGAACACTTGCGCCGCATGGATGTGGGTGTTGATGAGGTTGGGGTTGCCCATCGTATTGACTAGCGAATCAATATACATGCTGGGATTCAAGGCATCCAACGAAGGACGCACGATGCGCTTCGAATAAGATGCGCCCATCGCATAGCCCTCAGCGGGCTTGTACTGCACAGTGGCGTTCGGGAAAAGTCCGGGCTTCGTGTAGTCCACTTGGGGTTCACCGTTCAAGTAGTTATGGCGGTCCACATATTCAAACCGCAGTCCGGCGGTGGCCGACCATTTGTCGGAGAAATTGTGCGCAACGCTGGCGTAGGCGGCAGCGTTAGACTCGTCGGAATGATAGTGCTGCAAGAGGGTGTTGTTTCCGCTCAAGTCAACATGGTTGTCGGTTTGAATCAAGGAATATTTCGCTCCCACCGAAAATGTAGTTTTGCCGTTTCTGAAAGGCAATGTGTAGTCGGCCTTGCCCACATAGATGCCCGTGTTGCCGTAGCCTTTGTTGAGGTTCAAGATGCCTTGGCTCTCGCTTCCGTCAACGATGTTGCGGAAAGCGTCCTCGTCATCATAGCGGTTGTAGGTGTAGTCCAAGGTCACGTTGAGGTTCTGGCCAAGGCTGTCGATGTCATAGTTGAAAAACAGTGTGTTGTTGCTACGCAGGCTCTTGTCGTTGGTGTTGGTCACGGTCTTGAAATCCGTGTGGTTGAGTCCCTCGAAATGGGTCTTTTGCTCGCGCAGGCTCGTCCCTTTGCCCAAGTTGTTGTTGCTCTGCAAACCGAGGGTGATTTTCGGAGTCAGCGCGTATTCAAGCATCAGTTTCGCGTTGTGGCCTTGGTTTTCCGAGAGGTTGTAGGCTCGGTGTTCAATCATCGAGTAGCCCATCACGTCCACGTTGTTGAAGGTATGTGTTTTCCTTCCGTTGAATCCGTAATAGAAGTTGGCCGAAAACTTGTTTTTCGACAGGGTGACATCGGCAAAGGCACGCTCGCTCCAACGCCGTGCCTTGGTCAGCGTGCCACCGATGCGCACCGAAAAATCATCGTTGCGCCGTATGGTGACAATTTTCACGATGGCGGTGGCGTCGGCCTCGTATTGTGAAGAAGGATTGTGGATAATTTCGATGGACTTGATGTTTTGCGGGTTCAGGTTATAGACCTCGTCCATCGAATACACGCGCCGGTTGTTGATGTAAACGATGGGCGACCCTTGCCCTATAACGGAGAGGTTGTTCTGTCCATCTACCAACAGACCTGGTGTTTTGCGCAGCATGTCGATGCCGTCGGCACTCGATGATAGCAAGGTGCTTTCCACTCCAACCACAGTCCTATCTGGCAGACTGGTGATTTCCGGTCGCTTGGCCGCAATGGTCACCTCTTGAAGTTGAGAGGAAACGACATTCATTTTCAGTGTTCCCAAATTGCCTTTCGGTTGGCTGACAAACTTCGGATCATAGCCCACGAAACTGATTTTCAGCAGGTCGCAAGTCAATTCGAGCGTGAATCGGCCATCATTATCAGTAGTCACACCACCGAGGAAAGTGCTGTCGGGCAGTTGCATCGCCACGACAGTGGCGTATGGAATGGGCGCGTTGGTTTCGTCCACCACGCGACCACTGATGTTTTGCGCCTTCGCGCAAAGTACCGCCATGCAAACGAATAGTGCGGTTAGTAATGATTTCTTTGTCATAATATTATGATTTTAAAGATTTTACTTGATAATTCCGAATAATTTGAAGAGTCTCTCCGCTTTTTCAAGTCCAAAAGCCATTACAAGTTTTTCAAAAAGTAACTGTTTGATTTTTAGATTTTTTCGGTTTTTCATCACTACTTTATTTCTTGCAGTTTTCTGTTCCCCAGATTTTATTGATCTTGCCGCCTACTACGGTGCCTACCGCCTTGACATCGCCTGGGTAAGAGATACTACCCGTGCCAGCAACGCTGTAGTCCATCGATTCCATCTGACAGCGTGCCTCAATGGAGCCCGAACCCGCCACAGTAAGGTTCGCTTTTTTCACCTTACCATCCTTGATAATGACATCGCCCGAACCAGCGACACTTGAACGCAGGTGATTGGCTTGGAGGTGTTCGCAAACCATCTTCCCCGATCCGGCGATGCTTATATCCATGTAGTCAGCATGGAACTCTTTACTCAACACATTTCCCGAGCCTGCAACATCCACATCAAAATCATGGATGTTTGCTGTTTTCTCGAAAACCACATCGCCCGAACCCGTCAATTTGATTTTCAACTCTTTGGCTTCATACGGCGTAACGAAATTAAAGTCACCGCTACCCATTATACTGATTTCCTCCAAGGTCGGGGCGGTGAGCTCGATGAGGAAGTTCGTCGGCTTCACGTCGGATTGCTGAAAGGTCTTGACCATCTCGACCCTCAAGCAATCACCTTTCAGATAGATGTCGACCCACTCGAAAAGGTTCTCATCGAGGGTCACGCGGCAGGAGTAGTTGTCCGCCACTTTGTAGTTTACCGTTGCAGGCAATATCATGCTGATTTCCTTGAACGCCGTCACATCGATGTCACGCGTGACGATGTTGCCGTTGCCTTTCACAACGTTATTTTGCTTATACACGGTAATGATTTTGTTACCTTTCCCGTCGATAACGGTATCAGTCTTCCATACCTTGTTGTTCTGCGCCTCAGCGCACAGCACAGCCATAACAACCAGCAGTGCGGTCAAAAATGATTTCTTTGCCATAGCTTTACAGTTTTACAATTATTCTGCCTTTTATCATGGCAATCGCCGTGCCAAAATTGTAAACAATTAAAAACCAATAAAATACAAAAACAGCGTTTTACAAAAAGTGTAAAGTTTCTTTACAGTGGTGTAAAGAAACTTTACAGTGAGCGTTGTCATGAAGAATTTTTTTTGGAGCTTTTCATTCAAAAATCTAGGAAATGTGTAATTTTGCCACATTGAAAAATCTAGGAAAAGTGTATAAACACCCATTTGAAAAATCTAGGAAAGGTGATTTATGAGACGGAAAATCTATGATAAACTATTGAAATGGAAGCAAGAACGGAATGGCGATACCGCATTGCTTATCGAAGGTGCACGACGCATTGGGAAAAGCTATACCGCAGAGGAGTTTGCCCGCAACGAATACGAATCCTACATCCTGATTGACTTCAGCAAAGCACCAGCCCGAGTCAAGTCGTGGTTTGACGACTATCTGGAAGATGTGGACACGCTGCTGCAAAACATCCAACTCCATTACAAGAAAACCCTCACGCCCCGCAAGTCGCTCATCATCTTCGACGAAGTACAGAAATGCCCCCGCGCCCGCGAAGCCATCAAAGCATTGGTTGCCGACCACCGTTTCGACTACTTGGAAACCGGATCGCTCATTTCCATCAAGAAAAACGTCGAGGACATCGTCATTCCTTCCGAGGAGGAAGGTGTCGATATGTATCCGATGGATTTCGAGGAATTCCTTTGGGCGATGGGAAACGAAGTGCTGATGCCATACATCCAAAAACAGTTCGAAAAACAGCAACCTATGGGCGACTTCCACCGCGACGCGATGCACTATTTCCGCCAATATATGATTGTGGGCGGTATGCCGCAAGCCGTGGCCGAATATGCACAAACGAAGGATTTCAACAAAGTGGATGCCATCAAACGCCAGATTTTGCGCCTCTACAAAAATGACATCAAGAAATACGCAGGCTCGGCAACGGCCCGCGTAGAGGCCATTTACGATGCCATTCCCGGCCAGCTCCAAAAGCACGAGAAGAAATTCACCCTCTCTGCACTGAAGGACGAAGCCCGAATGCGCGAATACGACAGCGCTTTCTTCTGGCTCGACGATGCCCGAATCGCCAACATCTGCTACAACACCACCGCGCCCAACATCGGTTTGCAACTCAACGAAGACCGCACCGCCCTCAAATGCTATTTCTGCGACACAGGTCTGCTCATCTCACTGGCTTTCAACGCCCGAGGCATCGTCAGCAACGAGATTTACCAGAAACTGATGTTCGACAAACTGGAAATCAACGAAGGAATGTTGGTGGAAAACATTGTAGCGCAGATGCTTAAAGCAACGGCCAAGAAACTTTATTTCTACAACAATTACGACAAGGAAGACGCCGAAAACCGCATGGAGGTTGATTTCTTGATCCAAAAAGAAGCCGTCACCTCGCGGCACAATATATCGCCCATCGAGGTCAAGAGCAGCACAAACTACACCTTGACCTCGATAAAAAAGTGCATCGAAAAGTACCGAAACTATCTTTCCACGCCGTATGTGCTTCACTCCAAAGATGTTGAAGTCAAAGACGGGTTGGTGTTTCTGCCGCTTTATATGACGCCGCTGTTATAATAGACTATGGGACACGAGATAGACTATTTCGCCCCCTCGTGTCCCATGTCTTTTTACAGTTGCGACAACACCTCTTCCACGATCTTACCGTCGAATAGGTTGATGATGCGGTCGGCGTAGCCGGCGTCGCGCTGCGAGTGGGTCACCATGACGATGGTGGTGCCTTCCTTGTGGAGGTCGGTGAGCAGGTCCATCACCTCTTTGCCGTTCTTCGAGTCGAGGTTACCCGTGGGCTCGTCGGCGAGGATGAGCTTGGGGTTGGCGACGACGGCGCGGGCGATGGCCACCCTTTGC
>Ga0247610_10008009_pt1 | contig 10793 bp, 8 predicted proteins | sample 174DNAGHGhighgp2_FD_193483 | JGI IMG/M metagenome (GOLD analysis project Ga0247610, IMG submission 193483) | Sheep rumen microbial communities from Palmerston North, Manawatu-Wanganui, New Zealand - 1742 DNA GHGhigh gp2 | ecosystem: Host-associated > Mammals > Digestive system > Stomach > Rumen ... | reverse complement strand
AAGGCTCGAGTCGTTGATAGAAAGATTCAACACAAAGGCTCAAGCCAAGTTTTATATTGAGCACAGCGGTGGTGATTTTTCCGACTACGAGCAGGAGCATCTTATCTTTAAAAACTCGCTTTCTGTTATAGTCGAAAAAATGTCTGAACATTTTAAATGCAAAGTCATCGACCGAAGTTTTCTGCCTAATTATATTTTCACAGAAAAAGACCTGCCTGTTGTTTTAGGGCAGGACGGGCTTGTGGCGAATACTGCCAAATATGTAGGCGGCCTTCCGATTTTTGCAATCAATCCTGACGAATCTCGCTACGATGGTGTTCTTCTCCCGTACTGCATCGATGATTTTGCGGAAGAAATCCCGCAGATTATTCACGAAAGGTTTAGCTGCGATGACATTACAATGGCAAAGGCAACCTTGAACGATGGCCAGACGCTTCTTGCGTTTAACGATTTTTTTATTGGTCCTGCTTCACACATTTCTGCACGATACAATATAAAACTTGGCAAAAAGAGCGAGAATCAGTCATCAAGCGGAATCATTGTATCGACGGGAGCGGGTTCTACAGGCTGGTTAAGTTCCATCTGCAATCAGGTTTCCGGAATGTCGAAACAAAGCACTAAAATCAATATGACCTGGGACCAGGATGAACTGTTTTTTGTGGTGCGCGAACCGTTTGAAAGCAAATACTCCAAAGCAAGCATTGTATCGGGTTATATTGACGAGGCTCATCCGCTTGTGGTGGAATCGTTTATGCCACAAAAAGGCGTAATATTCAGCGATGGAATTGAAAAAGACTATTTGAATTTCAATTCCGGAGCAATAGTTAAAATCGGTCTTGCCGATACCAAAGCGCATATTATTGTTTAGAGGTGTGCGGTATTTAGAAAATCCAACACCTAATCGGCCATTTCCATTCCACTTGAAAATAAGTCGGTCACCCCAAGAGTTATAATCATTCTGCGAAAAACTCAAAATCCAATCTTGCACAGTTCAAAATTATCGCTACTTTTGCAATACTCTTTCGAGAGTGTTCTTTGAGTGAATGTGTATCAAGAGACGGCCACGAGCCGCCCCAACCGAGCACCATAACGCCACGGTGGGAAAACGATACGAATTGATTGTTTAACTATTAATTAAAAGTGATTATGGAAAATCAGAAATTTCAGCACCCCGAGGGGAAAATCCAGTTGATGAACGGAACGCTCATTGATTGCTATCCGTTGCAACAGACTCAAAACGAGATTGATAACTCGTTTCGTCTCGACACCACAGGCGAATATCTTGTGATTAGTCGCAAAAAGAGAACGCCGCAGGAAATCGAACAGCGGCAGGCGGAAGAGGCCAAAGCCAAGCAGGCAGAAGACAACTTCGCCGCCAACGCCTTTCTTTTTTTCGACAACCGCGAGCGGATTCTGGCCGACAGCCGTATGTTTCTGGCGCCCGTGCCCGTGCAGAACGGCCTGATGTACACTGGCACAAGCGGATTTCAAAAGCCCACACTGGGCGTTTACATTGAGTGGTGGCAGAACTGTCTGTCGTCGAATATTACCGACAAGCGCGACCAGTGGCTCATTTATCAGTTTGGTGGCAGTCCGTTGACTGGTAGGAATATCAGCAAAATGGTGAATGCAAGTGGCGAAAAGCGAGAACTTAACGTTCGGTCATTCAGCGATTTGTGGCGACAGTTTATCGAAATCAACAGGCACTACGACGATGCCAAAAAGCGATACGAAGCCTACTCTATCGATAAAGTTATTGAATTGCTGAAAAGCGACGCACGCACGATTGACACCCGTCTGAAAAGCGACGCCTTCTTTCTGACGCAGGAAATTGAGCGCAAAAAGGCCGAATTAGAAAAGAAGATGTATGATTCGTCTGAACGCGAGAAATATCGTCAGACGCTAATCGAGTTCGACGAGCAGTACAAGGAACTATCAAAACAGTTGTCTTTCAACAAGTTTGCGCCAGTAAGATTTTGGATTGATATCCACAAAATCCATATAAACCTATCGGCTATTCTGCCTACTAACGAATGCAAGCGATTGTATGTCAGTTTTTTGCAATACGTTGTTGATGCTTTGAAAAAGGAAACCGAACAAATCGCAGAGCGTGAGGCCGAAAACCGCAAACAGCAGTTTTTTGCGGAGATAGAAGTGCGGAAAGATGCTGTGGTGAACTTCTACATTGAGTATCAGGCGCGTGAAAAGCAGTTGGAAGAATATGAAAAACAATACAAATCCGAAGTGGCCGAACTGAAACGCCGTCTGCGCGCGGGCTCTATCGGCAACAAAGGCTACCAGAAGGCCTTCACGCCGCTTCGCAAGAATATGAAGCAGAGGCAACGTGATTTAGAAAACTTTAAGGTGAAGTCGATTAACGAGATTTTTGAGCGCGGTGATTCAATTTCCGACGGAGGTTATTTCGAATACATTAAGGATTTCTTGGAAGCGAAATAGTTTGATTTTGTGTCCTGTGGCATTTTTTATAAAATTTTTCAAAACCTGCGCAGCAATCTCGCGCAGGTTGCGGCTTTATTTGCGGGAAAATGAAGTTGAACCGTTTAAAACTTACTACTATGAACGCAAAAAAATCTTCTTTCGAAACGTGGCGAGCGGAGCACGATGTGGCAATAATCGCCGCCAACCGCGTGCAGTACGCCAACGCCACGCCTTACACCCTCGAGGCGATAAATAATAGTAATGTCGCCGACGGCTACACCTACACGGCAAAGGAAAATCAAGACCGCAATGTGCACTCCGCCTTGTTAATGGCTAACTATGGCATTACAACATTGAAATCGGCGTTCGGAATGGATAAAAACGCACCTGAATGCACTGAAAATGTGATTGTCGTTATCAATCGGTTCGATAATGAAAAGTTCTACAAAAATTGTTTCGACCTGGCGGAATACTACAATCAAGATTGCTTCTTTTTCAAGGCGAAAGATGGCGAAAAACCAACCGATGCTGTGTGCGTGGGCACAAATATGTCCCCCGAATTGGGCTACAATGTGAAAATATCGTGCGGTGCGTTCGGCCCCAAAGCGGTCAACGAATATTTGCGTCGAATTTCAGCCTCGTCGTTCGGCGGCGGTTTGCCCGAAATCGACAATAACAGCCAGTTTTTCGATGGCTACTATATGACAGGAGAGCTACATTTCCGCCTTCACGGTTTGTGCGCCTCAATGGGACTGCAAAATCTCGGGACAAGAATTTGGAGCAATATCTACAAACACAAATATATTTATCCTGACATTCAAGAGTTTATAACTCGCGAGGGGCTTTTCAGAAACATATTGACATTTGCCGTGCTGGCGGAGCAAAATCCCGATACGGTGGCCTTCGATACGAAGGGTAAGAAATCGTTATTTGATTATGTTAAAGGTAATTATGTCAGCGTGCCCGCCGAAGGACGCATTGGCGGTTACACTGGTAAATTGCTCATTGTCATAAATATATTATTTGATGATGTTAAAAAGATTGCCGAAAAATGCGGACTGCCGACGTTCTGTTTTGTGAATGTAAAAAGCGGCGTTATCGAATATTGGGCAACAGAAAAAGAAGACAAACCATATAATTGGTTTTCAAACGATTATATCAAGAAAAGCGAAGCAGCTGGCTTTCTGTGGCCCGAAGGCCCGGCGACAGGCTATGCCGTTGAAGGCGATAGTTATAAATTCACATTACCCACCGAGGCTCTTGCCGATGTTTCGGCAAAAATGCAAACCAACGTCGACAAATATTTCAATGGCAACAGCGCGATTGTTGATTGGTGTATGAACCACGTAGGGTACGAAAAATATATAAGGTGGGAAAGGCTTTATAAGTTTGAGTGAGAAAAAATCAAACCTGCGCAGCAATCTCGCGCAGGTTGCTGATTACTTTGCAGTGTTTTATAATGATGACGAAGAATAAAAAATGTGAACTCTGCGCAGAAAAACTATATTTGTGATGCAAATACTACAATGAAGTCGGAAGAATGACGGATTCCAGCGAAATAGTACTCTACCAGCCAGACGATGCTGTGAAACTCGAAGTGCGGCTCGAGGATGAGACCGTGTGGCTTAACAGGAATCAGATGGCTGCATTGTTCGGACGCGATGTCAAAACAATTGGCAAGCATATTGCTAACGCACTTGCAGAAGAGTTGGCTGAAATTCCAACTGTCGCAAATTTTGCGACAGTTCAAATTGAAGGCGGAAGAGAGGTAAAACGCAATGTTGAATATTACAATCTTGATATGATATTGTCGGTTGGCTATCGCGTAAAGTCGCAGCAAGGTGTGTTATTCCGCCAGTGGGCAAACCGCGTGCTGAAAGACTATCTGCTGAAAGGTTACGCCATAAACCAGCGGCTGACAAAAATCGAGAACCAGTTGGAGAGCCAGCAGAATCTGCTTGCCCAACACTCTGAGAAAATCGATTTCTTTGTGCGCACCGCACTGCCGCCCGTTGAGGGAATTTTTTACGATGGCAATATGCTTGAGCCTTTCGGGTTTGTCAACGGATTGATTCGCTCGGCCAAGCAACGCATTGTGCTGATTGATAATTATGTTGACGAAACCATTCTGCTTCGGTTGGCCGAACGCAGCAGCGGAGTGAAGGCGCGAATATGCACGCAGCAGACTTCGCCGTCGTTTAGCGTGGCGCTGCAGCAGCACAACCAGCAGTACGAGCCAGTGGAATTGACCGTTTTCACCAGGTCGCACGACCGTTTCCTGATTATCGACAACGACGTTTACCACATTGGCGCGTCAATCAAAGATTTGGGCAAGCGGTGGTTCGCCTTCTGCAAGATGCAAGTGTCGGGCAGCGAGATTTTAGAGAGACTTAATTAGACAAAAGCAAGAATGAACGCCGAAATTTCACATATCGAATCAGCATTTATCAGCGACATCAAACGGATTGTTGACGAAGGCCGCCGTATAGCGTACGGAGCAGTGAATGCCGTGATGATTGAAACCTATTGGCATATAGGACGGCGGATTGTGGAGCAGGAACAAAAAGGCGAGAAACGTGCCGAATATGGCACTCAACTGATTGAAATGCTGTCGGATGAACTGACACACACCTATGGGAAAGGTTTCAGTGGCAGATACCTGCGCGCCTTCAGACAATTCTACCTTGTTGTCCCCGATATTGAAATTTGGAAATCGCGATTTCCAAATCTGACGTGGACGCACATTTTCAGAACTTTGCGGGTAGATGACGAAACCGCCATACGCTGGTACTTGGAGACTGCCGCCAAGGAATCGTGGAGCGTGAGGACGCTTAACAGAAATATTGAAACTCAATATTTTGAGCGGCATTTCAAGCAGCCATCGCTGCCATCAGAGAAAACTGGTGAGAACAAGGCCGAATTGCTGAAAAGCCCGATAATTGCTGAATTTTTGGGATTCAACAAAGACGACAACTATAACGAATCGCAACTGGAGTGCGCCATTATAAGCCATTTGCAGGAATTTATAATGGAGATGGGACGTGGTTTCGCGTTTGTCGGGCGGCAGCAACTGATACGCACAGCGGCGCAAGATTACTTTATTGATTTGGTGTTTTACAACATTGTGTTGAAATGCTATGTGCTTATCGACCTGAAAATCGGGAAGATTAAGCATCAGGATGTTGGGCAGATGGATATGTACGTGCGTATGTACGATGAAATGAAACAAGCCGAGGGTAATAATCCGACTATCGGCATTGTACTATGCAGCGAAACGGACGAAGACATTGCCAAATACTCAATATTGAACGGTAGCGAGCAGTTGTTTGCCAGCAAATACAAACTTTATCTTCCTACCGAAGACGAACTTCGCCGCGAGATTGAACAACAAAAAGAATTATACTTGTTACAGCATAACAAACATTAAAAACACTATTGAATGAAGTAAAAACAAATTTGATTTAACATATTTATTAACAAAGCATTAGCTATTATTCGCATTCAAAACAAAAGCCTCGCAAACTCTTGATTTGGAGAAAAGAATAAAGCTATTCACGTAGGGCGTGCTGCTCTCGTTGCACAATATAAAGTTGATGCTCATACCGATAAGGTGTGGGCTGAATCTAATTGTGCAGCGGAGTTCAAGCGAGGCTCTTCGTGAATGCGATAGAAAGGTTCACACCTTTCTTATTGGTTCTTTTCAAGTGATTGATAGTCAGTGCGCAAAACTATCAATCACAATGGCAAATGAAAAATTAAGAGCGGCCAATGTGGCCAAAAAGGATGAGTTTTACACTCAACTTGCTGACATTGAGAACGAACTGAAGCACTACAAGCAGCATTTCAAAGGGAAAACGGTGCTTTGCAACTGCGATGACCCGCGCGTGTCGAACTATTTCCACTATTTCAGTTACAATTTTGAGCAGTTGGGACTTAAAAAGTTGATTACCACCTGCTACAAGAGCCAGGAACGCGATTTGTTCAGCCAAAACAATAGCGAAAAGGCTATTTGGCTTGAGTACTATGGCGACAAAAACAATAACCGAGTGCCCGACCCCGAAGAAATTGGAATTCATTATTTCAACGGCGACGGTGATTTCCGCTCGGCGGAGTGTATTGAACTGCTGAAAGAAGCTGATATAGTGGTGACAAATCCACCATTTTCTCTTTTCCGCGATTATGTGGCGCAATTGATGAAATACAAAAAGAAGTTTGTGATTGTTGGACACCAGAACGCCATTAGTTACAGAGAAATTTTCCCTTTGATAAAGGAGAATAAACTTTGGTTGGGGTATGGCTTTAAAGGCGGTGCAGGTCATTTTATTAGCAAATATGAAGATACTGCAACTGCAGGTGACCACCGCGAAGGAATGATTCGAGTATCGGGTGTCAATTGGTTTACTAATTTGGAAATCCCGAAACGACACGAAGATTTAATTTTATATAAGCAGTATACACCAGAAGAATATCCTAATTATGATAATTACGATGCAATCAATGTGGATAAAACAAGTGATATTCCTATGGATTACAATGGAATTATGGGTGTGCCTATTACATTTTTGGATAAATATAATCCCGAGCAGTTTGAAATTATCGATGCAATTGGACGGTACAGTATGATAAATGGACCGACACCAGAAACACAAGGAAAATATTTAACTGATATAAATGGCCAACATAAGTATGCCCGTATTCTAATCCGTCGCAAGCAACCAGTCAATTATGTTCAACCCGATGAGCAGTTGGCACAGGCGGCAGAACCGCAGGCTAAATACAAGAAATAATAACCTTAAAATCAAAAAGATATGAAAATTGAATTAAATAAAATCTCTGTCCGCGATTTGGCAAACGGCTACGCTGACAATGCAGAAAATGGCGTTGTGGCTTATGGTGGAAAACTTGATGTTCGTCCGCCCTATCAGCGCGAATTTGTTTATAAAGACAGCCAGCGCGAAGCGGTAATCGATACGCTCACGCAAGGCTTCCCGCTGAATGTTATGTATTGGGCCACTCGCGAGGACGGAACATTCGAAATCATTGACGGTCAGCAACGTACAATCAGCATTTGCCAATTCATAAATGGCGATTTTGCTTATATGATGCGCTATTTCCACAATATGACGGATGATGAGAAAGAGCAGATTCTGAACTACGAGTTGCAGGTTTACATTTGCAGTGGCACCGATAGTGAGAAACTGCGCTGGTTCCGCACCATTAATATTGCAGGCGAGAAACTAACGGAGCAAGAGTTGCGCAACGCCGTTTATTCGGGTTCGTGGGTAAGCGATGCCAAGCGCTATTTCAGCAAAAACGGTTGCCCCGCTTCAAAAACTGGCGGCGATTATTTAAGCGGTTCGGCAATCCGTCAGGATTACCTTGAAACAGCCATTGATTGGATTTCGCACGGCAACATTGACATTTATATGGCCAAACACCAGCACGACCCCAACGCCGTTGAACTTTGGAATCATTTCAGCAGTGTAATTAATTGGGTTAAAGCAGTTTTCCCGAAGTATCGAAAGGAAATGAAAAACGTTGACTGGGGGCCGCTTTTCGAAAAATATCATAATCAGAATTGGGATGCGAATAAGTTGGAAACCGAAGTCAAGCGTTTGATGGCTGACAGTGATATTCAAAGGAAATCGGGAATTTACCCATATATTTTCGATGGCGATGAGCGCAATTTGGGCATTCGTGCTTTCGACGATAACACGAAACGCGAGGTTTACGAAAAGCAAAACGGCATTTGTAAGGTTTGCGGCAAACATTTTAAAATCGAAGAAATGGAAGCCGACCACATAACCCCGTGGCGCGCAGGAGGCCGCACTGTGGCCGAAAACTGCCAGATGCTCTGCCGCGACTGCAACCGTCGCAAAAGCGGAAAATAACCGTCGCGAAAGCGCCAACCACAACCCAAAAAGCGGAAATCCCCAAGCGAGGGAAATCCGCTTTTTTATCTGTGTAAATCAGTGTTTTCTGTGTAATCTGTGCGAAAACACACGCAAAGAAAAAGCGGAAATCCCCAAACGAGGAAATCCGCTTTTTTGCTGTTGAATAGCCCGTTTCAGAACTGGTCGCGGAAGAACTGTTCCAAATCGTTCCACTCGTCGGCCGAGAAAAGGTCGTCGCCCAAATCGCTGGCGTAGTCGAGAATCAACTGCTGGCCTTCGGTGAAGGGGCAGTCAGCGTCCACAAAACCGTCCGTAACACTATCGTTAATCTTGCCGTGCACAATTGTCGGCTTTTTAAAATCCGACGCATGCAGATACGGACAATCTGTTATAGAAATGTCGCCGTGCACAACCATTGGCAGATTCAATTCCTTGTCTCTGAGCGAAAATTTTTTGCTGCAATCTTCAAAAATCAAATCGCCAAAAACTTCGCTCGGCAATCCTTCCAGCGAACCGATTCTGCAATTTCTGATTGTGAGGTTGCGCGCATACAGAAATCTGTATTCGGGGTAGTAGTCGAAAATCGTTTCAGTTTCAACCTTTTCAATACAAAAATCGGCTTCGCTGCCGTCGACAAATACCAAATGCCCCATTGGAATCAGTTTGTAACTGCCACGCACGAGGAAAGCGTCCAAAAACGCCCTGAAATCAGCGTCTCGGTCGCCAGTGGTGTTGTGTCTCAGATATTCTGTTCTAACTGCCATATCACATATTCTTTTGTTATTTCGCAAGTTACGCAAATTCATTGTACGATTTGTACGTGATTCAATATTATTTTTTTCATTATTTCATGTTTTTAAAATTAGACATTTATAATACTGGAATCCTTTTAAAAATCCTGAAATGTATTTTTTTGTTGCTCAATTATCTATGGCCTTTGCGCGACTCACATTTCAAGGCGGATTCTTTGGCCTTATACCCGCTTCAGGTGGCGATTTGTTCTGCGTTGTTTCATTGGTTCCGATTTCCATATACATACCTTTTTTATTTATATATATAATTCGACAGAGAAAGTCGTGGCTCGTCTGAAATGGTATCGGAATGGTGGGTTAGTGTCTGATAATTAGCATTTTACCAAAGAAGCAAAATCGGCAGTTCCTGGTTGGGGAACACAAAAAAACGAGAGAAACGGCGCAAAAACGCGTAAATCTGGTTGAATCGGAAGGAATCGATTAGAAAAACTCTCTGTGCACTCCGTTTCCTCCGCGTTCTCTGTGTTCTTTTGAAACATTTTTTACTATTTTCCGAAACTCGAAAACACCGTTTTATGAAACGTTTAACCATATCATTACTAAGCATTTTTGTTGCGTTGTCGGTTAGTGCCAGCGAGGGAATGTGGCTGCCATTTCTGCTCGAGAACAACATTGGCGAGATGAGCGAGATGGGTTTGCACCTGTCGGCCGACGATATTTACAGCATCAATCAGCAGTGCCTGAGCAGCGCGGTTGTGGGCTTTGTCGATTTAGACCGTCCGTACTCGCATTTCTGCAGCGGTTCGGTCATTTCGTCGCAGGGTTTGGTCATCACCAACCACCATTGCGGATTGAGCGTGGTGCAGCAGCATAGTTCGCTTGCCAACGACTACATTACCAACGGCTTTTGGGCAATGAACCAGGCCGATGAGCTGGGTGGAAACGACATTGGCGTTTGCTTTTTGCGCCGGATGGAAGATGTTACATCGTTGGTGCTTGGCGGGTTGAGCGACACATTGTCGGTTAAGCGTCGCAACGAGCTGATAAATAGCAAAATATCAGAAATCGAAAAAGCTGTATCTGACAGCACCGGCTTAAAAGCCCACATCGATGCTTTTTATAGCGACAACGAGTATTATCTGTCTGTATATGAAATTTTTGAAGATGTCCGTCTTGTCGGGACGCCGCCCATTTCGGTGGGCAAGTTCGGCGGCGACACCGACAACTGGGCATGGCCGCGCCACACGGGCGATTTCACACTTTTCCGCATTTATGCCGACAGCCTGAATCGGCCGGCAAAGTATTCCGCCGAAAATGTGCCGTATCGCGCAAGCAACTATCTGAAAATTAGTTCAAAAGAGAAGCGCGAAGACGATTTTGTGATGTTGATGGGGTATCCGGGCACCACCCACGAGTATCTGCCATCGTTTGCCGTTGAGGCTACGCAAGACGTCTACGACCCGATTGTTGTGAGCGCCCGAGGCAAGTCAATTGCTATAATCAAAGAGAGGATGCGCGCCGACCAGCAGGTGATGATAAAATATACCAGCAAGGCGGCCAGTCTTGCCAACGCGTGGAAGAAACTTCAAGGAGAGCGTAACGGATTGAAAACCAAACGGGTGGTTGAAACCAAACGCGCGCTTGAAAGTCAAATGCGAGAGTGGATTGCCGCCGAACGGCAGCGCCAGGCGAAATATGGGACCTTGTT